>JACZCU010058300.1_pt1 | contig 26952 bp, 21 predicted proteins | sample 8641851 | NCBI WGS metagenome assembly JACZCU01 (sample SAMN15324605, study PRJNA640507) | soil metagenome | isolation source: monocropping sugarcane control | place: China: Luxin town, Laibin City, Guangxi Province | collected 2019-07-25 | depth 10cm m | reverse complement strand
CTTCGCTGAGGCACGTACGGCCGCTCCGTCGGTGCGGTCGTCGCGATGCAAACGGACCGGCACGGCCGGCTGCGCTGGTTGCTTCACTGAGGCACGTACGGCCACTCCGTCGGTGCGGTCGTCGCGAAGCGATCCGGCGCGGAGCGCAGGCTTCCAGCCTGCCGGAGCGCGGGCATCCTGCCCGCCGGTTCATCGCGCGCTGGAAGCGCGCGGTCCGGCGGGCTGGAAGCTCGCGCTCCGTTGAATTACGTTACTCGTCTTCGCGCGTCCTGGAACGCTGGTTCGTCCGTGATCGCGCCGGCGGGCGTGCCCATCTGCGCCGCCCGGTTCTCCGCATCCCGAATTCGATCCTCGGTCGTCGGATGGGTCGCGAAGAATTGCTCGACGCGTCCCGGGTTGCTCTGGCTGTGCGCGAGGAGCACGCGGAACATCGCCGCCATGCCGCGCGGATCGTATCCGGCGCGCGCCATCGCCTGAATGCCGAGGTCGTCGGCTTCGCGCTCCGCGTCACGGCTGAAGCGCGCGAGCGCACCGCCCGCAACGATCTGCGCCGCGATCTGCTGCAACGCACCCGGATCTTGTCCGAGCACGAGACCGGCGAGGACGCTGAGGCCGTACTGCCGCGAGATCTGCTCCGTCGTGTGACGCGCGGTCACGTGACTAATCTCGTGCGCCATGACGCCTGCAAGCTCCGATGCGTTCTCCGCATTCGCGATCAAACCGGTGTTCACGTATACGTGTCCACCCGGAATCGCGAAGGCGTTGAGCGACGGATCTTCGACGACGTGGAAATCCCACGGCAGTTGATTGAACGGCGCCGGCGTCTGCGCAATGATGCGTTGGCCGACTTGCTTGACGTACGCGTTCACCGCGGGGTCATTGTTGAAGCGGACCTGCTTCGCCACGTCCTGCGAAAGCTGTTGTCCGAGCTGCCACTCTTCTTCGATGGAAATGAGATTGAAATCGCCGACGCCGCCACCGGATCCGCAACTGATCGCGAGAATGGTGACGAGCGCAACGGCCGCTGAAGAAATGCTGCGCTTGTACATGCCAGCGCAAAAGTGCAACTGGCGTGCGCAGTAATCGAGTCATTCCTTATCGGCCGGCGCTTCCATCACCAATTCGCTCGCCGCACCGTCGAGTTTCATCGGCGTCCCCTGCACCAGCAGTCGTCGCAGCAGCGGCGGAGTGATGAACGTCGTGAGCATCACCATCAACGCCACGGCGCTGTAGAGACCACTGCTGATGAGCTTCGACGACAAGCCGATCGTCGCGAAGATGAGACCCACTTCGCCACGCGGAATCATTCCGACGCCAATCACCGTGCGATTCAGTCCCTTCTTCCACACGACGAATCCCGCCAGCACTTTGCCGATGATGCCGACGACGGTCAGTCCGAGTCCGATGAGCAGGAAGCGCCGCGCGTTCGGATCGAGCGGGTTCATGCTGCGCAGATCGACCGCGGCACCAACGACGACGAAGAAGATCGGGATGAAGAACTGCGCGACGTCGCGGACTTCGTGCTCAATTTCTTTGCCCCGCTGCGTGCGCGCGAGCACGAGTCCCGCGGCGAACGAGCCGATGATGATTGCGGAGCCGACTCGATCCGCGATCCATGCGAGCAGCAGTGCGAAGACGATCGCGGAGAAGAACAATCCGCGACTCATCTCGATCCGATCGATCGCTTTGATCAGTCGCGGCGCGAGTTGCGAGCCGATCACGATCGCGAGAATCACGAATCCGAACGCGGTGAGGATGATGCGGCCGACGCCGAGAAACGTGAGCTCGCCGCCTTGGGCCAGGGTTCCGACGAGCGTGAGCAACACGAGGCCGATGATGTCGTCGACGACCGCGGCGCCGAGGATGACTTGCGATTCGTCGTCTTTGAGATGACCGAGATCGGAGAGCACGCGCGCGGTAATGCCGACCGATGTCGCGGTGAGTGACGCGCCGAGAAACACCGAGACCATGACGCGGAATCCGAGGAGCTGACCGAAGGCGAAACCGCCAATGAGTGGCAGTGCGACACCGACGACCGCAACAGCCGATGCGGATCCGCCAACCTGCATCAGCTTGCGCAGATCGGTATCGAGTCCGATCAGGAACAGCAGCAGGATGACGCCGAGCTCGGAGAGCAGATGAATGGTGACGTCGTGCGGATCGACGAGATGGAACCCCGACACGCCGATGACGACGCCGCCGACGAGTTCGCCGAGCACGGCGGGCTGGCCGAGCCGCTCGGCAATCTCACCGAATGCTTTCGCGGCGACAAAGATCGCGATCAGCGCGAGCAGAAACTCGGCGACGGACATGGCCGCCGATCATATCTGTCGCGAAGGAAAGATGCCTCGCTCGACGCAGAGGCAGTACTGCATCACGACGTGCGTGCGATTCGCGTCCGCGCTCTCAAATTCACCGGCGCCGCGCTGTTGTCCGCGCGCTGCGGGTGAATGAATCGGAATGCGGCCGCGCAGATCCGGCAGTTGAAACGCCTGTCCGTTGAAGGCTTCGCTGAAGTTGTGGTTGAGCAGGGAAAACAGCGCGGTGTTGGAGCGGATGCTGATGGTCTGACCAAGACACGGAACGAATCCCGCGCCTGTCGACTCACCGGCGAAGATGCGGATCTCGCCGTAGAACGGCTCGGGCATCGGATCGATCGTGGCGATGATGAAGCTGAGATTGAGCGCCGCATTCGTCACGCCGGGTTTCGGACGTTCGTTGCGATCCATTTTGATCGAGCCGGTCGCGCCGAGCGCGCGGCCATTCCCGCGATGCACGGGCGTGCGATCACGCAAATCGGGCAATCGAAATTTCGTTTTGCCGTCGCCGCCGTACGTCGTGCCGATCGCATCGAAGAGCGGTCGTTGCGCCGCGATGTCGAGCTCGCGTCCGTCGCAGAACAGCCAGCCTTCGGGCTCGTAGTCGAACGCAACGATCCGAATCTCACCGATGCCCATGCAGCCTCCTTAGCGTTCCGTCGGGAACTGTCCTTCCATCGCGATATAGAACGTCATGCCGTATGTCGCGATGGAGTCATCGCCGCGCTCCGCGATGAGTTGCACTTTGTCACCGCGATTGAGATTCCCCGCGACGCCGGTCACGGCCGCACCGCGAAGATCGGGCAATGCGAACGTCTGCGATCCATCGCCGCCGTACGTGTTCCCGATCAACGAGAAGAGCGGCATGTGCTCGCGAATCTGCAGGAGTTGTCCATCGCAAAGCGCCCACCCTTTCGGCGGCTCGCTCTGCGCGAACAGACGGATCTCACTGAGGTACGGTGCCATGCGAACGAAGCTACAGAGTCCGCTTCACCGATGCAAGCTTTCCGGCGAAGCGCGCGGGATCGTAGTCGTCGCGCACTTTCAGCTCTTCGAACAAGGCATCGATCGATTGAATCATCGCGCCGCGCAACAACTTCGGATTGCGTCGCGTGAGCACGCTCGCGAGACTTTGCAATGCGAGCGCGGCCTGCTCCGCGGAGTGAACATCGCTGGTGACGAGCGAGTCATCGATGACTGCATTCATCAGCGCACGAACATCGGACTCGTTCCATTGCGCGGCATCGACGCGCGCGATGAGCGGCGTGACGATGCGTTTCGCGCGATCGGCATTCGTCGCGATCGCATTCGCGTCGTTCATGCGCGCGACGCCGCGTGCAAGTTGCGCGACGACGGGATCGAGTTCGTCGCGTGATTGCGCGGAGACGCGGCCGAGGATGATGCGCAGCACGGCCCAGTGTTGCGGAGACCATGCAGGCAGCCCCGCGCGATCGGGCCAGCCGCGCTGCTGACGCCAGCCACTGTCTTTCAGATCGTGATGACAGTTGAAGCAGCTCATGTCCGAGAACTCGGGCCACTTGCTGCCGCGCGCGTGACGCGCAACGTTGTCGAGCGATTCGGCGAACGTCACCACCTGCCCTACGGCCCACGCGCGCGCGCCGTGCGTGTCGCGATTCGGCGTCCAGTGCGGCGGCATCGATTCAGTGTAGTTATCGAGCTCGAACGCGAGCAGCGGATGTCCCGATGCGATCAACTCGTGATCGACTTCTTTGTTCGCGTTGCCGACATGACACGCGACGCACACCTGTGCACGCGCTTCGATCTTTCGCAGATCGATCATGCCGCGGCCGATGCTCTGTTCGTGCGTCCAGCCTTCCTCCGTGTGCTCGGCGCGCCATCCGGACGCGGGACCATGACACTGCTCGCACTGAATTCCATCTTCGGCATCGATCGCGCCGGCGACGCGATTCGCCGGCACGTTCGTGGTGTGGCAATCGAGACAGAGATCTTCTTCATACGCGCGCTTCTTCATACGCATGTTCTTCACGATGCGCGCGGAGCGATCGCTGAACAGTACGTTGTACGCGCCCGCATGACGATCGGAGTTCAGCCAGGTGTAGTACTCGTTCTGCAGCACGCGCGTGGAATCGAGCGGCTGCGTGGAGCCATGACATCCGGCGTTCACGCAGGACGCTACGCCGACGTACTGCCCCGGTGAAACCGAAGGCGGATCCTGCGCCGCGGCGGTTGCGGCAACGAACGTGAGCGCCAGTGCGATGCGTTTCATTTCTCTTTCACCGTGTAGAGCTGTCCGTTGCGAAGGTAGAGACGCTGCATCTCCTCGAGCGTCATCGGACGCGCGCCGATGCGATTGAAGATCGAGACCTGATTGCCGCTCTCGTCGACCGCGCGATCGCGATCGAGTCCTTTCGAGATCGCAATCGCGGGTCCGTGCGTGTGGCGCTTCGCGATGAGTCGCGGCTGTGGGCGCGGACTGAAGCCCGCGTACGTCGGCGTCCACTCGGGTGACGTGAGCTGGAAGATCTTGAGACCACCTTCACCATCCGCGACGTACGCAAATGTGCTCGCATTCGTCGACGCCACCTTCACATCGTTCACGTCGTGCAGATCGTCGGTGAGCGTTTGATCGACGAACGGCTTCTCCGGTTTCTCGATGTCGACGATCGCGACGCCGTTCTTCCCCGCTGCGACATACGCGTACGTGCGCGCGACGTAGACATTGCGAGCGTCATCGATCGCAACATTCGCGGCGTGACGCGGCTTCGATGGATTCGTGACATCGATGACGTGCAGTCCGTGCGCATCGGTCACGAAGGCATAGCGGAACTGCACGGCGATGCTCGTGATGCTCTCGAAGCCGTCGAGCGTCGTGAGGATCTTCGGCTCGAGTGGCTTGTCGATGTCGATCACGACGAGGCCTTCGCGCGCGCCGACGAAGAGCCATCGTCCTGCGATCGCGATTGCATTCGCGCCGTCGAGGATGTTCTCAGGATTGAATGTCAGCGCGCGCGTGAGGAAGTTGTTCGAGGGATTCGCATCGGTGAGCGTCGTGACGTCGACGAGAATCAATCCTTCTTCGCGATCGGCGATGTACGCATAGCGATACAGCGGATGCAGCGGCTGTTCTTCGTTCTCCGCTTTTTGTCCTGTGGTGCGTGTCGGATCGACCGGCATCGTCGTCGGCAGCGCGAGCGCGGCCGCGTAGGTTGTTTTCACGTACGTGCGCTGGCCGAACGGAGACACGGGCGCGCTGGTGATGCGCTCGGAGAAATCTTTGTTGTCGATGTTCGCAACGTCGAAGACTTCGAAGCCGCCTTCGCCGTTCGCGACGAATGCGTACTCGCCGCGCAGTTGAATCGCGCGCGCGTCATCGGCGTGATGATGATGCGCGGTCGTCAGTTCCTTTTCACTGGCAACGTGTTTCGCGTAGTCATCGGGATAGACGATCTTCTGCAGTGACGATCCGATGACCGCCTGCGGCTCATCCCATTCCGTCACGGCGACGGCTTCGAATCCTTCCTTGCCCGTCGCCACCCATGCGTAGCGGCCGATGAAGTTCACGAAGTTCGTGCCCTGCAACAGGAGCTGCGCCATCCACGCGTTGTTGTCGTTCGCGTCGGTGATGTGGCAACTGCCGCACGACTGCGTTTCGGTCGCGCGCACCGTGTGCGGCACGTGCGGATTGAACGCCTGACTGCTGAAGCCGGGCGCGGAGATCGGCGGTTGTTGAATGTAGATGCGCTGGCGTTGTTGATTCGTCGAACTGATGACGAGCGCGCTCGACGAACGCACGGGCGCGATGCGATGTCCTTTGGTCGTGCCGTTGACGCCGAGCATGAACGCGTCCGTGCGAATGACCTGCGGGTTGTATGACGCGTAGTTGCGCGTGACCGTGCCTTCGTAATGCTGCATCGGGCTGGCGACGTTCTGCTCCTGCGGCAGATGACAGCCGCTGCACGACGTCATCCACGATGTGTGACACGCGTAGCAGGTCATCTTCGCGTCGCTGTGCGCGATGCCGCCCGCGGCGTTCGTGATCGTCTTCGCGTATTGCGCGCGCGCGTTGAAGTGCGCGTTGCCGGGCGTGATCGTGTCTTTCACCTGAATCACGTCCCACTCCATCTTCGGATTCACCATCGAGCGCTGCTTGAGGATGCCGTTCACCCACGCGAAGCGGCGTTGTCCGAACGGCGTGGTGCCCATGCGTAAATCGTTTCCGCCGGATGGCGCGGCAGGTCCCGACGTGCGCAAGTTCGTGTACGCGCTCGTGGTGCCGTGGCAGTCCTGACATTCGATCTCGATCGTGTTGCCGTACTCGCCGTAGAGCTGTCCGTTGCCATGCTCGTCCTGCGAGAAGTGGCAGTCGACGCAATGCATCCCCTTCTCGAGATGAATGTCCTGCAGGTGCACGGCCTTCTTGAATTTGTCGGGATCATCGAACGCCACGACGCTGCCGTTCGCATCGAGGAGATTGCCTTTGCGATCGCGTTTGAACACGGCCATGAAGTTCCAGCCGTGGCCGTGGTAATCGGCGAACTGCGTGTGCTTCGCTTTCGCATTGAGGCTGGAGACGTTCTCGAGAAAATCGATGTTCGTCCACAAGCCGCGCGGCGCCGCGCCTTCGGGATTGTGCGCGAGGCTCGCGCGTTTCTCCGCTTCAGTGGGACGGCGTTGTTCCTTCGGCCACAGCAGCTCGGCGTCGGATTCGTAGTCCCACATCGTGTAGCCGAGGTACGTGTTCACGAAGGAATTCGGTTGATGCATGTGACACGACATGCACTGACTCGTCGGCACCGCGCGCGTCAACTGATGCTTGATCGGATGACCCTTCTCGTTTTTCGGAATCGACTTGTCGGCGGTTTGCGAGAGACCGGTGTGACCCGCGCTCGCCCACGGTCCGGAATGCAGCGGATCGCGATCGTTCGCGTAGACGACGTGACAGGCCGTGCAGCCCGATGAACGATAGTCGCCGGGATGATCGTTCGTGCCGAGGAACGAGAGATGCGGATCGTTGAGACGAGTCTTGTGCAGATTGATGAGGCCCGGCGAGATGCGCGAGCCCGTGCCGCGTCCGCGATTGCTCAATCGAATGTCGGGACGTCCAGCTTCCTCATTCGGATTCGGATTGCCGATCTCCGGCGGGAACGTGTTGTTCGCAACACCGCCGCGCTCGAATGCGCGGAAGTACTCGCCGGGTTGAAAGATCTCCCATCGCGGCAGCGGCACGAGCTGTGGCAACGCGCCGTTCGCGAGTTGTTCGGATGTCGGTGGTTTCGCGGGGACGAGGATCTGCGGCTTGCCGTCGCGGTTGTACGACTCGCCGAGAAAGGCGCGCTTTTGTGAAACGAGTCCGTTCGCATAACCGACCGCGGCCCAGAACACGGCGGCCGTCGTCATCGTGCTGCGCGGCACGGCCGCGGTTTGTTTCGCGTGACACGTGCCGCACGTTTCGCGCGCGACGCGAAGATCGCCGGGATTGATGAAGCGCACGAACTCCGGCGATTCATCCAGCAACGCGGTGTAGGTGCGCGGCGGATTCGCGGAGGTCTTGAAAATGTCGCGATTCTTCGGCAGCACGTGTGCCTGATCTTTGATGATGCTGTTCGCGTTGCCGCCGTGGCAGTCGGTGCATCCGAGTCGCACCGCGGCGGAAGCGTGCATCGGCTCGATGCCTTGATGACACGTGAGACAGCCGCGCGATTTTTCCTGGAGCGCGGACATCCTGTCCGCCGGCTCGCGGGCTTCGAGCCCGCCCGCAACGAGGAGCACGGCGAGCATCGCGACCTGGAAGGTCGCGGTCCGGCGGGCAGGATGCCCGCGCTCCGTTTTGTTCTTCATCATCAGAAGCTCAACACCACATTCATGAACGCGTGGTACAGCGCGTTGTCGGATTCGTAGATGTCGCTGAAGCCTTTGCCGGGCAGCAGCGCCGCGGCGCCGCCGATGATCACGATGTTGTTGCTGAGGAATGGCCGATAACGCACGCCGGCGCTGAGATCGGTGCCGATGTCTTTGTGAATGCCGCGTTGAAACAGAACTGCTTCGAGCGGCTCGACGGCATCGAAGCGCAGGTAGTTCGCGGTGAAAATCGTTTTCAGTCGCGGCGTGAGCTCGGCATCGAGTCCGATCGTGACGAGTTGCAAGCCGGGATTGACGTAGTTCGGCTGGCCTTCATCTTTGCTGCTGCGCAACGACGGCAGGAGGCTTCCACGCTCGACGAGTGCGACGCCGGTTTGCGCGAGGCGAATGCCCATGCGGTTGAAGAATGAGAAGCCGCCGCCGGCGAATGCAGGTGCGTCGTAAATCGAATCGAAGCCGCGCGCATTGCGATCGCGTGGATTGCGATCGCCGCTCGCGTAGAAGAATCCGATGCGCGGCCGCAGCCAGTCGCGATCGTACGAAAGCTCGAGCGCGGCCATGCCTGCATTGATGCGCACGGAGTCGCCGCGACGCAGTTCAGGATCGGGACCGGCGATCGGATTCAGCGAGTCGCGGCCGAAGACGTAGTAGAGCGCGTGATCGACGTTGATGCGGCCGAAATGTCCGAGTCCCGCGGCGCCGATGTACGTTGCCTGAATGTCATGCGGCTTCGCGACGCCGATCGGCGCAGGACGCACGAGATTGCCGTTCGTGTCGTACTTCGTCGATGCATCGTCACGCATGTGATGAATCGAGAACTGCTGCGTGAAGCCTTTGCGCAGAAAGTCCTGCCAGTAAAAGTTCGCGATGGCGACGCGCTGCTCGCGCAGTTCGTGAATGATGTTGAGACCGGAGTTCGTGTCTTTCTCGAGACGATCGAAGATCGCGACGTTCGCCTGAAAGCGATTCGCGGCGTAGTTGCCGAAGAGGCGCACGCCGAGGTTCGTGTCGGTGAAAACGAAGCCGCGGAAGTCACTCGAGAACGGCTGCACACCCGCGCGCAGCGAAACGAAATCGTAGTTCGGCGAGAGATCGCGCAGCTTGCGTTCGTAGAACAGTTCCTGCAGCGAGACTTGGGAATCCGTGCGCTCGGTGCCGCGACGCACGCTCGGTTTCAGCACGCCGTTCTCTTCGACACGCACGTGGTTGAGATTCGCGACGACGGTTGCTTTCACGCGCTGTCGCACCGGCTGGAACGTCGTGTCGCCCTGATACCAGTCCGCGCTGACGATCACGCTTTGCGCAAACACGCCTTGCGCGTCATCGCCGAAGAAGCGGAACGAACCGGGACGCGGCGTGCTCACGCCGGACGGCGTCGGCAACGTGCGCGCTTCGGTGAGTGAGTCGCTGATGCCGCTGAGCACGAAGAACGTGTCGTTCGTGCCGCGAATCGGGAAATCGCCTTTGAGTACATTCTGGTGATACGGATCGAAGCGACCGTGCGAGTGTTCGTCGAGCTCGTACGCCGGCGGCAGGATGTGCCAGCGATCGGTGAGCTCCTGCAGCGACGGCTCGGGCGGATCGGGCTTCGCGAAGATCGGCAGTGTTTCGACGCCGGGTTGCCGCGCGAGCGTACCGCGCAGTTGCACACGCAGAATCCGCGTCTCGATTTTGTCGCCGATCTCGACGCGCAAATCGTACGAACCGGTTTGCAGCGGCGCGGTCCAGAACATCGACCACGTGTGATCGCCGCGCACCTGCGTTTCGGCTTTCGCGCTTTCGACGAAGAGCCGCACGGGCGTGCCGGGATTCGCGTCGCTCGTGCCGGTGATGGTGAACGGGATCGTGTCTGTGAAGACGATGGGATCGACGTTTGTATCGACAGCGCCTTGCGCGCTCGCGAGCGTTGCGATCCACAGCGCGAATGCGGCGCGCACTACGAGCACGGCCCGCCTCCGCACTCCGTCACGCCTTCCGGTTGTCGCGGGAACTTGAACATCGGCAGGCGCACGCCGTCGACCGTGACCTGATCGGACCAGATGTTTTGCGGCGGGAGAAATTCGCCCGCGCCGAAGTACGTGACGTAATCGTCCTGCTCGATGCCATCGCCGCTGACGCCGAGTCCGCCGACGAGTTGTCCTCCGCGATACAGCGGCGACGATCCCGCGAAGAACACGACGCCATTCTGATTCGGATTCGCTGGTTGCGCGCCTTGCGTACACGGATGCGCGAGATCGAAGAGGAACAGCGACGAGTACCACGGTCCCGCACCGCGGTTGAAGACGTTTGAGTCGATGCCCGGCGGAAAGTACGGCTGCGCGCCGAAGCCGATCGTGCGATTCGAGACCGCATGATTCGCGGACAACGCACTGCCGATTCCCGCCGTGCTGAAGTACGTCACGTTGCGCGACTTCGCGACCGAAACATCGAGCGAGAAGACGGTGCTGTCGGGCATGCGATACAGCGCGAGAATCGAGCCGTCGACATCCGCGACACTGATGGCCATGCGCGCGTAGCTGTTCAGCGGCAATCGAATCGCGGCGCGCGTTTTCTTCGCGGTCGCAATCGCGCGTTGCACGATGGCATCGACTTCGGCCGCGGTGAGTTTCGATCCGGCGATCGGACCGACGAGATATTCATCCGCTGCGCAACCGCCGAACTGCGGCGCGAGAATGAACGCGCCGTTGTCGCTGCCCGCGCTCACGCCATTGAGTCGCGCGCCATTCGGAATGCCGTTCGATGCGAACGTGAGTCGAATGTCGTCGCCGATGAATGGAAGGCGGATGCCGTCGATGAACACGTTGCCGGGACTCGGCAGCGGATACGAAGGCACGGGCGCGATGCCGGTTGCGAGCGAACCGAATGCGCCGGTGACCGCGGCGTATTCAGCGCGTTGCGAATCGCCGCTCGCGCCGACGACGCCGATCGCGCCGAGGAGATGACCGTCGACGACGCGCGTGCCGCTGACGGAAACGCGATACAGAGGAATCCCTCCGGCGTTCACGCTCGCTGGATCGGCGTCGTTCGGCAGTTGCTTCCCCGTCACGATTCCGGAACTGCATCCGGATGCATCGCCGGAATCGCACGTTGCGCCGCCGATGCGTCGCGCGCGCGGAATGCATTTGCCGGCGTTGAACGTGACGTTGAAATCGCAGCCGCGATTCGTGTTCTCGATGCCGTACAACGCGGCGCTCGGCGTGTTGGTGATGCCCGGCGGAAAGTGAATGCCGCTGATGAAACGCACGGTGCGCGACGAGAGCGGCGCCATGTCATGACTGAAGAATGCGGCCGTGCGTGCGACGCCAACCGCGGCGTCATCGTTCGCGGGATTCGCGGTCGGTTTGCGATAGAGCGCGAGCGGACGTCCCGCGCGATCGACGACTGCGATCGTGAGTGCGTCGTCGTTGATTGCTTTCGCTGCGGCGCGAACGATCGCGTCGACTTCATTCGGTGTGAACGACGGCGTGCCGTTGCATGCGACTTGCGCGAGTGGCGGAAGCGCGCACGATGGCGGCTCGGCCGTGACTTTCGTGACGGGCGGCGGCGGAGCGGGGGTGCGAATCGCGCGATGGCGCGGTGCGGCGGTGGCGGTGATGGCGAGGAAAAGCGCGAGGACGAACGGAGCGCGGACTTCCAGCCCGCGCTCCGTTTGTCCTCATATCTGGTACACGAACGTCGCGGCGTTGTCGCCGAGGACGAGCGTGTCTCCGCGTTTGAGTTGCACTTCGGTGATGCGTTGTCCGCGCAGGAACGTGCCGTTCGTCGAGCCTTCGTCGATCGCCCACACGCGCCCGTCGCGCGGCACGATGCGCAGATGCCGCTTCGATACTTTGCTGTCCGGCACGACGATCTTCGCGAGCGACGGATCGCGTCCGATGTAGAAGCCTTCGTCGTCGACGATGAATCGCTGTCCTTCGAGCGGACCGCTCGTGCAGTGCAACATGCCGAACCACTGCACCATCTCCGTGCCGCTGCCTGACGATTCCGAAAGCTTCGGCAGTGCGACGCTGTCCGCGATCGTGGCAGACGGATTCGGCGGTGCCGGAGGCGGCGCGGGCGCAGGTGCAGGCGCAGGCGCGAGATCGGGCGGCGCCTGCTTCGCGATCTTGTCCGTGATTTTCTCCGGCGTCATCGCCGGGATGCGCGTGGTCGGCGTCACCGGCGAAGGCGGCGGCGCAGCTCTCTCCTTCGGCGGCGCCGCGGGCCGCTCCGGTCGCATGCGCTGATAGAGCGCGATTCCCACCGGGATCAACACGACCAGCAGGAGAATCACGATCACAGCGAGCAGGATCCCCTGCAACATTCGCCCTCCGCCTCCAAGCCCGCCGCTGCCCGCGGGAGCGAGCGACGCCGTCATCAATGGTCTCTGTGGAAGGAAATGATACTCGTGACACGACACGCATGTGCTCGCGGCCTGCGTGGTGCGCCACGTTTTCGCGTGGCAGTCTGTGCAGTTCGCGCGCCTCGGCATCAGCACATCGCTCGTCGCGACGCTGCCGTGCGCGTCATGACACTTCTCGCAATTGATGCTGCGATGACTGCCGTGCGTGAAGCGCGCGTGCGTGAGCCACTGCGTCGGAATGACCGGCGGCGTCACGGCGAGACGCGCGCCCTGGCGCTGAATGTCGTGGCATTGTTTGCACTTCGTCTTAATGACCTGCTCGGCATTGAGCACCGCGCGCTCGTCGGGCGCGATGCGTTTGCGCGCCGTGAGGATGCGGCGCACTTCCGCGGCTGATTTGCCAGCGATGTCGCGATCGCCCGAGTACGTCGCGAGCACGAATCCGTAGACGATGCCGGGATCGCCGCCGTGCGGCACTTCCGCGAGCGGAAAGCGCGCGTCGAACGTGAGCTTGTGGCAGCGCTGGCAATGCTGCTCGAAATCGATCGCGACGGGATCCGTTTTGCCGCGCACGGTCGCGAGCTCGTGGCAGTTCGTGCACGCGAGCACCTCGCGTCTTCCCTGCGCGTTGAACACGCCTTTCGCGGCGAGATGCAGTCGATGATTGAAGCGCAGCGTGTTCGCGTCGCGCGGATACGTGAGCTCGGGGTGCGAATCGCCGAACGACGCGATCTTCGCGATGCTCGCAAAGTCGTAGCGATTGCCCGCGAATTTCTGCGAGACCCTTGCGACCTTGATGTGCTGCGTGAGATCGGCGTGACAACGCGTGCATGTCGTATCGCCGATCGCCGCGAGCTTCGTCGCGCCGCGATGCTCCGCATGACATGCGAAGCAATCGGGCGGATCTTTCTCGAGCGTCGCATGCACTTGTTGCGGATGACAATCGAGGCACTTCGTGCTGACGACGCTCTTCCACGGCGTGTGACACGCATCGCAATCGTTCGCAACTTCCGGATGCCGTGAATGCGCGGACGACAATCCGCCGGGCATGAACGCGCGCTGGCGTTCGGGCTCGATTACCGCGCCGATCACGGCGAGCGCAACGATCACGAGCAGCGCGGTGAGGCTGACTTTCGTGAGCCACACGCGATGCAATCGATACGCGCTCGCGTAATCGAACTTGCGCGCCCGCACGACTTGCGCGCCGGGCGTGACGATCGCGACTTCATGTTCTTCTTCGACGAACGCGGATGCCGCCACGCGCGTCGGCTCGACGCGCAGGAACAGCGGCTTGCGCGGCTCGGCGATTTGAATGTCGATCTTCAGATCGCCGATCTCGATCGAGTCGCCTTTCGAAAGACGCGCGCTCTCGACCGGTTTGCCGTTCACGTAGGTGCCGGTGATCGAACCTTTGTCGGTGATGAGGTAGCCGGCGGCATCGCCTTCGATCGTCGCGTGCTCGAGCGCGACCGCGGGATTCTCGGACCGAAGATCCTGATTCGTGCCGCGGCCGATGCGCAGCACGTCGCGCGAGATCTGCGTGAGCGTGAGATTGCGCCCCGCTACGCGCTGAATCAGGAACGTCACCATGGCAGACGTCCGTAGTAGAAGACCGCGCCGATGTGCAGCGCGGCGAAGACGAGCAACGCGATCGTGAACGGCACGTGGATGTAGAGCCAGAACTCGAGAACGTTTTTGTAGCGCTGCTGATAGATCAGTCGCAGGAGGAGCTCTCTGCGTTGCCGCGAGATGACGAGCATCTGTCGCAATTCCTCCTGCTCGTCTTTCGGAACGATGGCGATGAGGCGCGCCCAGTCGCTCGAGTCCTGTGCTTTCTTCCGGCCGAGTCGCGAGAGCAGCAATCGCCAGCCCGCGAGTCCGCGCGGCTGCGTCTGTTTCAGCAGTTCATCGTAGATGCGTTGAAACGCGGCCGAACGTCCGGATGCGATGCGCGCCATCGAGCGCGCGAGTTGATTGAGCTGATCGGAGATCTCGCTGACCGTCAGTTCGCTTTCGACTTCGGTGAGCATGCGCGGCACGGTGACGTAGAGAATCGCGCCCGCAACGCCGCTCGCGACGACGATCGCGACGAGCACCAGCGTCGTCACGGCGATCTTGTCGTTGAAGCGCATGCCGGTGTGAAAGAGCAGAATCACCAGCACCAGCAGGCCGAGGTAGATGTGCGATTGCAGCCATTGCTCGAGCGTGCCGAACGTCGAGCGATACCAGCGCTTGCGAATGCCGAAGAACGCGAGCAACAGAATGAGCGCGGTGCCGGCGATGCCGTATGCGATGCCGTACGTCGAGCCGCCATGCGGAAACTCGCGCGATGCGTAGCGGTAGTAACTCACGCTCACCGCGATGAGCAGGAGGACGAAGATGCGCCGCCAGAGAATGCCGCTTCGTGCGATGGCCATTGTTGATCGAATTGAAAATTGAGAATTGAAAATTGAAAAAGGTCGTCGTGATCGTTCCGGCCTCGGGTTTCAGCAGAGGATCCCTCCACTCGCTTCGCTCGGTCGGGATGACACGATGGCGCGCGCTTCGCGACGGCCGCTTTCAATTTTCAATTCTCAATTTTCAATTCGCGCTCACCTCTCTCCCCGTGAGATCACCAGTTCCTCCAACGTCTCTCGATACTGCTCCGGTGTGAGCCGGATCGCGGCGCCGGTCGGGCAGCCGCGCACACATGCGGGGCCACCGCGAATGTCGCGACAGAGATCGCACTTCACGGCGACGGTTTGTTCGACATCCGCTTTTTCTTTTTTGAAGAGTGACGAGACCCACGAGAACAAACTCTTCTTCGGTTCTTTGTGAACCATGAAGATGTTGCCGTAGGGACAATTGCGCTCGCAGTTGCCGCAGCCGATGCAGTTGCTCTTGATGTACACCTCGCCGCGCGGATCGCGCGCGATGGCGTCGGGCGGGCAGTCGAGCATGCACAGCGGGTTCTCGCATTGCCAGCAGGAGTTCGGCGCGAGGAGGTTGTAGAGCTTGATGCCGGTGAGCGAGAGGCGTGCCTGTCCATCGTGGTGCACGCCTTCGCACGCGGAGATGCAGTTGCCGCAGCGAATGCAGCGATGTTCGTCGATGAGCAGCGTCTGCGTGCCCATGACGACCTCTTCGCGAATGAGATCGCCGAGGATGTTGCCCGAGCCTGGTGTGGCTTCGGCGATCAGGCCCGCAATGCGACGCTCCTCGAGCTTGCGCAGCGGCGCATCGCGCAACTCCGGATGCGCATTGAGAAAATTCACGAAGTCGCGCTTCGAGAGTTTGATGAGATCCGTCGGGAAGATCGTCGTGACGGTCGCGGTGCGCGCGGCATCGGAGAAGAGCGCGGCCTCGCCGAAGAAGTTGCCGGCGACGAGATACGACAGCACCACTTCCTTGTCGCCCGACTTCTTCGCGATCTTCACCATGCCGTTGCGAATCAGATAGAACGCATCGGCGGGATCGCCTTGCCGAAAGACGACTGCGTCTTTGCCGAGCGTCCCGACAATCGCTTTGTCCACCAGCTCGCCTAACAACGCCTCGGGCACGCCCGGAAACAGATACCCACCGAATGCGCGGAGCAGAAACGCCTGATCGACGAGTGCTTTCGCGCGCGGCGCATTCGCGAGCAGTTTGAGAATCGCTTTGCGAGGAATCTCGATCATGCGCGTCTCGCCGATCGCTTTCGCCGATGCAGTGCGACGGCGTCCGGAGATGAGCGACATCTCACCGAAGAAGTTTCCGGCCGTGAGCTCGGCGATCTTCGAATCGCTCGCCGATTGCTCCGCTTTGCGCGAGAGCTCGACGCGACCGGTGGCGATGACGAGAAAGTCATTCGTGTAATCGTTCTGCCGAATGATCGTTTCGCCACCGCGGTACTCGCGCACGCGCGTCGCGAGAAACGTCTCGCGCAGCTGCTGTTCATCGGCCGCGGCGAGCAACGGAACGCGCGAACGAATCGAGGCGATGCGCTCGCGCACCGAGCCATCCCAGTACGGCAACCGCTCGCGCAGCACTGCTTCATCCGCGGGCTCGACTTCGCGTCCCATCAGATGCTCGATCACTTCCCAACCCTGGTTCATGCCGAGCTTGATGAGATCGCGGCCGCTCGCGGCGCCGATGAGAAACAGGCCGGGCACGCTCGATTCGTAAACGGGACTGAGGATCGGACGCGCATCGCTCGCATCGCCGCTGTAGCGAATGCCAACCGCTTCGAAGAATTTGCGCGGCGGATCGGCGCCGAGTTTCAGGAAGAGCAGATCCGCGGGAACGCGCGTGATCTCGCCGCGGACGTTGAGATCGGCGTAGCCATCGAACACTTCTTTGACCGTGGCGTTGAAGTACACGGTCATGCGACCCGCGGCCTGACGCGAGAGCACTTCACGCGTGAGGATCTCGTTCGCGCGCGTGATCTCCGCGCCGCGCACGATGAGGCTCACGCGATTCTCATCACTGAGCGCGATCGCGATCTCGAGTGCGGAATCGCCGGCGCCGACGACGAGAATCTCTTCGTCGAGATGCTCGGCCGGATCGTTGAGCCGATACAGGACATGCGGCTGATCTTCGCCCGGACATCCGAGCTTGCGCGGATTGCCCTGCGTGCCCATCGCCAGCACGACGTTGCGCGCGTTGTACTCGCCACCAGCGGCGGTGCGCAGAAGGAAGCGATCGTTCTCGCGGCGCAGTTGCTTCACGTCGGCGTTGTATTCGACGTTCAACCCCTGCGCGTTCACGTACTGCTCCCACGCCGCGAGAATCGATTCACGCGAGCCGGCAGCGAACGGGAGGTCGCCGCGCGACGGAATCATCACCGGCTCGGCCATGACGAACTTGCGCGCCTGATAGTTGAAGATCGTGTCGCTGAGATGATCGGTGCGCTCGAGCAGAACGTACGACATGCCGTTCGCGTGCGCGTGCGCGGCAGTTGCGAGTCCGGCGGGGCCGGAACCAACGATGGCGAGGTCGTACGTTTGCGAGGGCATGAAGGTCGATCTAAGCGAGTCGAACCTCCGGCTGCGTGACATCGCCGGTCTTCGATTCGCGCGCGAGGTTGAAGATGAGGATGATCTTGCCGATGCGAATGAGATCGCCGTCCGCGAGTGGCCGTTTCTCGACGACGCGTTCGCCATTCACGAACGTGCCGTTGCGACTCTGCAGATCTTCGACGGCGAAGCCTTGTTGCGTGCGCAGAATGCGCGCGTGATGCGAAGAGACACTTCCGTCCGCGATGGTGATGCTGTTGTCGGGACCGCGTCCGATGGTGTGCTCGGCGTCGAGCAGCGGGAACACGCGATCAGGTGCGCTGTCCGGCGTGAGCGAGCCGACGAGCGTGCGCTTTCGCGATGCGGTCGTTTTTTTCTGCGGCGCGGTTTGCTGCGCGACCGGCTGCGGTTCTTCGCGCACGACGAGCATGAGCCCGAGCTGTTCGAGGCGTTTGAGTTTCTCGACGAGATCGGGGCGCGGCACCGGGACGTCCGCGAGGAGCTCGCGAAACGTGCGGCCCGCGGCGATGCGAAAGAGAATCTTGAACTCGTCGGGCGTGAGGCTGATCTGTTGTTGCAACGCGGGATCATCGACGACGCGAAAGATTGCGCTTTCGGGATATCCACTCGCCTCATCCTCACGCCGTTTCGCCTCGGCGAACACATCCTCGAGCGTAAGACCGAGCGCGGTGACGTTCTCGGGTAACGCAGCGGAGTCGAGCACGGTGAACGAGCCCGCGTTCCATCCGAGGATCGCGATCATCACGTCGAGAGGCTCCGCGATCTCGCGCGATTCCGCCCAAAGAATGATGTCGTTTTGAAAAAGGACGCGCGCGCGTTTGCCGGCACTCTCGAAATCGATCGTGCCGCGAGCGCTGTCCGCGTCAGGGCGACGGCAAAGGAAGGTCAGGAGCTCTGCGACACGAAAGTGCCGCAGGCTCCCCTGAAGGATCACCTGCATGGTTGGGATGAGTGTAACTCTTCGACCGTAGTCGCCTCATCCCCACAACTCTTCGATCGGTGCGTACAACCCTTCACTCGCGAACGGCACGTACTCGAATCCGCGGCCTAGCGGATCGTCGTTGCGGATCTTCGTGTAGTCGATCCCGAGCGCCGAATAGATCGTGCAGGTCACGTCTTCGGGACGCACGTCGCGCTGCGCACTCCAGCCGTACTCGATCACGTTCGCGCCGGTGGCGTCGGTCTTCCCGATCGCGCGACCGCCTTTCGTTCCGCCACCCGCGAAGATGACGCTGTTGCGAAGGAAATGATCGCGACCGCCTTGTCCATTCAGTGGTCCGACGGTTCGGCCGAACTCGCTGGCGATGACGATGAGCGTTTCATCGAGCAGGTTCGTTGCATCGAGATCCGCGAGCAGCGCGCCGAGTGCAGCATCGAGCTCCGCGCTTTGCGCGTAGATCGATTGCGCGGCGTCTTTGTCGTAGATGTCGGAGTGATGATCCCAGCCGCCGAGGGTGACTTGCACGAAACGCGTGCCCTTGTTTGCGGCGACGAGATTGCGCGCCACCACGAGTGAATCGCCGAACGACGTCGCGCCATAGCGCGCGTGCTCCGCGTCGTCATACGTGAAGAGCGCGTTCACGCCTGGCGCTTCCATCAGCGTCTTCGCCTGATCGTAGAAGTCGTTCATGTCGAGCGACGGCTTGCCGAGCGCGCCGCTGGTGCGATTCGCATCGAGCTTGTGCAACAGATCCCAGCGCCGCGCGAATCGATCCGCACCTTCGGGATGCGAGAGCGTGGAGAGTCCGCTCTCATCCGTCGTCACGCCGAACGGCGCGTACTTTGCGGGCAGGTAGCCGCATGTCGGAATCGAGCCCGCGTTCAACGCGATGAAACCGGGCAGCACGTCGGCAGGCGTACGCGTCGATTGCGATTCGAGCGCAATCACCGCGCCGATGTGAGGAGCGATTGCGCCCGTTGCACCACCGGGGTTGCGCGCGATCTGCGCCCACACTTGTCCGAGTTGATGTACCGCGGCCCATGACAACGCGCTGCGCACGATCGTGAGTTTGTCGAGATGCTCGCCGGTTTTCGGCAGCAGACCTTGCGGCCAGCGCAAATCGCCGTAACTCGTTGGCGCGAGATCGCCTGGCGTCCACGATCCTTCCTTCAAATCCCAAAGATCCGTTTGACTCGGCGCACCCGGAAGAAAGATGAAGATCACGCTCTTCGCGCTGTTGCGCAGCGTGGCGTTGGAAGTCGTAGTCGATGCGAGCAACAGATTCGGATCGAGCACGTCCGCAAAGTACGACGCGACGAGCGACGTACCGGCGATGCGAAAGAAATGACGTCGCGAGAAGCTCATACGAACAGGAACTCCACGGTGTTGAGCAGCGCGAACTGCAGGTCTTCGGTGCGCTCGGCGAGCACGCCGCCTTTGAGGTAATCGATCGCGGTGGTGCGCTCGCTTTGCGTCGGTTTGCGCGACAGCGTCGCGAGATAGAGCTTGTCGACGATCGTGCCAGGATCATTGGTCGTCGCGAGCAGTTGCTGCACGGTCGACTGATTCGCGCGACGCGCGCGCTGCGTGACGATCGGATCGTTCATCAGCGAGAGTGCCTGCGAGATCGCACCATCGTTCGTGCGCAACACGTCGTCGCGATTGCCGCGACCGAAGTTGTTCATGAAGACGCCGCCGGGTTGCCGTCGTCCTTCGAGCGGATCGGGCAACTGAATCGCTTTCGAGACTTGTCCCATGCCTTGCACGTTGAAACGGAACGGGACCGCGGTCGCGCCGGCAATCGCATCGAGCAACACTTCGGCGCTCAGTCTTCGCGGATTGCGACGCGCGAAAAAACTCACGTCGGGATGCGCACCGTTGTATTGCGCGGAACGCTGATACGCATTCGACAGCGCGATCGTGCGAAGCATTGCGCGAAGGTCGTAGTTCTTCGCGATGAAGTCGGTCGCGAGATCTTCGAGCAATTGCGGATGCGATGGTTGCGTGTCGAGCTTCGCGAGGTCGAAGGCATTCAGCGGCTCGACGAGCGCGGTGCCGAACATCTCCTTCCAGAGATAGTTGACGCTGGCGCGTGCGAACTGGCGATCGGCGGTGAGCATGCGCGCATACGCAACGCGATACGGCTCGCCCACCCTCGGCGTCTCGCCCGTCGTGAGAAACGCGGGCGTGACGAAATCGCCGTTCGTCGTCGGAGTGCGCGGCGATTTGTTGCCGTCGGTGGTGTTCAGTCGATACGTGCCGAGAGGATTCGTGGCGATGTCGAAGCTGATGATGTTCGCGTTCGGATTCGCGGGATCGGTGTAGCGCACGCCGCGCGTCGTGGTGCGCGAGAAGAACGCGGCCATCTTCCAGAAGTCTTCTCGTGTCTTGCCGCGCAGGTACCAGTTCACGAGCTCGAGATGGCCTTTGCCGTCGTGACACGAAAGGCACAGCAGCGGGATGCCGAGAAACTTTTCCGCGGAGTGCGCGGCGAGATTGTCGAACGTGTCCTGCGGCGGGCCGTTGCGTTGAATCTGCCGCACGATGTAATTCGACACGCCGCTCTGAAACGAATTGCCTTCGCCGGAGAGCACTTCACGCACCATCGCGTCATACGGTTTGTTCGCCGCGATCGAGTCGCGAATCCACGTGTAGTACACGTTGCGGCCGAGGTAGTACTCGCGCACATTCGCGGATGCAGCGACGTTCTGCACGAGATCGCCAAACCACAGCGTCCAGCGATCGGTGAACGCATTCGATGCGAGAAGCGCATCGATCTTCTTCGCGCGTTTGTCGGACGACTTGTCGGCGACGAACGCTTCCACTTCCGCGGCGGACGGCAACGTGCCGGTGAGATCGATCGTGATGCGCCGCAGGAATTCTTCATCGCCGGCTATTGCGGCGGCGGCGATGTGATTCGCTGCGAGCTTCGCGTCGATCTCGCGATCGATGAAGCCGGTGCTGCTCGGAATGCCTACGGCGCGACGCCTGGGAGGATCGGCGCCGCGCGAAACGGTCGGGACGAGAGAGAGCGTCCCGATCAGGATCAACGACAGTATCCGTTTCATGATGTCGAATGGACGCGCGCTGGGATTCGCGCGTTTACACGCTTTACAAACGGACGCGCTCGTAATCGTGAAGCTTGCGAATGTCGACGCTGATCGTGCCGTCGTTCTTCGGCGGATTGAACATGCTCGAGAATCGCGCGCCCCACACGACCTCCGCGGCTTTGTACGACGTGCGCGTGTGCACGGTCTGAGAGAACGTTTCGTCGAATCCGTTGAGCAGAATCAGGAACTCGGCATCGCATTCGACGAGTTCCTCGCCTGTCCAGTCGGCGAGCGGACTGGCGTCGTCGATCGGATGCACGATGGTCCACGCGAGCGGAAAGAAGACGACGCTCTCGCGCTCCAGCGGCAGGTTGAGAAACTCACGATCGGACGCGGTTGCGCCATCACGTTTGCGGCGGCTGAGCAGCACTTTCGCTTCGAGATCGACGAGCTGGTTGCTGCGCTGATTGACGATGCGAAACATGAACGCGCGTCCGCCGCGGTATGGCGCGATCACAGCGTTCTGGCTGAAGACGACGTTCGCGACCGGCCGCGAGAATCGCGCGAAGGAAATGCCGGCCATGACCGCAACGCCGACGAGACCGATCAGGGTCTCGAGCGTCACGACGACGTTTGCGGAAAGCGTGGCCGGTGCGATGGTGCCGTAGCCGATCGTGGCTAGTGTGTGAACGCTGAAGAAGAATGCTTCGGTGAATCGTCCGGCGATTTGTTTCGCGTGCACGCCGGCGAGCGCGTGGTCGCCGAGCGAAACGTAGATGACGGCGAACATGGCGTTCGCGAGGAGATACGCGCTGACGATGATGCCGAAGAATTTCGGCCAGGAGATGGTCAGCAGATAGTGATACGCGGAGAGCGATTCCCAGAAGCGCAGGCCTTCGCGGCGAACGTTGAATGTGCCGTCGCGATTGAGCAAACGCCTGCGGCTTTCGCGCGCGACGACGGAGCCGAATCCGAGGTCGGAGTTGAGGTCCTCCATCGCGGGACGCGCGGTGCTTTTCGACGCGATCGACTCGTCTACCGCAGACATGGCTCCATGCTACCGGTGTGTGCTACAAAGCCCAAATGCCGGAACCACTCAGCATGGAGTCCTTCGAGCCGCATGTCGGTACCAGCTTCTGGGCGGAGTTCCCGAACGGCGCGAAGGTGGAATTGCGTCTGGTGCGCACGGCGAAGGTGATGGAGAGCGAGGCGGCGAATCTCGAGCGGCATCCGTTCTCGCTGTTCTTCATCGGCCCGAAGAGCTTTCTGCTGAAGCAGCACACGTATCACGTGACGCATGAGCAGATGGAGCCGCTGGATGTGTTCCTCGTGCCGGTCGCGAGTCACGCGGAGACGTACGAGTATGAGGCGGTGTTCACTTAGCTCGACGGCGGCGTCCAGCGCATCAGGTAATAGACGCCGTTGGTGTCGACGTGCTCGAAGCCGAGACGCTCGTAGAGGCGCAACGCGGGATTGAAGCCTTCGACGTGAATCGTCACGGCCTTGCCTGACGCCGCACCGCGCTGCAGTACGTCGCGCAGCAGTTTGGTTCCTACGCCCGTGCCTCTCGCTTCAGGCAACAGTGCGATATCGACGAGCCGGAGTTGATCTTTCCATTCGTCGATCCACAACCGGCCGATGGCGCGGCCATCGCGCTCGATGATGTTGCGCTCGCAGGTCGGGTAATGGATGCGGTAATGCTCGTACTGCGCGGCGAATTGCTGATCGAGGAAGGCGGCCTTCTGTTCGTCGCTGAACGGAAAGCGTTCCATCTCCTCGGCGCGCGTGGAGCCGTAGAGAAATCGCATGAAAGCGTAGTCAGCGTCGGTGGCGGGACGAAAAGTGATCGCGCCGCCCACGACGCGATCACTCGAGACAGGATGAAGATTCACGGTCACTCGGCAGCGTAGTCGACGCCGACCACGAAGTGCTCGAACGGAGCCACTTCGCCAGCGCCGTTGACCAGGGCACGGCGACCATTCGCCATTCCGATCGTGTATGACGACCACGATGGATCGGCGTCGGTGTCGAAGACCGGGACGATGACGTAGTAGCCACGAGTGAGCTTGATGCTCGCATCGTTCTGGAGGCCGAACTCGACCGGGATCTCGATCATTTCGTTCGATACGCCGACCATGGCATCACGGCGCGAGAGGTCTCGCGACGGGGCACCGGTCTCCGCTCCGATCGTCAGAGAGAGACACTGCAGGTCGTCGATGGGAACGGTGAACGAGACGGCGTTCCCCTGACATCCAGTGGCACGGTTGCATCCCCACGCGAGGTACGGTGCGGTGAGACGCTCGGCGCCTTCGAAGTACGAATGGTTGACGAGCAGTTCCACGCCGCGACGCGAGAGCGGATCGGCGGGAGCCCCACTCGCGCCGGACACGGAAACACGCGCACCACGACTGATGAATGCGCCGTCGCCTGCGGGAATCGATTCTGCGGAGACGAGCGTCGCGTTCTCTTCGAAAGAAGCGAACCCGATCACGAGTCGTCTCGGCTGCACAACCGCCTCTGTGGCAGCGAACAGCCTCGGGCCGACCGTCGCGGCGGCGACCACACACGTCGACGACGCGATCAAAAACTGGCGCCTTCCCATGAGGTGGCGATTGGACATGATGTACTCCTTAGTTTTCTCTCTCTCTCAGTCGCGGGGAAACCAGGAAGAACATAACACCGCTTACGTACGCGGCGGGAACACGCCCTGTAGTGCGATGCAGAAATAGAACGTCAGATAGGGCTGCATGTTGTTATGAGGCTGATCGCCGCCTGCGGGAGCGAGAGCCTGTGGAGACAACGACGTCAGCGCGCCGGGCGTATGGTACTGGCTGATGTTGATGCCGGTAGCAAGAAGCACACCCTGAGGGCTCTGGGAAATACCGTCTGCCTGCGAGCAGGTCAGGCCGTGGCTATGGGAAGGAATCTCGGATTCGAGCAGCGACACGGTTTCGCTGCCGCCGGTCTCGCCGAGGTCGTGCAGTGACAGTCCGGGACCCTGTCCCGGATGCATCGGTGCACGCCCCTGCAGGTCCGGCAGTGCGAAGTTGGACTTGCCGTTGCCGCCGTACGTGGTGCCGAGCAGCGAGAACAGCGCCGTGTTCTGCGACAAGGGAAGCAACTGCCCGTCGCACCACGCCCAGCCTTTCGGGGCGAAGTTGAACGGGAAGATTCGGATTTCAGCAACAAATGGATCGGCCATTTCAGTCTCTCCTCTCTTCGTGCATCACTCGCGGTAACTCCACCGACTCCTATGTCGGACTCGGGAAGATGCCGAAGAGCGAGATGATGAAATCTACACAGAGATATGGTTGGAAGTTCGTGTGTGGCTGCGAACCACCAACGGGACTAATCGACGAAGCATTCAGAGTCGAAAGCGGCGCGTCCGTGCCGTACGGGGTCTGCGTCGAGAGCGGCGCCAGGCCGACGACCAGATTGGTGGACGGCGCCGTTGCACTGGCGGCATTCAACGTGGCCAATGCCGGATGGGAGTGCGCGGGAATCTGACTGACCGTGAGCGTGATCTCTTCCGCACCTCCGGTTTCCGCGAGAATGAATCCGTTCCCCTGGTGCAGAGGAATGCGTCCACGCAGATCGGGAAGCGCGAACGTGCTCTCGCCGTCGCCGCCGTAGGTGGTACCGATCAACTGGAAGAGCGTCTCGTTCTCCGAAATCGGCAAGAGCTGCCCTTCGCAAAACATCCAGCCCGCCGGCGCGAAGTTGCCGGCGAACATGCGAATTTCTCCAACGTATGGTTGTGCCATCGCGTTCTCCCTCCTAGGTCGCGCTCGGGAAGATGCCCTGCAGAGCGATGCAGTAGCTCAGTGTCAGGAACGGTTGCATGTTCAGGTGCGCCTGAGATCCGCCGACGTTCGCAACCTGATTCGGCGCCATGGCCACAAGGTTGGCGGCCGCGCCATACAGGTTTGCACCGGCGCTCTGCGCCAGCATCACGGTGTTGCTCGCGGTACTGGTGTCAGACAGCACTGTCGTCGCATTCAGCACGTGGGTGTGCTGCGGTAACTCGGCGATCGAAAGCGTGTGTCCCTGCTCGCCTCCCCTTTCCCCAAGCGTGTGGCCGGAACCGACATGGATGGGAACGCGTCCGCGCAAATCGGGCAGCGCGAAGTTGACTCGCCCGTCACCGCCGAACGTGGTACCGAGCAACGAAAACAGTCCCTGATTCTGATTGATCGGTAACAACTGTCCGTTGCACAGCGCCCATCCTTTCGGCGCGAAAACGAAGCTCATGATCCTGATTTCCGAGAGGAATGGTTCTGCCATCGGTTTCTCCTTCTTCCCCCTTGAGTTGGTGATCTACGGCGTACAGGAAGTGAATCCCGTGGTTGCGGACAGAAGCAGCGTTCCGCCACCAGCGGGGTTGAGTGAATCGACGTAATTCTCGACGGTCGGTGTACCGGCCGGCGACGGAGCAAGTCCGTTGATGCCGAACGCGTTGATGACCGTGGAGACGCCCTGCTTGCGGAGACCGATGCCCGTCGTACCACCGCTTCCCGCGCTGGTGTTGCCCGAGATGGCGATGCAAACCGAATCGTTGACCGAAGTGGGATTGCCGGCGTCGATGCGAATGCCCTGGCGTACACCAGTGAGCGGAGCCGCGACGACGTTGTTGAGAACACGGAGTTTCAGGTTACCTGTGGCGCCACGCGCAACCGCGAGGATGCCATTGCCATCGACCTGACTGATGCTGTTGCCGGAGATCGTCCACGAGAGCGCCGGGGTATCAGCGCTCGTGAACGTCAGGCCGGTACCACCGGTGATGCCGTTCGCGCCGATGCTGTTGTTCGCCACGATCACGTTGTTCGACGTGGTGGCCGTCACATTCGCAAAACCGTTCGCGCCAACAGCGATGACGCTGCCGACAACATTGCCCAGCGGATTCGCGACGGTGCCATTGCCGCTGATGTCGAAGTTGCCCTGACCACGCCCCGAAACGGTGGCGAGGATGGCGTTCGTGCTCATGCGAATCGCCGCACTCGCACCACGGATCGTGTTGCCGGTGATGCTGACGATATCGGTGCCGCTTCCCGCGACGCCGACCGTACCCGGCGCGCCAGCGAGATTGCTGTTGCCGCCCGACACCTGAATGCCACCACCCGACGGGAAGTTGCTGATGGTGTTGTTCGCCAGCGTGGCCTTCGTCAGATTCGAGACGGTCGTTGCACTGCCAAGAGTCTGAACGCGGATACCCGAGCCCTTCGACGTCGCCGTCGACGTGCTGCTCGTGATCACGTTGTTGGATACGTTGATGCTGCTGATCGTGCCGTTGAAGTTCAGCACGTCGATGCCGTGCCACAACGCGTTTGTCAGCGTGTTGCCGGTGATCGTCACGACGCCGGAGAGGTTGCGCTCCGTGCCGCTGCTGAAGGCGTTGAACGCGATGTTCGAATCGTCCGCCGCCGTGCCTGACGCATTGATCGAGCCGTTCGTGAACGAGAAGTCATCG
>JACZCU010179812.1_pt1 | contig 26964 bp, 30 predicted proteins | sample 8641851 | NCBI WGS metagenome assembly JACZCU01 (sample SAMN15324605, study PRJNA640507) | soil metagenome | isolation source: monocropping sugarcane control | place: China: Luxin town, Laibin City, Guangxi Province | collected 2019-07-25 | depth 10cm m | reverse complement strand
GCTCGTGAGCTTCGCACGACGTCAGGACGCGAGTCTCTGTTTCGGCATGACGCGCAGGCTCGTCGATGATGACGTCGAGTCATTCGCGAACGTTCCGACGTACGTCGCTCCCGGCGCGATGACGTTTAGCGATTTATTGCTGTGCGCACCTCACGTCAACGCCGTGCTTGCGCGCACGGACGTGCTGCGCGCCGTCGGCGGCTTTGATGAGCATGCGTCGCACTTCGACGACTGGTCGGCGTGGCTTCGCATCGCGAATCAGAACGTCGTCGTCTGGAGTGTTGCGGAGATCGTCGCGGAGTGGCACATCCACTACAGCGGCCTGTCCGGCGACATTCTGCAGAAGCGCGCGATGAAGACGCGCCTGCTGTCGCTGTTCGATCATCTGCAGCCGTTGCTCACGGCCGCGAATGCGCGCGCGGTCGCCGCGGCACATCGCATCGTCGCATCGTCCGACATCCTCACCTACGACGACTACGCGGACATCATGGCTGCGACGCGAGAGCAGCTCGCGTCCACTGCTTGAGCCGCGGATCGAGCGTCGCGGCGCGTGCGATCGCATCGCGATGATCGCCGGCCACGCGATCGACGAGCTGCATCGACAGCGCTTCGCTCGCGGTCAGCACGCGATTCGCGAGAAACAACTGATTCGCAGCAGGACGCGAGATCACCCGCTTCCATCGCGACGTGCCGCCGAATCCCGTCACGATGCCGAGCTTCGCGCCGGGATGCGCGAATCGCGAGCGCGGTGTCGCGAAACGCAAATCGAACGACAACGCGAGATCGAGTGCGCCGCCGAAACAATCGCCGTCGATCAACGCGATCGTGATGCATGGCAATCGCTCGATCTCGTCGAAGAGCTCCTGCCCGAGTCGCGCGAACTCGTATGCATCCCACGCGGTGAAGCGCTGCATCTCCGCCATGTCCGCACCGGCGGCGAAGAGATTCGGGCGCCCGGAGCGAAATACGAAAACAGTCGTCTCGTCGTGCGGCAGCGCATCGCGAATCATCCGCAATGCGGTTGACGACAGCAGGTTCATGCCGCCGTCATCGAAGACGAGCTCGCGGATGCTCAACTGGCGACTGCGTCGCGAATCGCGCTGACGGCAGTCGACGTCGGCGTGCCGGGAAGAAAGATTTCGCGGATGCCGAGGGCCTTGAGCTTGGGGATGTCCTGCTCGGGGATGATGCCGCCCGCGAACACCACGATCGCTTCCGCCCCTTCGTCTTTCAGCAGACGCATGATCTCGGGGAACAACACGTTGTGCGCGCCGGACAGAATCGACAGCCCGATGGCGTCGACGTCTTCCTGCACTGCCGCGGCGACGATCTGTTCGGGCGTCTGGCGCAGGCCGGTGTAGATCACTTCCATACCGGCATCACGCAACGCGCGCGCGATCACTTTCGCGCCGCGATCGTGTCCGTCGAGGCCGGGTTTCGCGATGAGCACGCGGATTTTCTTATCGGTCATACGGCTGTCTCCTGAGGCAGCGAATCGCGGAACGTCGAGTAGATGAGGATGTCGTGATACGAACCCTCGCGGAAAAACTCGCGCCGCAAACGCCCCTCCTGCACGAAGCCCTGGGTCTCGAGGACGTGCTTCGCGCGGTCGTTGTATTCGAATACGTTGATGCGCAGCTTCTGCAGATTCATCTCATCGAACGCGAACCGCACCAGCGTGCGGATCGCATCGCCGCCGAAGCCGCGGTTCCACGCGCTCGGCTCGCCGATGAACAAGCCGAAGAGTGCGGTGCGCGACACCCATTCGATCGCGTGAATCGATGCGTTGCCGATGTGCGTGCGATCGTCTTTGCGCTCGATGGCGAAGTGACGCTCGGCCGCGTGCGCGTGCATGGCGCGATCGAGCCACTCGATTTCGTTTTGGAAGGCGATGGGATAGCGGGTCTTGAGCGTGCGGACGATGCTGGGGTCGTTCATCCAGCGATAGCAACGCTCCGCATCTTCGCGCTCGAACGCGCGCAGAATGACGTGCTCGCCTGCGATCATGAACCGCCGCCGCGCGGGTTCGCGGGATTCGGGCGCGAATCCGCGCTCCGTGTGATTGGGCATACGGGCGCGGATTATAGGGCCGGGCCGGTATGACCGGCAGCGCTTGTTGCTTCGCTGAGGCACGTACGGCCACTTCGTCGGTACGGTCGTCGCCGTGGGACAATCGCAATTGGCCATGCGTGCGCGCCGCTTCGCGTTCCTGCTGATGATCGGGCTTGTGATCACGTGCGGGATCACGCTCGCAGCAGCGTGGCACGCGGATCGCGATTCGACGCGTCAGGGACTTCGGCGCGCGGGACTCGCAGTCGAGGCGGCGATCGTTCCGATCCTGGCGCGATTCAACTTCATGATGGCGCCTGCGCCATCGCATGAGGAACAGGCGATCTGGAGCGCGATCGTCGAACAGTACTCGCGAGATGCGCGTTACGGCCGGACGCGAATCGCGATCGCACCGATGTCCCACGCAAACCATTTCGATGAGCCGCACGAGGTCTACGACCGGCTCGTCATCGGCTGGTCGCGCGACGAAGGAATGCCGTGGCTCGCATCCGCGGTGCATGAGTTTCTGATCAGGAACGAGCGTCGCACGCGCATTCGCTGCGTCGTGCCACCCGGCTCGAAATTCGTAGCCGATCGTGAGTACCTGCAATTCGCCGACGATCGCTGGGCGTGGGAGAAATTCACCGGCGCGACGTCCACCGACGTCTCGCTCTCGATGTCGCGTGTCGGATTCAATCTCACCGGTACACGCGCCCTGCTGCACGTACGCGTAGTCTGCGGTGGCATGTGCGGTTCCGGACATTACATCGTGCTGGAGAAACGGAACGGCATGTGGGTACCGATCGCGGAGAGGATTACGGGAATCGCATGAGGCTGCGGCACATCGCAGCGATCGGTGTGTTCATCGCCCTCGTTTGCGCCGCATTCAATTGGCTCACAGCCTCGATGTACGTGCTCGTCGCAACGACCGCTCTGCTCATCGCGGTGCCGCTCGTCGCGGCGATCCGCGCCGTACCGCCAGAAGCGCGCCACGCGTGGATCGACGCGAAGCTGTTCCGCAATGCCGCGTTCTGCGCAATCGTGCTGAGTTGCGTGTTCTCGTACGGCTACACGACACCACTGCCGTTTCGCGTCCTGCGTTCGTTGGCCGTAGTTTGGCCGATGCTGGATTTCGTCCCCTCCTGCTTCGCGCAACTCCTGCCCTCCGGAATGAGGTCGGGCATGCATTGCTACTTCGTCCGCGGCACGTATTGCTTCCCCGGTCCGCGATGGTGGGAGGCGATGCGCTATCTGCGCACAGCGATTCCTGCCAACACCATCGCGATGATCGTCATCGTGATCGGCAGTCGCGTGATGAGGTCGATCGCGAAACATCACCGTTCGACGCGCGCCGTCCACTCTCCCGTTTCGTTTTCGTAACCCACTCCTTGTCATTCGGCGCGATACTCCCGCGCATATGCGCATCGCACGAGTCGTCGTCACACTGCTCGCCACCGCTTCGCTCTTCGCGCAGGACGCCCCACAGCGCGGAGTGTTCGTCGAGGACATCGACAAGAAGATCGATGCCTGCACGAATTTCTACGACTACGCAAACGGCGCGTGGCGCGCGGCGAATCCGATTCCGGCGTCGATGCAGCGCTGGAGTCGTCGCTGGCAGGCGGGCGAGCGAAACAAAGAACAACTCAAGACGCTCGTCGACGAGATCTCGAAAGGCAGCGGATACGCAAAGGGCTCGGTCGATCAACAGATCGCCGATTTCTACGGGTCGTGCATGGACACGGCGCGCGTCAACGCGCTGGGAATGAAGCCGATTGAGCCGCTGCTCGCGTCGATCGATCGCATCTCCACTAGCGAACAGTTGCAGTCCCAACTAATGGCACTCCATCAGTTGCAGATCAATGCACCGTTCGGCGTCACGTCGTCGCCCGACAATCACAATCCGTCGCAGGTCATCGCGCGCGTGTACGCCGCGGGACTGGGTCTCCCCGATCGCGATTACTACCTCGAGGATGCGCCGCGTTTCGTGGAAGCGCGCAAGAAGTATCGCGAGCACGTCGCGAAGATGTTCGAGCTCGCGGGCGATTCGAAGGCAAACGCGAAGAATGCGTCCGACGTTGTCTTCGCGATGGAAACACGTCTCGCCAACGCGCACCTCGGCAATGTCTCCCTCCGCGATCCCAACGCCACGGATCACATGCATCGCGTCGAGACGCTGCAGAAGATGACGCCGCATTTCGACTGGACGCGTTATCTCGACGACGCCGGCATTCCGCGGCAGGAACTGAACGTCGATCAACCCGAATTCATGGGCGCGGTCGAGCGCGAGCTCGTGAAGACGCCGCTCAGCGCGTGGCGCACGTATCTCAAGTGGAACGTGTTGAACGCGAGCGCGCAGTATCTCTCCGACAAATTCGCCGAAACGGATTTCGCGTTCTACGGCCAGTACCTGCGCGGCGCGAAGGAGATGAAGCCGCGCTGGAAGCGCTGCGTGGAATTCGAGGATCAACTCATCGGCGAAGCGCTCGGCCAGCGTTACGTCGATCGCTACTTCCCGCCGCAGGCGAAGGCGCGCATGCAGGAGATGGTGAAGAATCTTCTCGCGGCGATGGGCGACACGATTCGCTCGCTCGAGTGGATGAGCCCGGAGACGAAGAAACAGGCGCTGCACAAACTGTCGACGTTCAATCCAAAGGTCGGCTATCCGGACAAGTGGAAGGATTACAGCTCGGTCTCGATCTCACGCGATTCGTTCTACGACAACATCGTCGCGGGCATGCGCTACGCGACTCGCGATGATCGATCGCAAATCGGCAAGCCGGTGGATCGCGGTCGCTGGGGCATGACGCCGCCGACGTCGGATGCGTATTACAACCCGCTGCTGAACGAGATCGTGTTCCCCGCCGGAATCCTGCAGCCTCCCGCGTTCGATGTGAATGCAGTCGACGCCGTGAATTACGGTGCGATCGGCGTCGTAATTGGTCATGAGATCAGTCACGGCTTCGACGATCAGGGCGCGCAGTACGACGCGGAAGGGCGTCTGCACAACTGGTGGACGGATGAAGATCTGAAGCGATTTCAGGAGCGGACGAATTGCGTAGTGAATCAGTTCGAAGGCTACTTCATCGAGCCGAACATTCATCACAACGGCAAGCTGGTCCTCGGCGAATCCATCGGTGATCTCGCGGGCGCGAAGATCGCGTACATGGCGTTCGAGAAAGCGAAAGCGGAGCACGGCGCGCCAACGCTCGACGGCTTCACACCAGAGCAGCAGTTCTTCATCGCCTGGGGTCAGTTCCGCGGCGACGAAACGCGTCCCGAAACGAAGCGCATGATGATTCAGGGCGATCCGCATCCGGTCGCGCAGTACCGCGTGATCGGGCCGGTGTCGAACATGCCCGAGTTCGCGAGCGCGTTCGGCTGCAAGCAGGATGCATTGATGGTGAGACCGGCGGATAAACGATGTGAGGTCTGGTGACGCTAAGGCAATGGTGTGGCGCGAGTGACATCGCCCCACGCTTCGAAATTCAACACGGGCATACCGGATTCGATCTGACGCCGAAGAACGCCGGGAATCGTGAGCGCGAGATACGTCGCCGGACGTGGTCTGAGCTCGCCGAGGAGAAAATCGGCGGTGAGTTTCGGATCCGGGCCGCTTATGGATACAACGGTCACATTTCGCTGCAAGTAAACGCTCGCCGGTAGAAGGTGCGGCTCGCGATATAACAAAACCAAAATAGGACGTTCCTTCAGGCGTTCGCACAGTCGGGCGAGAATTTCGGCCTGATCCGGTGTTACCACGCCAAAGATCACGGTTTTCGCGGTCTCGGCGACGCGCATGATTTCGTCCACGCGAGCTTTGATTGCATCGGGATCCGGGCGAAACTGACCCATTACGTCGAAGTAACCATTGATCGGAACTGACCGTTCCCATTCGATGCGGGCCTCGTCTCGCTTCGTGTCGGGCCAGCCATAGATCAATGGAATCCGCACTACATCGGCACCGGATCGTCGTAGCAGCTCATTCAACAGCGGAGAGTCGCGACGCCGCGCGGGCTCCGCGAGCACAACCCGCTCGGCGCGAGCAATCGGAGGGGCGAATGACGGGTCGGCAACGTCGTACTCATGAGTCGCTTGTGCGTCATTGACCACGGCCCCGTTCCTCGTAATGAGAACGATCGAGTCTCTGGCCACTGCTCGTGCAAGCGTTGCATGCGAATCGAGTAATTCCTGATACGCCACGGGATTGAAACTGGTCATCCAGCGTTTCGTGTCTTTGAATTGATCGGCCGCGGTAATTCGCAACTTGGCCGTCAATACGCGCGCAACTCGTTCTCTGAGGTCGCGAATCCCATCTCGTCCGCGAAAGTAATCAATGACGCGCGACACGAGCGTATCGAATTCCTCAATACTCATGCTCGCACCACGTTCGAGTTGCGACTGACCGCTTTTCGTCACGCGCGCAAACATAAGGACGTCGTGGCCAGCATCCAGCGCTTCGATTGCAGCTTCGGCGCGCGTACGCACGATGCGCCCGGCCGCATCTTTGAGGACGGCGGGCGGTACGGACAAATCGTCCGTCAGTAAAACTCGGAAATATCCGAGTCTGCGACGGATGATGTTATCGACCGCGTCCTGACAGAACGTCACTGGTATTTCTGCGATGGCTGGCACAGTCAAATGAGAGGTCACGACGCCATCGACGCCCTCGGCCATCAACATTTCAAAGGGCAGCAGATCTTTTGTCTCCAGCTCATTCAAGTCCGCGTACGCCATTCGGCTCGTGGCATAGAACGAGGTTCCTTCCGCACTGCCTAAGCCCGGATAATGCTTCATAAACGACTGCACGCCGTTTTCCTGCAAGCCGCGCATAAAAACAAAGCTCAACGGCGTAACGATTTCCTTATGCGCGCCAAATGAGCGAATACCAACGGTGTCACTCGCCACACACGTATTGATGTCCGCACTGGGACCAAGAACCGTATTGATTCCGACCGCGCGTAATTCGGCCCCCATTGCCAGAGCAACGTTGTGAACCGCGGTCGCGTCGCGTGTCGCGCCGAGAAACATTGCCGCCGGAAAAAACGTCCCGCCGAAGCCGATCTCGTCGCCTGCAGTTGATCCGTCATCGACGGCGATCGTCAGTGGGACTTCTCGATGGACGTTCTGCTTATTCGCGTTGCTCTCCAGTGCGGCGGCAGCGGCAACACTTTGCAATCGGTCATTAAACGCTGCAATCGATTGTGCGGTAGTTGCAGCAGGTCGATTGGTCAACTCGGCGAAATTATCTTCGTGCAACAACACACTACCGATTCGATGTCGGCGAATCAGGCTCGCCAGCACATCGCCTGCCTCGGCGGAATCGTGCGCCTCCACACCGACCATGAACAATTGCCCTACGAGCTCATTGAGGCGCAGGTTGTTTACGATGTTCCAGACGCTGGCAATGGCCGTAGCTGTTTCCGATACTACAGGCTCAGTGGCACCGTTCGTAATGGGAGGCGGATTACTCTTGACGAGCTCCCGAATTTTGTTTCTGAATGCGATGTGCCGCTCATCATCGGCGCACGCCGGTTTGACTAATTGAATGTGATTGACGTTCAGTTCCTGTGTCGTCGTGCATCCGCGTTCCGCGCTTTCCCGATCCACGATTTCTGCGCCTAACGTCGACTCGCCTTCGATGACACAATGCACTGGGATATTCTTGAGACTTTTCGATGCCTGCCAGTCCTGAATCTGCACCGTGAGGGCGATGTTCTCGTCGATTTCCACGAGATCCTGAACCTGCTTACAACGAGCGAACATCGCCACGCGTTGTGCCCACGACGATCCGGCCGCCGGTGTGCCATAGAGAACCACCAAAGGGATATGTCCCGAGATCGTCTCCTGATACCGGATCATGTATTGCCGCACAATGAGTCCGCCCTGACTGTGCGCGACAAACACGATCTGCGAGTACCGCTCCAGAAGACGCTTGTCTGTAATGAACGTATTGAGCGATTCCGCGAGATCTGTTACGCGGCGGCACGGATCCCAAACGGACGTCTCATACTCGAACACATACGTGTCGAACAAGCTGAAGTCCGGGTCATAGCTCACCATCAGCGGCCAGTACGTGCCATTGGCGTTCGTCCACGTGTCACTGCCGTTGCCCGTGAATCCGTGTACGAAGATGATCGCGCCCGGCCGATTCCTGGCTACAACCGCGCCTGGAAACGTAAGCGATCCGGATAAGCGCCATTGTGGATACTGCTGTTCGCACGGCTCATACGCCACGGCGAGGTTCGCGATGATGAAGACAAGACAGGCGCTGAGGACACGGAGACGAGAGCTGCTGAAGTTGTTCAGACCCACAACAAAGGGGTGGTCGAACGGAACAAATTACCCCAACGTGACCAGCTCCAGATTCCTCACATCCTGCTCCAGAAACTCTCCCGCAATCCGTCGAAACCGTTCCTCGGCATCAGTTACTAAGAACTGATGCTGAGGAACGCCGCTCGCGCGTGCGTTGCCAATTGCGTCGCGAACCATCTGCGCGGTGGTTTCGGCACTATCGACGATTTGCACCGCCTCGCCGACGACCTGCTCGATCGTGCCGCGAAGGATTGGATAGTGCGTGCAGCCGAGGACGAGCGTGTCGATGCCGGAGTCGATGAGAGGCTCGAGATAAATCTCCGCCACTTCGCGCGCCACGTGCGTGTTCGCCCAGCCTTCTTCCGCGAGCGGCACGAACAACGGTGCGGCCGACTCGATCACCTCGACATCAGGATCGAGTGCTTTGATCGCGTGCGTGTATGCCTTCGATCGCACCGTTCCTTCTGTTGCGATCACGCCGATCACGCCGGATGTTTTCTCAACGGCAGCTCGAGCACCAGGCTCGACGACGCCGATCACGGGAATCGGCAATTGCTCGCGAAGGATCGGCAACGCCGCGGCTGTCGCGGTGTTGCATGCGACCACCAGCATCGTGACGCCGCGGCCGAGGAGATGTCGTGCGGCTTCGAGTGAATAGCGAACGACCGTCGACGGAGACTTCGTGCCGTACGGCACACGTGCGGAATCGCCGAGGTAGATGAGCGGCTGTTGAGGGAGTGCGCGTGCGATCTCGCGGAACACCGTGAGACCGCCGACGCCCGAGTCGAAGACGCCGATCGGCCCTGACGGGATTGAGGATTGAGGATTGAGGATTGAGGATGGCTTCGCCTCAATCTCGCCGTTCGTATCCTTCACACCCAATCCTCAATCCGCGCCGGAATCCGGCGCGACACTTCCGCCGGCCTCGCGCTTGATGTTGTACTGCTCGATCTTCTTGTACAGATTCGAGCGCGGCGTATCGATCGCCTCCGCCGTCTTCGAAACGTTCCAGCCGTGCTCGCGCAGCTTCGCGATGATGAACGCCTTCTCCGCTTCGTCCTTGAATTCCTGCAGCGTGTTCAGACGCATCGCCGAGCTGATGATGTCCGTCGGCGTGCGGAAGAACTCCGCCGGAAGATCGGTGACGTCGATCGAATCCGCCGGCACCATGATCACCAGACGCTCGATCATGTTGCGCAGCTCGCGAACGTTGCCGCGCCACGGCGCGTCGCTCAGCGCTTTGATCGCGGACGTCGTGAATTTCTTCGGATGATAGTTGTGCTCCTCGGAGAACAACTTCGCGAAGTGCTGAGCGAGCACCGCCACGTCATCGCGACGCTCGCGCAGTGGCGGCGTGCGAATCGGAATCACGTTGAGACGATAGTAAAGATCTTCACGAAATCGTCCGGCGCGGATCTCTTCCTCGAGATCCTTGTTCGTCGCCGCGATCACGCGCACGTCGACCTTCACGACCGTCGCCGAGCCCACCGGCTCGACATCGCCTTCCTGCAGCACGCGCAACACCTTCGCCTGCGTGCGCATCGACATATCGCCGATCTCATCGAGGAAGATCGTGCCGCCATCCGCCGCGACGAACTTGCCGGTCTGCTTGCGTACCGCGCCGGTGAATGAGCCCTTCTCGTGACCGAACAGCTCGGACTCGATGAGCTCGTCCGGAATCGCCGCGCAGTTGACCTGAATGAACGGCTGATTCGCGCGCGATGAGCGTCGATGAATCTCGCGCGCGACGAGCTCCTTGCCCGTGCCCGACTCGCCGGTGATCAGTACCGTTGCTTTCGTCGGAGCGGCGCGCTCGATCTGCGATTTCAGCTCGCTCATCGTCTGCGACCCACCGACAAGTTGAAATTCTTTCTCCGCTTTTTCCTTGAGCTCGGTGTTTTCTTCTTCGAGCGAGCGCTGGCGCACGGCGTTGCGCACCGTGAGCAGCAGCTTGTCGCGATTGAGCGGCTTCTCGAGAAAATCGAACGCGCCGCGCTTCGTGCATTCGACCGCGGTGTGCACGTCGCCGTGCCCCGAGACCATCACGACCGGCGTGAGAATGCGCTGTTCGCGCAGATTTTCGAGCACTTCGATGCCGTCGAGGACCGGCATCTTGATGTCGAGCAGAATCGCGTCGTACGGAGTTTTTGCTGCTTTGTCGAGACCATCCTGCCCCGAGCGTGCCTCGTCGACGCGATAGCCCTCGTACTCGAGCGTCATCCGGATTGCCTCGCGGATGCCCGTTTCATCGTCGACGACCAGAATGCGATACGCCATCACAACCTCACCGTGTGCATGAGTCCGGCCAGTTTATATGGAGTGGTAGCCGGTTGTCGGTAGTCGGTTGTCGCGAGGACAAAGTTACGGTCGCGCCTGAAACTCCACCACGATCGCGTTCTCGCCTGCTTTCACATTCACCTGAATCGGCGCGGGCACGCTCGACGCGAGGATCGATTCCGCTTCGAGCTCGTTCGCGTAGGGCCAGAACTGATACGTGCCGGCCGGAAGATTGCGAAGCGTGAGATCGCCGTTGCGATCGGTGCGAAGCGAGCCGTGCGCGCTTTCGAAGCGCGAGGCGACGTCGAGCGGCAGCACATCGCCTTCGTATGCGATCAGCATCGCGACACCCGGCAGCGGCTGGCTGAGTGTCGTGCGCGTGCTGATGCGAAGCGAAGATTCAGGTGCAGGCAGATTCACGCGCATCACATCGTCATTCGATGGACGTAGCGCGGCGAACGAGCCGTCGCGGCCGAGGATGAAGATCACGGCTTTGTCGTCAGGCAATGGAATTCGCGCGCGCCCTTCCGGATCGACGTACGACGCGCCGCGCACCACGCCATTGCTCACCGCGACGACTTCTGCCGCGAGCGGCGGATGACCCGCGGCATCGCTCACGCGCAACGTTCGCAGCATGCCGCTCTCGAGTCGGATCGGTACCTCGTGCCGCGTGTCACTCGGTGCGAGCACGAAACGCACTTCATCGGGAATCAGATAGCCATCGGCGAGAACCGTGACGTGCTGCGTCCCTGCAGCAACGGCTTCGAACGCGAACGTCCCATCCTGCGCGCTTTGCGTGCGCACGGTCGTCGAGTTGTCGTCCGTGTCCGTGCGCAGAAACACACGCGCGCCGGCGACCGGAAAACCATCGCCATCGAGCAACTGCCCGCGCACTTCGCGTTGTGCGAGATCGATCTTCAACGGCGTCATGCCGCCGAGCGTCACCGCTTGTCGAAACGCACTCGCTCCATTGCTGCCGCGATACTCCGCCGTGTATTCGCCGGGCTGCCACAACTCCCCTGCGATTTGTCCGTTGTCATCGGTCGTGAGATCCGCATGCCATTCGAGCTCGACGTTGTGCAGCGCGATCTCCGTGTGCGGCATCGGCGCGCTGCCCATGCTCACGCGCGCACTGAACGGCAGCGGATGAATGGTGACATCGTGCGTGCGCGTGTCGCCGGTGCCGAGGATGATCTTCGTGGCGAATTGTTGCAGCGGCTGCTCGCCGCGAATGAGCAGCACGTACGCGCCGGAACCAAGCTCGTCGAACTCGACGAAATTCTTCGCCGCATCAATGCGCGCGCGTCGCACCACCGCGAGTTGTTCCGCGGGAGTCTTCACTTGCAGGACCGCGCTGAGCTCACCAGCCGGTCGCGTGATGAGCGTGACGCGAAGTTTCGCGGAACGCGCGAGCGTCACCGCGGGCAATTCGGAATCGGCGCTGCTCTTCGGCACATCGACGACGCGCGTGCCGCGACCGCGCGCGCTGATGATCGCGAACGCGGGCCATTGACCGACGCCCGGTTCGAGCATGAATCGTCCATTCGCATCGGTCGTCGCTTCGGACGATCCCGCGTGCACTTCTGCACCGGCGAGCGGCGCACCTTCGGCATCACGCACGACGCCGCGAATCTGCGGCAATGTGAGCAGCGCGAGTTCGCCGAGATCGATGGACGCTCGCGGCGCGACACTCACGTCGCGAAACACGGACGCGAGTCGCGGCGCGGAGATGGCGATGCGATAGCGGCCCGGCGACAACGTCACGCCGCGCAGTTCCGACGCTTCCGCCGCACTGAGTTGTCGCGTGAGCACTTCACCGGAGTTGAGATCGGTGATGCGAATCGAAGTCGCGGCGGGCCAGTAACGCGCCGCGGTGACTGTCAGGCGGATGGTGGCGTCGTCATTCGCGGGTGGAGTGTTGGAGAGGATCGCGGACAGCGCGAGCGCGATGAGGTTCATGGAGGATGTGGAGCGCGGGCTTCGTTCGCACGCTGGAAGCGTGCGGGCCGGCGGGCAGGATGCCCGCGCTCCGTTCAGTTAGCGCGTAACCTCGGCCTGTTTCTCGGTTTCCGTCGGTTTCGGTTCCGGAGTCTTGGCGTCGGTCTTCACTTCGACGACATGCACCGCGGCGACGGTGTAGCTCGCGGCGAGCGGCGTGTCATCGACGAAGCCCGCACAGAATCCCGCCATATGACAGGCTCCATCGAACTCGCAGATCGTGCGGCCCGGCACTCCGACGTCCGTTCCGTAGCATCCCTGGGTCGTGTCGCATTTCCAGCATGCAAAGGCAGACGGTGCGACGGCTAACAGCGCGGTAAGAGCGAGAAGAATCGCAATACGTTTCATCAAAAGACTCCTTTCCGTTTCTATTGCAAAGATTATTACACGACTGCCTTACTTCCGGATACTTGGCAATCAGTCCCGCGCATACAATCCGCCCCGCATGCAAGTCGATATTGTTCGGGACGTAAAGTTTCAAAAGATCGATCACCTCTTCGTTTTGCTCGCTGAAGGCGGAGCGGATGAATTGCCCGAGGTGGTTACGAAGGCGCTGGCGGATTCGAAGTTTCAGGGACGCGGAGATGAAGCCCTCACCGTCCTCGCCGGCCAGCCGCGCAAACTCACACTGATCGGCCTCGGCAAGCGCGGCGATCTCTCGCATCGCGGAGTGCGCGCCGCGATCACCAGCGCTGGTCGCACCGCGAAGAAACAGCGCGACACGAAAATCGCCGTGCTCTTCCCGTACGCGCTGCCGAACATGGATGACGACGCGACCGCGCTCGCCGTCGCGGATGCGCTCGCGCAGAGCGACTACAAATACAGCGCGTTCCTTACGAAGAAAGAAGAACGCGAGCGTCCATCGATTCACGCAACGCTCATCGCGCCGAACGCGAACGCGAAGAAACTCACCGCGGAAACGAACGCACTCGCGTCCGCCGTGCGCACCGTGCGCGACCTCGGCAACGCGCCCTGCAACGTCATGACGCCGCAGGCCCTCGCCGACCGCGCCGTCGAAGTCTGCAAGGAAGTCGGCGTGAAGTGCACCGTCTACGGCAAGAAAGAAATCGAGCGCATGAAGATGGGCGGCCTCCTCGCCGTCAATCGCGGCTCGGTGCTCGATCCGCGATTCGTGGTCATGGAGTACGCGCCGAAGAAAGCGAAGAAGCACGTAGCGCTCGTCGGCAAAGGCATCACCTTCGACTCGGGCGGCATCTCGATCAAGCCGGCCGAGAAGATGGAAGAGATGAAGTTCGACATGTGCGGCGCGGCCGCGGTGATCGGCATCATCGAAGCAGTGGCGAAGCTCGAGATCCCGGTGAAAGTCACGGGCATCTTCGCCACGACCGAAAATCTGCCGAGCGGAAGCGCGTACAAACCGGGCGAGATCATCACGATGATGAACGGCAAGACCGTCGAGATCGTGAACACCGACGCCGAGGGACGGATGATTCTCGGCGACGCGCTGCACTACGCATCGAATCTGAAGCCCGATCACATTCTCGATTACGCGACGCTCACCGGCGCGTGTGTCGTCGCGCTCGGCAGCGAGACCGCAGGCCTCTTCACCGATGATGACGAGCTGGCCCGCAAATTGATTCAGTCCGGTGAGAAAACGGGTGACCGAGTCTGGAGACTGCCAGTCTGGAACGATTACAGAGATCTGATCCGCAGCGAGTGGGCCGACATGAAGAACAGCGGCGGACGCTGGGGCGGCGCGATCACGGCAGCAGTGTTTCTCAAGGAGTTCGTCGATTGTCCTTCATGGGCTCATCTCGACATCGCCGGAACGGCGTATGCGGAGAGCGAGACGGCGCGCGAGGCGCGCGGCGCGACCGGCGCCGGCGTGCGCGTGACCATCGATTTTCTGCGCTCGCTCTAGCGCTGCTCGCACTGCTGTTCGCAGGCGCGTGCCGACGCGGGACTCAAACCGCGAACGCCGCGCCTGTGCACGCGGAGCCGGCGGTCGATTTCACGATCATCGACTCGCCGAGTCTGCAGTTCCTTCCGCGTCATGAAGAGGCGAAAGGATGGCGGCTCGAAGAGGATCCGCTCGTCGTTCCCGGCGATCGTCTCGGCACGTACCTCGGCGCCGACGGCGAGCACTTCACGCGCTACGAAGTCATCGACGTCGCCGCGGGCAAATACACCGCGCTCGATGGTCACGGCTTCGCGACCGTCGAGATCTTTCGCTTCCCCGATTTCGTGAAAGCGTTCGGCGCGTACTCGATGCGCAAGGAAGCCGCGCGACGGTTTCTCGACATTCAGAACGAAGCGTACGTCAGCAAGTTCGCCGTGCATTTGTGGCGCGGACCGTTCTACGTGCGCGTGACCGGCGGCGCACAGAACGCATTCGAGTCGCTGACGACGCTCGCATCGTTCGTCGCGGAGCGCATGCCGCCCGCGCCGTCGAAGCCCGCGGTGTTCGCCTTCTTCCCGAGCGACACGCGCGTCGCAAACAGCGAGCGATACTCGGCCGACATGGGTTTCGGCCAGGCGATTCTCGGCAACTCGTTCCAGGCGAGCTTCGATATCGGCGGCGACATCATGCAAGGGTTGATCATTCCCTCCGCGAATCGCGCGGCTGCGACGAAGATTCTCGATTCGTATCGCGCGCTCTACGTGCGCAACGGAAAGCTGCTCGATCCGATCCCGAATCTCGGCGAGGACAACTTCACCGCCGAAGATCGCTACCTCGGCCGCGCCGTCTGTTTCCGCATCGATCGCTTCGTCGTCGCGTTCAACGGCTACAAGGAACGACAGAAGCTCGTCGATCTCGCGGTCGCGACCGATGCGCGCATGCTCGGCTCCATTCGCAAGCAACTCGTTGCCGCGGATAAAGCAGCGGAGGCGCAGAGCAATCCGAATCCGCGCCAGAACGACAACCGTCCGCCGTGGGCACGGCAGTGAAACGGATTGAGGATTGAGAATTGAGGATTGAGGATTGGCTCCGCTCTAATCCTCAATCCTCAATCCTCAATTCTCAATCCTCAATCCCGTTACCGTTCCCACGTTCCCGACTTGCCGCCACTCTTCCGCACGAGCTGCAGTCCGTCGATCGTGATCCCCTTCTCTGCGCTTTTACACATGTCGTAAATCGTGAGCGCGGCGACGGCGCACGCGGTCATCGCTTCCATCTCGACACCCGTCTTCGCCTCGCAGCGCACGATCGAGCGCACTTCGATCGTGCCGCCGTGGACATCGAGATCGAATGTGATGTCGACGGAGTCGATCGCGATCGGATGCGCGAGAGGAATCAGCGTAGGCGTTTGCTTCGCGGCGAGCACGCCCGCGACTTTCGCGGTGTTCAGCACATCGCCTTTCGGCAACGCGCGCTCGACGAGCATCGCGAGAGTCTTCGGCGACATGCGTACGGTCACCGAAGCCACGGCTTCGCGTTGCGTCGTTTTCTTCGCGCCGACATGCACCATCGAGATGCCGCCGGTCTCGTCGAGATGCGAGAAGTCTCTACCCATACCACCTCTCCGCCTCCGCGAGTTGCTCGGGCGTGTTGACGTTCATGAGCGGCTCGCCGGAAAAACGCGCGCGCAACTCGGACTCCGGAATCATCACCGCGCCTAACTCGGCAATCAAGCTGCGCAGTTCGCAATCGCCGGACGCGAGCCGTCGCTCGACGATCGGCAACGCGAGCTCCGCGTCCCAGCCGGCGCAAAGAAACTGCGGTTGCCCATCCCACTCCGGCACGAGCGCCGCTGCCGATGATTCTTCGAATTGCAGCACGAGAAAGTGCAGCAGCTCGGCGGTGATGAGCGGATAGTCGACGGCGACGATGAAGCACTTGCCGCGCGCATCCGCGAGAGCGCGCGCGATGCCGAACAGCGCGCCTTCGCCTTCGTGCGCATCTTCGAAAATCGTGCGAATGCGCAGCGGTTCGGCGTCGTGGCGATTCACCGCGAGCACTTCATCGAAGACGGGACTTGTTGCTGCTACGACGCGATCGAGGAACATCTCGGTCTTCGAGGAGCCCATCCGTCGTGAGCGTCCACCAACCAGAATGTAGGCGTTCACGAACCTACGTTAGCATCCCCGCACCTTGCCCGTCTCGGTGGTGATCCCCGCGCTCAACGAAGCCGCCGTCCTCGGCACGGCGATCGACGCCGCGTTTGCGGCCGGCGCGGCAGAAGTGATCGTCGCGGACGGAGGCTCGAGCGACGACACGATCGCGATCGCGGAAACGCACGGCGCACGCGTGATCACCGGCGAGCGCATTCGCGCGCGACAACTCAATCGCGGCGCCGAAGCCGCAGCGCACGACGCAATTCTTTTTCTTCACGCGGATACGCTGCTGCCCACCGGCGCGTGCGATGCGGTGCAGCGCGCGGTGACGCGGGGCTTCGATTTCGGCGGCTTTCGCATCGCGTTCATCGAGCACTCCGCGCGACTGGCGTACGTCGCGTTCATGATCAACGCGCGCACGCGCATGACGCAGAAGCCGTGGGGCGATCAGGCGCAGTTCGTTCGCCGCGATGCGTTTCTCGCGATCGGCGGCTATCCCGAGTTTCCGATCATGGAGGACTACGAGCTCGCGCGACGAATGAAGCATCGCACCGTGCTGCCGCTCACGGTGCGAACTTCGGGTCGCCGTTTTCTCGAGAAGGGCGTGATCCGCGCGTCGATGGTCAACTGGTTGATCATCACCTGCTATCACCTCGGCGTGAAGCCGGAGACGCTCGCGCGCTGGTATCGCGGAAAATCAACGTGACGGCGTCGCCGCCATTCGTCGCTCCAACTCTTCAGGGCTCACATCCTCGACGTGCGTCGCGAGCCACCACTGATTGCCATCTTCATCTTCGACGCCCGCGTTGCGATCGCCGTAGAACTGATCCGCCGGTTCCATGATCGATTTCGCACCGGCGTCGATCGCGCGCTGATACGTGCCGTCGGTGTCTTCGAGATAGAGATACATCGAGCCGGTGCGCACGCCCCACTTCTCGTTCGCCTGTCCCATCATCAGCTTCGAATCGCCGATCTCCACTTCGCTGTGACGCGGTTTCCCGTCCGGTCCGGTGTGCAGTTCGATGACGCGCGCGCCGAACACCTTCTTCAGAAATTCGATCGTGCGATGCAGATCGCGAACCGTGAGGTACGGCGTGATCGTGCGATAGCCCTCGGGAATCGGTTTGACTGCCATGCGATGTGTTCCTCCTGCACGCATGTTGCGTTCAAAGCGCTTGCCGAGGATTGGAAAAAATTGACTTTAGGTACGGCTCGCGAGCGATCGACGAAACCAGAACCCATAGAACGCCGCGGCACTGATCCAGAACACGCCGGCGGAAATCGTCACGACAAACCATCCCGACCCGACCGGCAAGTCCGCGGCGCGCACGAGCGATCCGACGCCGATCATCAAGGTCGTGGCGAAAAAAATCACCGCGAGCGTGACGTCCGTGCGCTTCACCATTCGCACCGCACCGACGATCACCATGAGGCCAGCGGCGATACTCAACACGAAACCAACTGTTCCGATCGGCGACATCAAGATTCCTCCTGCTTTCTCACCGTCATTGGAGGTCACAGGCATTGACGAGATCGAGTGTACCGCTCTCGGCGAGAAGCTCATGAACGCCTGTCCCATCCTCCGCTACGAATCGCCAATCTCCACTTCACTGTGTCGCGACCTCCGTCGACTCAGAGCGGGACGTGATTGAGATGCTCGCTTCGACGCGCGAGATACTCGGAAGGCGTGAGACCCGAGAACGCGCGGAAGTCGCGAATGCAGTGCGATTGATCAAAGTACCCGCACGCGAGCGCGGCCTCCGACCAGTCGACATTCGTCGCCGTGTGTACGCCGCGCAGCAATCGCTGGAATCTCTGCACGCGTGCGAAGACCTTCGGCGTGTAGCCGGTCTCGTCGCGAAAGAGATCGATGAAATGCCGCTGCGAGAATCCGATCGGCTCCATCGCACGCGTCACCGACGCATCGCGCGTCAACGCCTCGATTGCATATGCAACCGCGCGGTTGCGCTCGAACGTTTGCGCATGCTCCAACAGCGCGCGTTCGAGAATCGCGAAACGCGCATCGAATGTTGTCGCGGCGAGCAAATCGTCCCGCAACCTTTTGGTTGCACATTCTCCCCACACCTCTTCGAGCCGGACTTCGAGATTGTGCAATTCACCCACCGGCATCGGCAGAAACGCGAACGCACCACCGGGACGAAAGTGAACGCCGATGATCGAAAACTGCTCGGCCGTATCGATAACGAACGAGCGCGAATGCGGACCGGCGATGACGGGATGCGGATCACCAAGTGGGATCACGAGCTCGATCGTGCCGGTCGGAAGCAGACGCTCCTGCGCATGCGGCACGACGTTACCGTCGTAACCCCAAAGCAACTCGACAAACGCATCGAGCGGCGGCGAAGGGACGCGATGCGCGAAAGGCACGGAAGAATCTTAAATCGCGTACGATGCCGTTCCGCATGGTCTCGCTTCCCGCAGACGCAACGCTCGACGTCACGGACGCGCGTCGCAAGCTCATTCGTCAGTTGCAGGGCGCGTTCAGTGGCGAGCTGGCGGCGGGGTTCGCGTATCGCGGTCATTGGAAGTCGGTGAAGGATGCGAGCGAGCGAGCACGCATACACGAGATCGAAGCCGACGAGTGGCATCACCGCGAGCTCGTGCGCGGATTACTCACCGAGTTGAACGCAAAGCCGAATCCGATTCGCGAAGCGGTCTTCTGGATCATCGGCCGCGTCCTCGGACTCTCGTGTCACGTCACCGGCTGGTTTCTGCCGATGTACGGCGCGGGGAAACTCGAGCGCGGCAACATCGTCGAGTACGAGGTCGCCGCGCTTTACGCCGATGCATGCGGACAGCAGCAGATGATCGAGTGCATCCTCTCGATGGCCGAGGTCGAGTGGGAGCACGAGCGATATTTTCGCGAGCGCATTGCCGGTCATTCGTGGCTGCGCGTGTTCAAACTGTGGGACGCACCACCGGTGAAGACCAGCATTCGCACGCGATTCTCACTCGATCGCGAACACGGTCACGTCTAACAAATCGCCTTCGGCCGCGAGCTGCACCTCGCGGATGTGGCGCTGACTCTCCGTCGCTTCCTGCGTGTTCGAGAGAATCGCCTCGTGACTCCCGAGTCGCAGATCGCCGCGCGGAATGTCTTCGAACGTGAACGATCCGTCCGCACGAACGTGTGTGGACCACGCCTCACCCGTGATCCAGTTCGAAAGCGTTAACACCTTCGGACCGTGCTTCGTTGTTTTGACGACGCCTTTGATCGTGCGGCCTTCCGTCATTTCGAGCGTACCGGCATCGACCATCGTCTTCGGCCCGCCCGTGGTGATGAGCTTCGGTTCGATCACGCCGCCTTCCACGAAGTCGTGCGGAACGAACACGACCCACTCCGTGTCGATGCCGAGATTCGGCACCGCGAAGCGACCCTGATCATCTGTTGCGATTTGGATGAACCCGAGGAAATTGGCGGCGCTGCGATTGCGCTGATGCACGCGCACCGGCACGTTCGCGAGCGGCTTCCCGTCTCGCACGACGCGTCCTTCGATCATCGCGGGTTCTGTCACCTGAATCGTCGTCGGTTGCGCTGGAACGAAGTTACGTTCGATCTTCGGCGCGTACGAACGCGCGGTGACACGCACATCAAGCGAGCCCGCCGCGTCCGGAAGCATCAGCGCGAACTCGCCATTCGTGTTCGTGACCGACAGCGACTCCAGTCCCGGAATGCTTCCGTAGCCCGTGGAGGTCGTGGTGCGGCCGTTTGGAAGCGCGCGCGGCGGTGTGTGATATCCGCTCGGCTCCACGACTGCGCCGACGAGCGGCTTGCCTTGCGGATCGACGACGAAACCAATCACGAGTCGCTTTGCATCCTGCGCGGAGCGTCGCGTGAGTTGAATCGTCGTGTGATCGCCGTTCAGCACCGGCTTCACGAAACGCGGCTCGTAGCCATCCGCGACCGCGAGCAATTCGAACTTCAACGTGTCATCGAGCTTCGCGATGCGATACGCACCTTTCGCATCAGTCTGCTCGCGTTTGCCGCAATCGCGATAGCAACTCGGGCACGTCGTCGCCATACCTTTCAGTGGATACGCGGCGTACACGTAAACGTGTGCATTGGCGAGTGGCTGGCCATCGGCGCCACGCACGACGCCAGAAACTTCAGCAGCAGAAGCAGCGAACGTCAGCAGCAGCGTGAGTGCAATCGCGGTATGTCGCATGTGGATGGAACGAATGATGGCGCATCGAGGTTTCGCACGCGAACGCGATTCATGCGCGCCGTGTTGTGATGAGCATGAGTAACGTGACCGTCGCCGCGCTTCCCGCCGCCTTCCTCGCCCGTGTCCGCAATGAAGGCATCGATGATCTGGGGCAACCAGTGAAGCGCGTCGTTGCGGAAGGCGGAGAACCGTGTCGCGATGTGCTGCGACGCGCGAAGCCCGGCGAGGAGTTGATTCTCGCGAGCTACTCCCCGTTTTCGAAAGTCGGACCGTATCGCGAGTTCGGTCCAGTCTTCGTGCTCGCAAACGCAAGCGACGAGACTGTCATGCGCGATGCATTTCCCGAAGCCGGCGGTGAGCGCTATCTGCGCGAGCAGTTCGTGATTCGCGCGTACAGCGAGAACGAAGAGATTCTCGATGCGGCGATGACGACACCATCATCAGCGGATGCGGTAATCGAACGATTACTCGGGCGCGAGGAGACCGCATTTCTGCACGTGCGGTTTCCGACGTATGGCTGTTTCGCGATGAGAGTGGATCGAAGCGCTTAACCGGCGTCGCCTCGAAGTGCCTCTTCCATGACGTCGACGATTTCCGCGATGGCGACGCTGAATACGCCTGCCTGTCCTGCGTCAAAGGCTGTTCGCCAAATGTTGTAGCCCTCAGCGAAATCCGGCAGACGATCAAGGCGTGATTCGACGGACAGGACACTGCGTTCCAATGCGGCTCGCGAGATTGGTATGTGCGGCAGCTCTGTGACCTCGGCGCCTGCAGAGCGTCGAATGCAAACGCCGCGAATCGCAATATGCACGATTGTGCCGGTCGACGTCTCGCCTTCGATCTTGAGAACGACGATTCGTGAGCCTGCCTCGCCGGGACGGGTCGCGTAGGTCCAAACCTGGCCAACTTCCGGTTTCGCTCGGCGAACGAGGGCTCGAAGCTTTTTGAAGAGATTCATGGACTCCGCCATACCTCGCAGACGTTCGACATCTGGATGCCGAATGAATTGACCTATGGCGGCGAACCGATCTCGCTCGAAGTCGCAATGGCGATCGCGCTTGACCAGTTGCTCGCGAGAAGCTCTTCGAGCGTACCTGGTGAATGAAAAGGCATCCGACTAACTCACCACCGCACCTTTTTCGCGCAACAACTCGCGCAGTGTTGCACGATGACAATGCGCTTCCTCCGCGCAGTAACAACCGACCGCGAAGTTCGTCGTGTGCGAAAGCGCGGCGAGCGTCGCGAGCAGGCGATCGTTATCGCCTTGCGCCATCTCTTTGCGATACGCGCGCACGAACTTCTCCCACTCCTTCTCGTTCGTCGCGTTTTGCGCCTGCTTCACGAGCTCCGCGCTCGGCGCGAGTTGCGGCAGCCACACGTCGTAATAGTTCTCGCTCGCGATCTTCTCTTTCGCAACACCACGCGGCGGACGTCGCACAGTGCCGAGGCGTGGACCTTCGTCTTTGGTGCGCGGAGTGCCGAGACGGACGACGCGGATGCTCATGGATGCAGAAGGTACAGCAGAACACCGCGCCATTCACCACTTGCTGCGTTTCCTTCGCACCAACATCGAGCACGAATCGCAGCGGCAGCTTCGGCGATTTGCGGAACTCCTCCGTGAGCCACTCACCCGGCGCGCTCGCACCTTCATTGCCGCGCCAGAACGCACCGCTCTGCGACAACACATTGCCGAACGTCTCCGGATGCTTGAACGCAACGTACGCGGCAGCGAGACCGCCCGCGCTGTATCCGCCGAGCGTGATCGAGGATGCACCAGGCTTGATGCGGTACTTCGCGCGCATCCACGGCACGAGCTCCTTCGCGCAGAAATCGGCGAACGCCGCGTGATTCGCGAGATCGCCGAGGCGATTCGACGAGTTGTCGATCATCACCGCGATTGCAGGCTTGATCTTCTTCGCCGCAACGAGATTGTCGAGCACCACCGGCGCAGGAATGTCGGTGATGTACGAATCGCCATCGAACAGCACGAGCAGTTCGTACGCGTGCGTCGACGTCGTGTACTCCGCGGGTGTGTATACCCAGAGCGATCGCGCGCCGATGCTCCGCGTCTCGATGCTCCGCGTCTCGATGCTGCCTTTCGGCGCGTTCGCTGGCGTCGTCCAATCCGTTGCGTAGACGCGAGTCGCGAGCAGCGCGATGACGAGCAGAGCCTTTGTCATCACCGCAACATAGGAACAAAACAAAGCGGCGGACACCCGTGAAGGGCATCCGCCGCTGAAGAGTTGTCGCGTCGTTTACAGGTTGCGGTCGATGAAATTCTGCAGAGCGGCTTTCGGAGCGGCGCCGACCATGCGATCGACGAGCTTGCCGTTCTTGAACATCATGAGCGTCGGAATCGACGTCACGCCGAAACGCTGCGCGACCATCGGGTTGTCATCGACGTTCATCTTCGTGATCACCGCCTTGCCGTTGTACGACGGCGCGAGCTCTTCGACGATCGGTCCGATGATGCGACAGGGTCCGCACCACGGCGCCCAGAAATCGATGAACACGGGCTTTCCGCCGTTGACGACGCTCTCGAAGTCAGCGTCGGTGATCTGCTGAATTGAATTCGAATCTGCCATTGCGAGATCTCCTAACGAAGTGATTCAAAGTCGAGCCCGGCGACACAAATTCCACACAACACCGCGCTCCAAACTGGCCGTATCATGCGTGTCGTAGTGTCGATTGCGCGTCTCCGGATTGCCGTACTTCTGCTGCTGGCGTTTTTCATCGCCGGCCCGCTCACTCTTCATCAACATTCCCTCATTCCCGAGAGTGGCGGTGCCACGCCGCTGCTCTGTCCAGTCTGCGCATTCGATGCCGACCAGGCATCGCTCGAGACACCGCTCTTCGGCGATGCTCTCCAATTCGCGGGATTCGTCGCCAACGAACCGCAGACTCCCATCGCCGCTCCCCTCCTTCCTTCCACCGTCGTTCGCGGACCTCCCGCGCACTCGAGCTGATCGCGCGTCTTCCCCACAGCTCGACCCCGGAGGTTTCCGATGGACCGTCATGGTCCCATTCGTTTTGCATTTGCATTCGCATTGACCGCACTCCTCGCTCTGCCGCTCGCGGCGCAGCAGGACGACAAGATTCAGAATCTCGAACAGCGTCTCGAGACGTTGCTGCGCGAAGCAGCGGCGATCCGTCAGGAGCTCGACGCGCTGAAAAGCACCACCACTCCTCCCGCCGAGGCGCCAGAGGAAGATCTGACGAAGATCGACGTCGCGCAGACTCCCGCGCCGGCGCAATCGACTGAGCCCGCACCGAGCGATTCCATCGCCAACGTGCAGCCGGTCGACAACGTTGCGACGCCCGGCGCATCGAAGGCGCTGAACCCCGACATCTCCGTCATCGGCACGTTCCTCTCGCACGCGGGCGATCAACTCGAAGATCGTGCGCCCGCGGAGCTCGACGAGGTCGAAGTCGCGTACGAGGCGTTCATCGATCCGTACGCGAAAGGAAAATTCTTCATCGCCGTCGGTCCCGATGAAGTCGACGTCGAAGAAGGCTACGCGCAGTTCGTCACGCTGCCGTGGGGCCTGACCGCGAAAGCGGGTAAGACCAAGGCCACATTCGGCAAGGCGAACACGTGGCACACGCACGCGCGCCCGTGGGTCGATCAGCCGCTCATGTTCACCCGCTTCCTCGGCGAGGAAGGCCTTGCGGACGTCGGCCTCTCCGTCAGTAAGCTGATCAATAACCCCGTTGGTGTGGTGGAAGCGACCGGCGAGATTTACAGCGGAAATGTCGATGACGTCTTCGGCCGCGCGTCCGACAACGATCTCTTCTACAACGCGCACCTCAAGCTCTTCCGCGACATCACCGAGAACAGCAACATCGAGCTCGGCACGAGCTGGGCGCAGGGAACATTGCCCGAAGTCGGCGGACACAATCGACTCGCGGGCGTCGACGTCACGTATCGCTGGAAACCGCTGCAGCGCTCGATCTATCAATCGCTCATCGTGCGCGGCGAAGGCATCGCCAATCGTCGCGCGGACTTCAGCCGCAGTCTCTACGGTTATTACGTCTCGGCCGATTACCAGCTCGCGCAGCGCTGGTTTGCGGGCGCGCGACTCGACCGCGCGGATCGCTTCGCCGAAGAGCTCGGCGACGCGCGCTTCAGCGATCGCGGCTACTCCGCGACGCTGACCTTCTGGCCTTCCGAGTTCAGCCAGCTTCGCGGTCAGTACCGACGCACGACGCTCGATCACGGGCCGTCGTTCAACGAATTCCTCGTGCAACTGCAGTTCGCGATCGGCGCGCACGGCGCGCACACCTTCTAGGAAAGACAAATGAAACGAGCCATCCTCGCACTGGCAGTAACCCTTCTCGCGGGCTCCGCGTTCGCGGCGCCGCTCAACGTCGTCACCACGACCTCCGATCTCGCATCCCTCACGAACGAGATCGGCGGTGATCGCGTGACCGTCACCGCCATCGCGCGCGGCTATCAGGATCCGCACTTCGTCGAGCCGAAGCCCAGCTTTCTCCTGCTGCTGCAGAAAGCCGATCTGCTCGAAGTGATCGGACTCGATCTCGAGATCGGCTGGCTTCCGCCGCTTGTCGATCAGAGTCGCAACGCGAATGTTCGTCCCGGCGGAAAGGGATATCTCGATGTCTCACGCGGCGTCGAGATTCTCGATCGTCCGACCGGCGCGGTGAATCGCTCGATGGGCGACGTGCATCCGCTCGGCAATCCGCACTACTGGCTCGATCCCGCGAATGCAGTGCGCATCGCGATTCAGATCGAGAAGAAGCTCGAAGAACTTCGTCCCGCGGACTCGCAGTACTTCCAGACGCGTCTCAATGATTTCAAGAAGCGCATGAACGACGCGGACAAGCGCTGGCGCGCGGCGCTCGCTCCGTTCAAAGGGCAGAAGGTCATCACGTATCACAACTCGTGGCCGAACTTCATGCGCCGCTACGGTCTCGAAGTGGCGGGCTACATCGAGCCGAAGCCGGGCGTGCCGCCGTCGCCGTCGCACACGTTTGAGCTGATCACGATGATGAAGGATCAGAAGATCCCGTTGATCCTCATGGAGCCGTACTTCGATCACAAGACGCCGCAGTCGGTTGCGGATAAGACCGGCGCGAAGCTGGTGGTGTTGTATCCGTCCGTCGGCGGCGCGAAAAGCGGGACCGACGATTACTTCCAACTGTTCGACACGAACATCAACGCAATCGTGAACGCACTGAAGAAATAACGAAATGGATCTGCTCGCGTTTCTCGCACCGCCATTCATCGCCGGCCTCATCCTGACCGGCATTCACGCCTACCTCGGTCTGCACGTCGTCGAGCGCGGAGTCATCTTCGTCGACTTGTCGCTCGCGCAGATCGCGGCGCTCGGCGCAACCATCGCAACGTTGAACGGCCACGACGTGCATGACTCCGTGACCTATTTCTGGTCATTGGGATTCACGATCGTCGGCGCGGCGATCTTCGCGATCACACGCACGCACAAACATCCGACGCGCATTCCGCAGGAAGCGATCATCGGCATCGTCTACGCCGTCGCGGCAGCGGCCGCGATTCTCGCGATGTCGAAAGCGGCGGAAGGCACCGAGCATCTCAAAGACATGCTCGTCGGCAACATTCTCACCGTCACGTGGACGACGGTGGTGAAGACGGCGATCGTCTACGCGCTGATCGGCATCTTTCACTATGTCTTTCGAAAGAAGTTCCTCGCGATCTCGATGGGTCAGGACATTCCGAACGCGCGTCTGTGGGACTTTCTGTTCTACACGTCGTTTGGCTTCGTCGTGACGTCGTCGGTCTCGATCGCCGGCGTGCTGCTCGTCTTCTCGTATCTGATCGTTCCGTCCGTCGCCGCGATGCTCTTCGCGCGCCGCGTCGGAACGCGACTCGCGTTCGGCTGGACGGTCGGCGCGCTCGTCAGTGCGTTAGGCGTGTTCCTCTCGTTTCACTGGGATCTGCCCACGGGCGCAACGATCGTGTGCACATTCGGCGGCGCATTGCTCGCGCTGGCGATCGTGAGGTTGTTCGTGAAAAACAAACTGGCGATGGCCTGAGTGGAGCGGCTGGCGCTTACCCCCCCGGCGGCTCGGGTGGTTGGGGGGGGGAAGGGGGCGCGGGCCCCCCGCCTTGGCCACACCCCTCGCG
>JACZCU010080575.1_pt1 | contig 27053 bp, 14 predicted proteins | sample 8641851 | NCBI WGS metagenome assembly JACZCU01 (sample SAMN15324605, study PRJNA640507) | soil metagenome | isolation source: monocropping sugarcane control | place: China: Luxin town, Laibin City, Guangxi Province | collected 2019-07-25 | depth 10cm m | reverse complement strand
CTTGCGAGACGACGTTCGCGTTCGGGCCGATGAGCAGCGCCGGCTCGGCGAATGTCGTCGAGGCGATGGTGATCGAGCCGCCGATCTGATTCGACGTGCCGCCATCGAGCACGGAGCCGGTGAGGCGCGTGGCGAGGATCGTGCGACTCGGTCCGGAGAGGACGTTGCCGTCGATCGACACGCTGCCCGCTGAGCCGATGAGGATCGCGCCGCCGCGTGCGTTCGCCGCGCCGGAATCGATCGTCGTGCCCGACGCGAGCGCCACGCTGCCGGCAACGTTCGCGGCGATCGCGCCACCCGTCGAGCCGCTCGAGCTCTTCGACGCCGTCGACACGATCGCGTTGCCGTTCATGGCGAAGTTGCCACCAACGGTCATCGTGATCGCGCCACCGGTGCCGCTGCCGCTACGATTCTCGGCGTACAGCGCACCACCGTTGTTGATCGTGAGATTGCCGCTGACGTTGAACGACATCGCGCAGGCGCTGTCGCCGCCGCCGTCGTCATTGCAGTTCACGACGCCATTGATGGTGAGGTTCCCATCATTGACGGTGAACACGCCGTTGACGGCGCCGTCATGGTCACTCGCCGAGCCATCGAGAGACGCAAACGATTGCGTGCCGGAGATGGTGATGTCGTGAGCGAACAGTGCGGGGGTAAGGATTAGGACCAGAAAAGACAGCAGAAGCCTGACCGACAGGGATCGCATAACAAAGCCCCTCCGTGGGTGACTGCCAGGTGTTTCGAACGCTTGTTTTTGAGGACCTGCGAAATGGGAATCAGTTGATGCCCCGCGCCACCCGCGGGGATTGCGTCTGCGCAGTGGACCTGCCGCGAAACGGACTCACTGCCTCTCTCGGACGATGCCAGACAATTTAGCGTCAGTTGTGGCCGCACGCAAGCATTTACTTCGCGACTTGCGACTCGGCCATAAGTAGGTTTTTGTTGAGGTCTGTCGAGATAAAAAAAACGCCCTGCACATTTGTGGAGGGCGTTTCCTATATCCGTGTGGATCAGCGGAATCTTATGGATTCGAACAGTTCGTGAAGTTCGTCGTCGCCGAGATGAGGAGCGTACCGCCACCGGCCGGATTGAGGCCGTTGACGTAGGCTTCGATCCCCGGTGTAGCCGTCGCCGCCATTCCGTTGACTCCGAACGCATGGACGGTGTTGCTCGTCCCCTGCTTGCGCAGACCGATGCCCTGCGTGCCGCCGCTGCCAGCGCTCGAGTTGCCGGAGATGTTGAGGCAGACATCGTCGTCCGTGCCGGCGGTGGTGTTGCCCGCGTCGACGCGGATACCCGGACGAACACCGCCAAGCGGCGCCGAAACCGTGTTGTTCTGGATCTTCGCCGTGAGGCTGCCGGTCGCGCCACGCGCAACAGCGAGGATGCCGTTGCCGTCCGTATTGCTGATCACGTTGTTGTTGATCGTCCAGTTCATCGACGGTGTATCCGTCACGCCGAAGGTCACGCCGGTGCCACCGCTGATGCCCGTACCGCCATTCGACGGATGGAACGAGGTGATGACGTTGCCGTTGGTAATCGCGGTAAGCGTGGTGTTGCCGTTGGCTCCGACGCCGATCGTCGTTCCGGTCGTGAACGCGAGCGGATTCGCGATCGTGCCGTTGTTCGAGATATCGACGTTGCCCTGGCCCTTGCCCGTGACCGTGTACAGGATCGCCGAGGTGTTCATGCGATTCGCCGCACTCTGACCTTTGATGAGATTGCTCTTGATGTTGATGATGTTCGTACCGCTGCCGGGTGTGCCGAGCGTGCCGGCCGGGCCAGCGGCGTTCGAGTTTCCACCCTGAACCTGGATACCGCCACCACTCGGGAAGTTCGTGATGGTGTTGCTCGAGATGTTGCCCTTGGTGACGTTCGAGACCGTGGTTGCCGATCCGAGGATCTGCAGGTTGATGCCGTAGCCGAGGGAGTTCGCCAGAGCGGTCGAACTGGTGATGGTGTTGCCGGTCATCACCACGTCGTCGATCGTGCCGTTGAAGTTCTGCAGCATCACACCGTGCCAGCGCGCGTTCGTGAGCGTGTTGTTCGTGATCGTGACGGTGCCGGAGATGTTGTTCTCCGTTCCCGTCGCCTGGTTGTTGAACGCGATGTTGGAGTCATCCGCCCCACCCCCGGTACCAGAGTTATCGATGAAGCCCTCGGTGAACGTGAAGCCGGTAACACCAGTTCCTTCGACGCCGCTACCCGCGCTGTTCTGAATCGCCATGCGCGTGAACGACGGATTGTTCGTCGACGTCATCGAGATGGCGTGACTGGACGTGTTCTGAATCGCACCGCCAGTACACGTGCCCACACTGGTACACGCAGAGCCATTGCCCGTAACGATCAGACGGCCCGAGCCGGTGTTGTTCAGAATGATGCCCGACGCCGGACCTGAACCGCCGCTGCCGGCGGAGATCGAACGGAAGGTCAGATTGCTCGCACCGATCGTGGTGCTGCTCACGTTCAGCGCGGTCGCCGTCGTCGTCGCAAGACTGCTGCTTGTGTTCGTCGAGCTGATGGTGCCGCCACCGGTGGCATTGAACGCCGCGCTCGTACCGGAGGAGATGTTGAGCAAACCGGTGAATGCGATCGTGCCGCCGGTGTTCGACGTGAGATCGACGCCCTTGCCGCCGGTCACCGTGATCGTGCCGTTGTAGGTCACCGAGGCCGCACTGGCATTGACGTCGAACGCTGTCGCGGCACCGTTGCTCGAATTGATACTGCTGCCGGATCCAGCGGTGAACGTGCCGCTGACGCCGTCGAGGTTCACGCCGGTGGTGGCCGTGTTCGTGGACGTAATCACCGACGGCTGGAGCGTCGTCGTAACGGTGACGAAGTCGACCGCCGGTCCGCCCGTAGCAGACAACGTGTCGGTGTTCGTGCTCGTCACGACGATGCGAAGACCAGCGGAACCGGTGAATGCGGCCAAACCGCTGGCGCGGAGGGCGGCACCGCTGTCCGCGTAAGAATTGAGGTTGCTGAACGAGATGTCGCCAGCGCAGGAGGTGCAGACGAAGCCATTCGCGCCCACGCCGTTGCCGGACGCACCGACCGTCAGTACGCCGCCGGACACCTGCTGGAACGTACCGCCAGCGGTTCCGTCGAACGTCACGTTCGACAGGTTGAAGCCGGTGCCGGCGGTGTTGCCCATAACAAAGTTGTTGGCGAACGCCGTGATGGTCGACGCTGTCGCCGCGCCACCCGAGATGACGACGCCGCTGGCACCTGACGTCACGGAGTTGTTCGAGTAGGAGATGCTCGTCGTACCCGTACTCGTTCTCGCGATATCGACGCCGTTTCCGGTCGACGTGATGGTGTTGCCCTGAATGTCGAGTGTCATCGAGCCGCTGCTGCCGTGGTTGACGTCAATGCCTTCCAGTCCCGCGGCTGTGATCGTGTTTCCGATGAACGTGAGGCCGCCGTTGGACGCACCCGACGTGGTGACATCAACCGCGTTGGAGGTGCCGCCGTTGATGGACAGGCCGCGCACTTCGACCCCCGCGACGTTGGCAATGCTGATGGTCGGGTTGGCGCCCGCATCCGGTCCGATGAGCGACAAACTGCTGGCGACGATCAGGTTGTTGAGCGTGACGGCGTTCGTCGTCGTGACGTCGAGATCGACGCCCTGGCCCCACAGCTTCTGATTCGCCTTCATGACGTTCATGCCACCGTAGTTCGTGGCCGTGCCGTCGCCGCGCATGACGTAGATGAGCTCACCCGCTGCCGATGCGCTGATCGCCGCTGCGAGCGTCTGGTGCGGCGCGGCAGACGTACCGTTGCCGGCGACCAAGACGTCGTTCTTGACGTAACGCAGTGCCGGACCAACGACCGTGATGTTCACGGTGCCGGTGGCGTTGTTCAAACCGTCGTTGATGACGTAGGTGAATGAATCGGCGCCGGTGTATCCGGCCTTCGGCGTGTAGATGAACGATCCATCGGCATGCAGCATGACCGTGCCGTTCGTCGTCGTCGTGGTCGCAGTCGACGCAGGCGGAACCGCGGTCGGACCGGCGTTACCAGTGACGGTGGTGATGGTGAGCGTGCTGAACGACACGTTGAGCGTGTCGGGATCCGTGTCGTTCGCTTTCGTGCCGGTGGTGCGCGGCGAGCCGGAAACATCACCAGTGCTCGCGACGGTCGTACCCGGCACCGCGGCAATGCCGCCGGCGATGAAGAGCGACGTGCCACTGAGCGCGTTGTATGTATCGGTGACCGCTGTCGGCGCTTCGTTGACGTCGACGACGGTGACGGTCACGGTCGCAGTGTCATTGAGATTCGGCGTGCCGTTGTCGGTGACCTGCACCGTCAGCGAGTACGACTGCGTTACCTCGTAATTGAGCTGCGAAACGTTCGCGACGGTGATCTGACCGCTGTTGCTGATCGCGAACACACCACCGGTGTTGCCCGCGGTGATCGCAAACGTGTGGGTCTGACCGACGTCTTCGTCGGTGAACGGCAGGAGCGCGCCGACGTTCGTGCCGTTCGCGCTGTTTTCGTTGATCGAGCGCGATGCGTCGTTGAGCACCGGTGCTTCGTTCACGTCATTGAGGTTGATGGTGATGGTCGCGCTGCTCGAGAGCGGCGAGCCCGCGTTGTCCGTCACCTGAACCGTCAGGAGGTACGGATCGTCCGGACCTTCGTAGTTCAGTGCACCGACGACCGTGATCTGACCGGTGCTCGCATTGATCGCAAACACGTTGCCGGTGTTGCCGCCGGTAATCGCGTACGTCAGCGTCTGACCAGCGTCTTCATCGCTCGCCGCGACGCTGCCGACCACGGTGCCATTGGCGCTGTTCTCGTTCACGGCAAACGTCTGATTGCCGATGACCGGAGCGTCGTTGACGTCATTGAGATTGATGGTGATGGTCGCGGTGCCGTTGAGGTTCGGCGTGCCGTTGTCGGTGACCTGAACCGTGAGCGAGAAGGTCGGCGTCGTTTCGAAGTTCACCGCCCCGCTGTTGGCGACAGTGATCTCACCCGTCGATGCGTTGATCGCAAATGCGCCACCGGTGTTGCCGGCCGTGATCGCGAACGTGTGCGTCTGACCGCCGCCATCCGGCTCGGTGAAGGTGACGGTTCCGACGGACGTGGCATTCGGGCTGTTCTCGTTGAGCGAGAAGGTCGCCGGATCCACGACCGGGGCTTCGTTCACATCGTTGATGTTGATCGTGACGGACGGAGTGGCCGCCTGTGTCGGAGCACCGTTATCCGAGATGGTGACGGTGAGGACGTACGACGAGAGCGCTTCGAAGTTGAGCGTGTTCGCAACGGTGATCTCACCGGTTGCCGAGTTGATCGCAAACGCACCGCCGGTGTTGCCCGCGGTGATCGAATACGTCAGCGTCTGGCCGGCATCCGGATCGGTCGCGGAGACGGTACCGACGACGGTGCCACCCGCGCTGTTCTCGTTGACGTTGAAGCTCTGGTTGCTCGCGAGCGGCGCTTCGTTGAGGTTGTTGACCGTGATGGTGACGGTCGCGGTGTCGGTGAGATTGCCGGCGCCGTTGTCCTGAACCTGAACGGTCAGCGAGTACGACGATGTGGCTTCGTAGTTAATCGGGTTGGCGACCGTGATCTGCCCGGTGCTCGCGTTGATCGCGAACGCGGTGCCGGTGTTGCCGGCGGTGATCGAGTACGTCAGCGTCTGGCCGGCGTCTTCATCGCTCGCCGCAACTGTGCCGACGACCGTGCCGTTCGCGCTGTTCTCATCGACGCTGAACGACTGGTCGTTGACGACCGGCGCGTCGTTCACGTTGTTGAGATTGATGGTAATGGTCGCGGTGCCATTGAGCACCGGCGTGCCGTTGTCGTCGACCTGCACGGTCAGAGAGAACGTCGGCGTCACTTCGAAGTTCAGCGCACTTGCGGTGGCGACGGTGATCTCACCAGTGCTGGAGTTGATCGCGAAGGCGCTACCCGTGTTGCCAGCGGTGATCGAGAACGTGTGCGTTTGACCGGCGTCCGGGTCGGTGTACGTGACCGTGCCAACGGACGTGCCATTCGCGCTGTTCTCATCGACGTTGAACGTCGCGGCGTTGACCGACGGTGCATCGTTCGCCGCGGTGATCGTGATCGTGGTGGTGTCGTTGCCGGTCGCAATACCGTCGAACGCGCCCCAGGTCACGGTTCTCGCCGCGGTGGACGGATCCTGCGAGGTGTTCTGGTAGGTCACGGTCCGCAGCGCGGACTGGTAGTTCGAGACGGAGGCAGAACCGCTGAGCGTGAGCGTGCCGCTGCCCGCGTTGAAGGAACCGGTGATGCCGAATGCGTTCGTGAAGGCCAGGACGTCTTCGCCGCTCACATAGCCGCCGGTGATCTGAACCGTGGCGCTCGGGAGTGTCGTGTGATCGAGATCGGTGACGGTAAGCGTGCCGTCGATGACAACCGCACCGGCGTCCTCGGTGTACGCAAGGGCGGCGGCGGCGTTGATCTCAGGAGCATCGTTGACCGCGACGACATCGAGTGCGGTCTGCAGCACCGAGCTGAGATTGTCGACGGACTCGCCGTCGTTGACCTGCCAGCTGATCGTGCGCTGTGTCGTCGACGGATTGTCCGACGTGTTCTCGAACATCACGTTGCGCAACGCGGTCTGGTAATTCGCGACGGTGTCGAGACCCGTCAGCGTCATCGTGCCGGTACCGGCGTTAAAGCTGCCGGTGATGTTCGCGGTGTTCGCAAACTGGAGGAAGTCTTCGCCCGAGGCGTAGTTCGCGGAGATCGTGATGGTCGCGCCGGCGAGCATCAGCGTGTCGGCGTCAGTGACCACGAGCGTCGCGTCGACCTGAACGGGCGAGCCGTCCTCCGTGAATGTCGTTGGCGCGCCCGCGCCGGAGGTGATCGTCGGCGCGGAGTTGACGGCCGTGATGTTGATGGTGGTGGTGTCGGAACCGCCGAGCGGCGCGATGTCGCTGACGGTCCACGTCAACGTACGCGGCGCAACCGACGGGCTCGAGGAGGTGTTCTGGTACGTGATGGTGCGCAGCGCCGACTCGTAGTTCGCGATCGTGGTCGTGCCGCTCAGCGTGAGCGTGCCGCTACCGGCGTTGAACGAGCCGGTGATGCCGAACGCATTCACGAACGCAAGGATGTCTTCGCCGCTCACGTAGTTCGCGGTGATCTGCACCGTGGCGCCGCTCATCTGCGTGTCGTCGACGTCCGAGATCGTGAGCGCGTTGTCGATGACCTGCACGCCCGTTCCTTCGGTGTACGCGAACGTCGGCGCCGCGGTGACGACCGGTGCGTCATTGACGGTCGCGACGTTGATGGTGCTGGTGACCGTGAGGCTGAGATTGTTGACGCCCGCTCCGTCATTGATCTGCCACGTGACGGTGCGCGCGGTGGTCGACGGGTTCTCGGAGGTGTTGTTGTAGAGAACGTTGCGCAGCGCGGTCTGGTAATCGGCCAGCGGCGCAACGCCGGTGAGCGTGAGGGTACCGGTCGTCGCATTGAACGAGCCGGTGATGCCGAGGGCGGTGACGTAGGAGAGGACGTCTTCGCCGTTCACGTAGTTCGCGGTGATCTGCGCGGTCGCGCTGAGCATCGTCGGGCTGTCCGGATCAGCAACAGTGATCGTTCCATCGATCGCCGTCGCCGCCTGTCCCTCGGAGTAGTTCAACGCGCCGCCCGCGGTGAGGACCGGCGCATCGTTGATCGCCGTGATGTTCACGTACGTGTCGTTGCTCGCGTTGTCGACGTTCTGCGCCGCCGACGTGTCGGTGACAAACCAGTCGATGCCGCGCTGGGCAACCGACGGGTTGTCACTCGTGTTGACGAACGTGACGCTTCGCAGCGCGGTCTGGTAGTTCGCGACCGTATCAGTGCCGCTGAGCGTCAGCACGCCGCTGCCCGAGTTGTAGCTCGCGGTGATCGTGCCGCCGCACGCGGGGCAGGCCAGCACGTCGGAGCCGAGGCTCGCGTTGGCGCTGATCATCACTACCGCGCCCTGGAGATTCGTCGAATCCGCATCGGTGACGACGATCGCGCCGTTGAGCGGGATCGGTGCGCCGTTCTCGGTGTAGCCGACCGTGTTCCCGGACACGATCACGGGTGCGTCATTGACGGCCGTGACATTGATGGTGCTGTTGACGACGGCGCTGAGATTGTTGACGCCGGCTCCGTCGTTGACCTGCCACGCGAGCGTGCGCATTGCGGTGGACGGATTGTCCGAAGTGTTCGAGTACAGCACGTTGCGCAGCGCCGTCTCGTAATTCGCAACCGACGCAACTCCGGTGAGTGTCAGCGTACCGCTGCCGGCGTTGAACGAACCGGTGATGCCCAGCGCGTTGCTGTACGAAAGCACGTCTTCGCCGTTCACGTAGTTGCCGGTGATCTGCACGGTCGCGCTGCTGAGCGTCGTGCTGTCGACATCACTGACCGTGATCGTCGTATCGGCCGCCATCGGAGCCGCGTTCTCGGTGTAGTTGAGCACACCGCCCGCGGTGAGGACCGGCGCGTCGTTGACCGCGGTGACTGTGATCGTGAACGTCTGCGCGGCCGACGTCGCGACCGGCGTGCCGTCATCGCTGAGCGTGATCGTGATCGTCGCAACGCCGTTCGCGTCCGCGGCCGGCGTGTACGTCAACGTGCCGTTGCTCGCGATCGCCGGAGCGACGGAGAAGAGCGACGGATTCGTATTGCCAGTCACGTTGAACGTGACGGTCTGACCCGCTTCGTCGGCGGGACCGGCGCTGATCGACGTCGCCCAGCCATTGACGGTTTGTGCGCCAGCATCTTCGGCAACGGTTTGATCGAGCCCCTTCACGAAGCTCGGCGCGTCGTTGACCGGCGTGATCGTGATCGTGAACGACACCGTGCCCGAGCTGTTCGTGCCGCCGCCGTTATCGACGAGCGTCACGTCGACGTTGGTCGAGCCGTTCGCGTTGAGTGCGGGAGTGAATGTGAGATTGCCGCTGGCGTCGATCGCCGGCTGCACGAGGAAGAGCGACGGAGTGGTGGCGACGACGGTGAACGTCAGCGTCTGCCCTGCTTCATCGGCGGGACCCGCGCTGATCGCGGTGGCCCACGGCGCGTTGTACGGCGTGTCTTCCGGCGAGTTGACGTTCGAACCGGCGGTGAAGCTCGGCGCGTCGTTGACCGGCGTGACCGTGATGTTCACGGTCGCGGTCGAGGAGAACACGGAGCCGTCGAACGCGTGCCACGTGAAACTGTCCGGCCCGTTGTAGTTCGGATCGGAGTCGTAGCTCCACGAACCGTCCGGATTGAGCGTCACGACGCCATGCGCGGCGTTCGCGACGATCGAGAGCGTGAGCGTGTTGCCGTCTTCGTCATTCGCAAACGCATACAGTCCCGGCACCGGAACGGTGAGGATCTGATCTTCGGCGACCGTGCGCGAATCGTTCTGCACCGTCGGGACATCGTTCACGTTCGTGAGGTTGATGGTGATGATGCCGGTGTCGCTGAGACCACCTTCATCCGTGACTTTCACCGTGAGCGTGAACGTCGGGTTGACTTCGAAGTTCACGGCGTTGCGATTCGCGACGGTGATCTGACCGTCGCCATTCGGCAGCGGCGTGATCGCGAATGCGCCGCCGGTGTTGCCGTTGAGAATTTGGAAGGTGTGCGAATCGCCCGCTTCATCGGTGACGTCGACGACGCCGACGATGGTGCCGTTCGGGACGTTCTCCGCGAGCGTGAACGTTGCGTTCTTCACCTTCGGCTTGGCGTTCACTTCGATCGTGACCTTGGCCACGTTCGAGGACTGCGAGCCGTTCGACGCGCTGTAGGTGAAGTGATCTTCTTCCACAGCGGCGGGAGTGGTCGGAATGTACTGGAAGCTGCCGTCCGGGTTGAGAGTGACGTTGCCGTGATTCGGCTCGCTCACCTTCGTGGCCGTCAGCGGGAGGCCGTTCGGATCGACGTCGTTTTTGAGAACACCCTTCGCGACCGGAATCGTGAGCGCCTGTCCCTGCGAGCGAACGTAGTTGTCGTCATTCGCCGTCGGACCGGTGCCGTTCGGAACTTTCGCCTGAATTGCGAAGTAAATGAATTGATCGTTTGGGTTCGCCCACACGTACGCACGCGTGAACTGGAAGCCGGTGTCGCCAGCGCCGAGCTCGCGCGCGGCCATCGGCGGAATGGTTCCCCAGTCGGCGAGCTGGCCGTCCATGATGATGACGCGGGGATCGCCGAAATCGATGGCGCGGCGACGGCCCGGAGAATCAGCCGGATAAAGCAAAACAGCCCCGGTGGGGCTGTTCAGCAGTGCCTGCGATGCTGGGCCGGACGTGCCGACGAAGCCGAGATGCATATTAAAAGGAAGACCGGAAGCCTGAAACGCGGAGAAAGGAACACGCGTCTCGATGGTGATGGTGCCGGTTTCTGCATCGACCGCTCCGGGCCAGCCGGTCGTATTGACATCGACTGGAGATCCAAACGCCCCCGCACTGCACACGAGACGATGCGTCTGGACGACAGATGCCGTCGTCGTGTCGCTCGTCGCCTGCGTGACGAAGATCTGATCGACACCATTCATCGTCCCCACGGTGCAACCGGTGGACGGATCGTGATCGACGTCGAACAGCACACGAAACTCGCTCGTTGCTGCTGAAGCGAGGCACGGTGCAAGAACGAGGACTGCCAACAGCAGAGTAAAGCGCACCCGACGAGCGGTCATCGCAACCTCTTCCTAGAACCCTTTGATCTGAATGGAACGACAAAACCGGCACACGCCCACCCCTGGTGCGTGTACCGGGACCGGATATAAGCGGACGGTCGGGATAATAACAGTTTTCGGAAGTGGGGTTGCGGAAGAATATCTCACACATAAAAAAGGACCGGCGGCATTGCGCCGCCGGCCTGAACCACGCCCTGTGCGCGCCGGGGGGCACGCACCACGTCCACGGGTCGTCCGTCACTACGAACCCGTTACTTGTTCACAACGTTAGTCTTCCACGTGGATCTGCGTCGCCAGCACCGTCGTCGCATCGACGCGGATGCCTTCGACTTCGACCTTGTCGCCCACCGCGAGTGCGGAGAACGGAATCGGTGCGTTCCTCGTGCTGCGGATGCGCGTCGATGTCGTAACTTGCACCGTCATCGCGCCGCCCGAAGTGGTGACCGTGAGCACGTTTGTCCCGACGGAAGCGATCGTTCCTGTCAACTCCACTTCCTCCCCTTTCGGGTTGGAGGTGTTCTGCACGAGAACGAGCGTCGCGGTTTTCGTCGCACCATCGGCGCTCGTCGCCGCCTTCACGTGCACGCTCGTGCCGACCTGAATGTCCGCGGCGGCAATCGTGGTGCTGCCTTTCCGAATCACGGTGTTCGCGTCGACGACGAACGTCTCTTCGACTTTTCGCGACGTAAAGACGACGAGTTGCGAGGCCGATGCGCTGCGCACCACGCCTTCGTACTCGCGAATGGCCGGCGAATCGTCATCGCCACCATCATCACCATTCGTGTTCTGGACGATGACCTGAATCGCGGTGAAGGCGTCTTCGACTTTCTTCGACTTCACATGCACGCGCATCCCCGCAAGGAGCTCCGCGGGCGTCATCGGCGTCTGGCCTTTGCGAATGATCGTTTCGGGCGTGAGTTTGATGGTCTGTTCGCCCTGGCGTTGCGAGTTGACGACGAGCTCCGTGGCGGTCGCACTGACGACCAGACCTTCGATTTCGTAAACCGGCTCGGTGCTTCGGCCGACACCACGACGACGCGACGATCCCGTCTTCACCGCGGTGGCAGGAGTGAGTTGCACGGCGAGAAACGTCGCGGTGTCATCGACTTTCAACGATGCCTGTACGCCATCGGACTCGCGAGTGAAGTCGAGGTCCGTGTTCTCCGGCACATTGACGAATGCGAACTCGCCGTTCGCCGTCAGAACCTTCGACATGCCCGTTCCACGCACCGACACGCGCACGCCCTCGGGGCTCGTCTGCGTAGTGCCGGACATGGTGACCTGACCCGAGAGTGCTGCGCCGCCGTACGAGCCGGTCATGGTGGAGCGCTGCTCGCGCGAGCAGGCCGACAACATCAAGCCGAACATCATCAGGAATACGAGGTGCTTCACTTTCATCAGGGTCCTCCGGAAAAACAAAAAGGGGGGCGTAGCGGTACGCCCCCCTTTTTGACTGCGTGTGATTTTTTGTTATCTCGTCAGCGCCGCGATTGTACTCAGCCGTTCCGATTGGAGTGTGAGCTGAATCACGTTTGGGTCATTTCACGGCTCGACGACCACGTTGTCACCTGTGCGGTGATCCGAGATCTGGAACCGGAGGAACTGATGCACGGCGTCGACGCCTTGTGCATCGTTCGTACGAACACGCACGCGCGCGCCGCCCTCGAGCTCTTCGTATTCGTAGGTGATCTTCGCGCCGAGGGATTTCATGACGGGGACGCCGTCGGGAGTGCGTGCGTGAATCTCTTCCGGTTTCACGAAGACGCCGTCCTTGAATTCCTTTGCGATCTCTTTTAAGTGCGTACGAATCTGCGCGACGCTCTCTGCATCCGCCGCATCGTTCGCACGCACTTCGATCGCGCCGCCGTCTTTCATCAGACGAAATGTGTGCTTCGTCTTCTCGTGCGAGAAGCCCATGACGTGATCGCCGCGCGAGTCGACATCGTGCGCATGCTGCGCATCCTTCATGTGTTGTGCGTGCATCGGGCACGTGGCGGGATCGTCGCCGAGGACGAGAAGAAGCAAGAGGGTTGTGATCATGAGTTCCTTCCGTTTCGTTCGTTGATGATGGATTCGAGCAGACGCGCGGGCTCGCCTTCCGCCGTGCCGGCGAGCCGCGCATCCCATTCATGGATGATTGCGACGAGATCCTCTCGCAGCGCCGCCATCTCCGCGATGCGGCGGTCGAGATCCGCGAGCTTCTCACCCGCCAGCGCGCGCACGTTGCGGCACGGCGCCGCACCGGTATCGCGTTGTCGAAGGATTCGCTGCAGTTCGACGAGAGAAAAGCCGATCGCCACCGCTCTCCGGATGAGGGCAACGCGGCGGACACACTCGCGCGGAAAACGACGATAGCCATTCGCTCCGCGCACCGCATCCGGGAGCAATCCCAGACGCTCGTAGTGGCGGATCGTATCGGGGCTGACACCGCAGAGCCGCGCCAGCTCTCCGGAAAGAATCTCGTCGTTCATTCCGCAATCAACGTAAACTGTGGAACCGGTTCCAGGGTCAAGAGTCCCTCGGCAAAGTTTTTGCGAACAACGCAAAGGGGTCTGTGGTTGTCCGAGCAACTGAAGCCGTTTCACCTCGTTCGCGGTGACGAAGAAGGCGCAGTGGATGCGCGTGACGCGGAGCTTTCGCGATTGCGCGCGGAGCTCGAAGCGCGCGACCGCCAGGAACGCGCGATCGCGGAGCTCGGACAAGCAGCACTCACCGGCGTCGATCCTCTCATTCTTCTCGGTCAGGCGTGCGCTCTCGTCGAATTGACGTTGCAGGTCTCGCACTGTCGCGCGCTCGAGATCACGCCCGGCGGACGGATGATCGTGCGCGCCGCACTCGGCGGCAATCGCACGTTCCTGCACTGCACTCGCGACTCCGACGAAGACGAATCCCTCGGCATGGTCACGCTTCTCGCCGACGGCCCGTTCACATTCGCGCATCTCGATGAAGAGACGCGCTTCAAAGCGACGCACCTTCGCGGCTATCACGGCGTTCGCAGCGGCGCCGGCGTCATCGTTCGCACGCAGTACGGACCGTTCGGCGTTCTCCTCGCCTACTGCGATGAAGAGCGCGTCTTCGCCGAGTACGAGCTCGCGTTTCTGCGTTCCACCGCGAACATCGTCGGCGAAGCGATCACGCGTGCGCGCACCGAGCAGGCATTACGCAAATCCGAAGCGCGACTGCGTCAACTCATCGCCACGACGCTCGACGCCGTGATCACCGTCGATCGCTCACTCAACGTCGTCGAGTGGAACCAGCGCGCCGAAGAAACGTTCGGGATTTTTGCGTCTGACGTAATCGGCTCGCCGGTGCGCGAATCACTCGTTGATGCACGCGTGCTGCGTCTCTTCCGTCGCGCGATGCAGCAATACCAACAGCGAGGCAGGACCGCGCGACTGCGACAACGCATCGAAACGATGATGCGCAACGCGAATGACTCCGCGATTCCTGTCGAGATCACGATCGCGCCCGCGGGTCGGGGCAACGATGCGACGTTCACCGCATTCGTGCGCGACATCAGCGCAAGACAACGCGCGGAGCACGAGCTCGAAACGCGCGAGAAACGCTTCCGCACGATCGTCGAGAAAAGCTGGAGCGGCGTCGTGCTGCTCGACGGCGAACTGCGATTCACATTCGCAAGCTCGTCGACACAACACCTGATCGGCTACGACGAGCACGAGCTCATCGGCCGCTCGCTCTTCGACTTTCTCCATCCACGCGAAACGGCGAAAGCACGCGACATCTTCAACGACATCGTCGAACACGCGAATCACGAAACGCACGGCGAGCTGCGCTTCCGCCACAAAGACGGGCGCTGGGTATGGCTCGAAGGCTTCAGTCAGAACCTGCTGCACGAGCCGAGCGTCGGCGCGATCGTTCTCAACTATCGCGATGTCTCGCAACGCAAAGAGACCGAGAAGCAGCTCGAATATCGCGCGTACTACGACTCGCTCACCGCGCTTCCGAATCGCCTGCTCTTCCGCGATCGGCTCGTGCACAGTCTCTCGCAGGCACAACGCAATCGCGTTGGCGTTGCGGTGATGTATCTCGACGTCGATCACTTCAAGCTCGTGAACGACAGCCTCGGGCACTCGTTCGGCGATCGGCTCCTCGGCGACATCGCGCGCCGTCTGCAAGCGTCGCTGCGCGCATCCGACACCATCTCGCGCATCGGCGGCGACGAGTTCAGCATCCTCCTTCCCGAAGTCACGAATGCGGAAGCAGTCGCAGGCGTCGCGCGCAAGATCCTCGACGCGCTCACCAAATCGTTCAAAGTCGACAGCCACGAAATCTACGTGTCCGCGAGCATCGGCATCAGTTGTTATCCCGCCGATGGCGATGACGCCGAGACACTGCTGAAGTGCGCGGACGCGGCGATGTATCGCGCGAAGGAGTTAGGCCGCAATCAGGCGCAGCTCTTCACCGCGAGCATGAACGAGCGGTACGTGCGGCGTCTCGCGCTCGAGCAGCATCTGCATCACGCGATCGAGCGTCAGCAGCTCGAGCTCTACTACCAGCCGGTGTACGACCGCGCGCGCCGCCGCATCGTTTCGCTCGAAGCATTACTGCGCTGGCGCGATCCGAATCGAGGCATCGTGCAGCCCGCGGAGTTCATTCAACTCGCCGAGGAGACAGGCATGATCGTGCCGATTGGCGAGTGGGCGTTGCGCACCGCGTGCGCGCAGCTCAAACGCTGGCACGAACGCGGACTCACATCGTTGCGCATGGCCGTCAACATCTCCGCCGTGCAACTGCAACATCGCGGACTCGTCGACGTCGTGCGCAGCGCACTCGCGGAAGCCGGGATCCCGCCGCAAATGCTGCAACTCGAGATCACCGAAAGCGCGGCGATGCAGAGCTTCGATCTCACACTGAACGTGTTGCGCGAACTGCGCGCGATGGGCGTGAGCGTCGCCGTCGATGACTTCGGGACCGGCCAGTCCTCGCTCATCTATCTCAAACACTTCCCCATCGACACGGTCAAAATCGACAAAGAGTTTTTGCGCGAAGTCACATCCGACGAGACCGCGGCAGCGATCGTGTCGTACGTCATCAACCTCGCGCACACGCTCGGCTTGAAAGTCGTGGCCGAAGGCGTCGAGACCGAAGAGCAGTACACGTTCCTTCGCCACTACGCGTGCGACCTCATGCAGGGCTATCTCTTCAGCAAGCCACTGCCCGCGGACGACGTTTTCCCCTTCCTTCAGCAAGCGTTCTCGCGACCGCGAACGCTGGAAGTGCGGCGCCCCGAGTTGTAGCGCTCGCCGCACGCTGGTCGCGCCTGCTTCAGTCGCGAAATGGGTTCACCCATTGCACTGACATCGCTGCAGGAGGTGGCCGAATGAAACACAAATTGCCACTACTGCTCGCGCTTTGCGTGCTCGTCTTTCCGAGTGCCGCGAGTGCTTTGCAAACCGACGATCTGATCGCCATCTCGGCGATGCCGCTCGCGGTCGCGGACGTCGTCGCGCTGCCCGACGTTCCGCAGAACGACGTCATCAGCGTCGTCACGACACTCAATCGCGCGGCCGTACCCGCGCCGCAGTTCGTCGAGATCGTGCGTTATGCGCCGGTCGCGATTGTCGCGCCGGAAGAACCGCGATTCGTAACGTACGTGACGCAGGAGTACGACCGCGGCATCGTCGGCGAGCCGCTCGCGCTTGCGATTGCGGATCGTTATCAAACGTACGGCATCAACGACATCGCGATCACCGACCCACCGGTGCTGACCGTCGTCGAACAACGCGAAGTGTTGCCGCAGGTCGTCGTCACACGCTTCCAGCCGGTCGAGTTCGATCCGGTGGCGTTGATCGCGATGCCGCTCGCGGTGGCAGCAGTCTCGAATCTCGCGAATGTGCCGGCGTCCGATCTCATGCAGTTCGTGACGGCGTTGAATCAGGCGCGCATGCCGGCGCCGCAGTTCGTCGAAGTCGTGCGCTATTCGCCGGTCGTGCTCGTCGATCGCACGGCGTCGCCACAATTCATTCAGTTTGTTTCGACGGAAATCGATCGCGGCATCACCGGACGTCCTTTGGCGTACGCGATCGCCAATCGATACGAAGCGTACGATCCGGTCGACATCGATGTCGTCGCACCGCGCCCGCGAGTGATCGTCGATCGCGATGAGATCCTGCCGCCGGTCGTCACGACGCGTGTCGCGAGTGTGCATCCGCACGGCGGTCCTCCGGGATTGCTCAAACGCGACCTCGGCGTGCAAACCGGAGCGGAAGTCGTGCACGGCAACACGCGCAATCGCGTCGCCGCGCCGCGCGCTGTATCGCGCAATGCTGAAGATCGACGCGAGCGCCGCTTCCGCGCGACGCCGCAACCAACGTCTCCGCGACGAACCGTTCGCAAAGAGCACCAACCCGCGAAGCCGCGCGTGACGCGACAACCACGCGTGCAGGTCGAACAGCGCAAACCCGCGAAGGTGATGCGCGTCGCGCCGCCGCAGGGTCAGGGCAATGCCGCGCCACGCGTCAGCAAGCAGCGCGGAGGCGGCAATGACCAGCAGCGCGGCAACTCAGGTCGCGGCGGTGGCGGAAACAAAGGACAAGGCAAAGGCAAAGGCCGGAAAGGATGATCATGCGAAAGGCATCGACACTCATCGTCATCGTGCTGCTCGCCATCGCGGGCGGCTGCAATCAGAATCAAAAATCGACGGCGGCCTCGAACGAGCAGCCGCGCGCGGCCGCGGTGCAGCAACAGCAGGCATCGTCGCAGGAGCTCACGCCGGAGCAACTCGGTGAGCTGGGCGCGCAGATTCGCAAGACTCCCGATCGCGCGATGGAGTTGCTGACGCAGCACGGACTCACGCAGCAGACGTTCGAGCAGCAGATTCGCAAGACGACCGAGAACCCCGACGCGTCGAAGCGATACGCCGCGGCGTACCGCAAAGCGAGCGCGTAATCGCGACTCACGAAACGGCAGCGTGCCGCTGCCGTTTCCCGTCGTATCATCCCGCGCCATATGGCTGAGCTGCGGCGCGGGATTCCCCTCCACACGAAGATTCTGATCGGACTGGTTCTCGGCGCGATCGCCGGCGGAACCGCCAACGCGATCCTCGGCGCGACCGACGTGAATCTGAAATTCGTCGCCGAACAGATCACCAATCCGATCGGGCAACTCTTCTTACGACTGTTGCTCCTGCTCGTCATCCCGCTCGTCTTCTCCAGCCTCGTCGTCGGCGTTGCGGGACTCGGCGATCTCCGCCGCATCGGCCGCATCGGAGTGAAGTCGCTGATCTACACACTCATCATCTCCGCGATCAGCGTCGTCATCGGGCTCGTGCTCGCGAACACGATCAAGCCCGGCAAACGCATCGACCCGCAGGTCGCACAACAACTCGCGGAACGCTACGGCGATGATGCGAAGAAGCGCGTCAGCGCGACGGAGCAAGCCGAAGACACCGATCCCGCGATGCTGAAAGTCGTGAAGACGATCGTGCCGACGAACGTCTTCTACTCCGTCGGACGCGAAACGCCGGACATGCTCGGCCTGATGTTCTTCGCGTTGTTTCTCGGCATCTCGCTGACGATGGTTCCGAAAGACACCGCGGCGCCGCTGATCTCAGTACTCGAAGCGGTATTCGCCGCAACGGAAGTCGCGATTCAGATCATCATGCGGCTCGGACCCTACGCGGTGTTCTGTTTGTTGTTCACGATGACCGCGCGGTTCGGCTTCGGTCTGCTCGCGAGTCTCGGCTGGTTCGTGCTCACCGTGCTGCTCGGTCTCGCGCTGCACATGTTCGGCGTTTACTCCGCGTCGGTCGCGCTGCTGTCGCGCATCAATCCGATCGAGTTCTTCAAGCGCATCAAGACCGCGATGATCACGGCGTTCTCGACGTCATCGTCAAACGCAACTCTGCCGACTGCACTGCGCGTCTCCGAAGAAAACCTCGGCGTTCCGCGCGACATCAATTCCTTCGTGCTCACCGTCGGCGCGACCGCAAATCAGAACGGCACCGCGTTGTACGAAGGCGTGACCGTGCTCTTCCTCGCGCAACTCGCGGGCGTCGATCTCTCGGTCGCGCAGCAGCTCATGGTCGTTTATCTCGCGATCCTCGGCGGCGTCGGCACCGCGGGCGTTCCCTCGGGATCGATTCCGTTCATCATCCTCGTGCTCGCGCAGATCGGCGTGAACCCCGCGCTCATCGCGATCATCCTCGGCGTCGATCGCATTCTCGACATGTGCCGCACGACGCTGAACGTCACCGGCGACATCACGATCGCAACGTACGTGGCGCGTTCCGAAGGCTATGAATTGATGAAGGAGATCCCGGAGCCGGCAGCCGTCGATCTGTAAGTCCGTCCGCCTTCGAGGCCGTTTTCGCCTAAAGTTGTACGCACAACAAAAGGAGGAACGGATGTCTCGGATGCTCGTGCGCCGGTGGCTGCCGGTGCTTGCTCTCTCTCTTCTCGTCCTCACGATCTCCGCGAACGCACAACCTTTCGGCGCGTGGATGACAACCAGCGCGTCGCCGAACACCGGCCACGCCGCAATTCCGCACAGTGCTGCGCTCAATCCGACGAGCGCGTACACGTTCGAGGCGTGGGTCTCGATCACGAACAACCTCGCCGGTGAAGACTGCCGCAGCATCGCGGGAAAGGACTACACAGCCGCTTGGTGGATTGGACTGTGCGGCGTCGGCGGAAAACCGACACTGCGCTCGTATCTCAAAGGCGCCGGATCGGCGCGCAACGGCGGTGAGATCGAACCAGGTCGCTGGACGCACATCGCCGTCGTTTTCAACGGCACGAAGCGATTGCACTACATCAACGGCGAGCTCGCCGCGTCGTTCGACGAAACCGGTCCGCTCTCCACGAGCACCGCGCAGATGCGAATCGGCAGCGATGTCTCGTGGCAATTCCCACCGACCGGCGCGATCGATGAAGTGCGCCTGTGGAACGTTGCGCGTTCCGAGGCGGACATTCGCGCGGGCATGAGCCACGAGATCACCACCGCGCAGACGGGACTCGTGGCGGTGTACGGACTCAATGGCAACGCGAACGACATCGTCGGCCCGAACGACGGCGCGACCACCGGAACCGGCGTCGGTTTCCTCACCGCACCCGTCGCGTTGAACTGCGGCGCGAACACGGCGACATCGCTCTGCCTGCGCAACCGCTTCTCGATCAGCGCACGCTGGCGCACCGATCCCGCGGGCAAACTCACGAATGGACAGGCGCAAGTCGTGACCGGCGTCGCGAACGTCGGCTCGGGTCTCTTCCAATTCTTCTCGCCCGACAACTGGGAAGTCATGGTCAAGGCGCTCGATGGTTGCGGTCTCAACAATCGCTACTGGGTCTTCTCCGCCGCGACGACGAACGTCTTCTATCGACTCGACGTCACGGACGTGAAGACCGGCACGTCGAAGATTTACTTCAACTACCCGGGACCGCCGGCACCTGCAGTGACCGACACCGACGCCATGGCTGTTTGCCCCTAACTTCGAACAATTCGCGACAACTCGCGGCTCCTCTCGCAATGCGGGAGGAGCCGTTTTCGTTTGCGAGGCAGTTAGAATGAACGGCTCTGAGGAATGGGCGGGGAATGAGAGCGGGCAACATCGATCGAGTCAAACGGCGCATGCTGCAGCAGGCGGTCGCCGAGAATCTCGAAATGATTCGAGGCGTGCCGCCGCGCGCGCTGCGTCCCGCGAATCGCTTCGGCCGCGTGTGGATGCGCCGCGCATCGTTCGTTCTCGTGCCGCTCACGCTGCTCGGATCGACGTACTGGGTCGCCACGGAATCGAAAGCGACGATCGCCGCGCCCGCGAATCCAATCGCGGTTCTCGCGAAGGCGTCCCTCGCGCCCACGTTCCGCGCACCGGAATCGGTCCCGACCGATGAGCGTCTCGCCGCGACCGCGTTTCCGCTCGCGGTGAAGCGCGTGGTGCTCGACGCGGGACACGGCGGCACCGATCCCGGCGCCATCGCCAGCGATCTCACCGAGAAAACGATCACGCTCGATATCGGACAGCGTCTCAAAGAGATGCTGGAGCGCGATGGATACGAAGTGATCGTCACGCGCGACGGCGATCGCACGATCGCGTTGAAAGATCGCGCGGTCGTGGCGAACACATCGAAGAGCGACATCTTCGTCTCGATTCACGTGAACGCGATCGTGAAGCACGTCGAGAGCCGCGGCATCGAGACGTATTACCTCGGCGCCACGGACGATCCGTCCCTCACGAAACTCGCCGCCGCCGAAAATCGCGTGTCCGGATATTCGATGGCCGACATGCGCAAGCTGCTCGACAGCGTCTACGCCGATGCGCGTCGCGATGAATCGCAGGCACTCGCCGCGGCGGTGCAACGCAATCTCTACACGAAACTCCGTGCGCATGATCCCGGTCTCGAGAACTGGGGCGTGAAACGCGCGCCGTTCGTGGTGCTCGTCGCCACGGACATGCCGGCCATCCTCGCGGAGGTCGGTTGCATTTCGAACGAACAGGAAGCCGCGATGCTGCGCCGCCCGGATCACCGGCAGAAGATTGCCGAGGCGCTGTTTGAAGGCATTCGCGCGTATGCGAAAGGAAGCGAACGTAATGGCTGAAACTCTCAACGTCGGCATCGACCTCGGTACCTCGCGAAGTGCGATCTCCGCATCGAACGGAGAACGCTTCGTGGTCGATAGCTTCGTCGGCTGGCCCCTCGACATGGTCGCGCGCAAAGTTTTGAAGCGCGACGTGATGATCGGCCATGAAGCCGTCGCCAATCGCACCATGCTCGATCTGCATCGCCCACTCGAACGCGGCCTGCTCAAAGAAGGTTCCGACAAAGACGTCGAAGCCGTGCGCGAATTGCTCAAACACCTGCTGCGACTCGTCGGCGTCAACAACGGCGGGAAGATCGATCCGTCGAACGTGCGCGCGGTCGTCGGCGTGCCGGCCGCATCGCTGCGCACGAACAAGCAGTATCTGCGCAACGCGATGAAAGGCATCGTCGACAGCCTGCTCATCGTCTCCGAACCGTTCGCGGTTGCGTACGGACTCGATGCGCTGCTGCACACGATGATCGTCGACATCGGCGCGGGCACTACTGACTTCTGCGTGATGAAAGGTCGCTACCCGACGGAAGAAGATCAGCGCACGCTCACGATTGCGGGCGATTCCATCGACACGCAACTGCTGAAGCTCATCGAAGAACGTTACCCGCAAGCAAACGTCACGATCTTCATGGTTCGTGAGTGGAAAGAGAAATACAGCTTCGTCGGCGAATCGACGGAGAAATGCATCGTCATCGCGCCGGTGCGTGGCGTCCCAACGGAGCTCGACATCACGACCGAAATGAAGACGGCGTGCGAGACGATCCTGCCGCCAATCAACGAGACCATGCTCGATCTGCTCGCGCGCGTCGAGCCCGAGTTCCAGGAGCGCGTTCGCAGCAACATCATCCTCTCCGGCGGCGGCGGTTTGATTCGCGGTCTCGCATCCGCGCTCGAGAACACGCTGAAGTCCGTCGGCGGCGGCAAGGTGCGCTTCATGGATGATCCGGTCTTCATCGGATCCGATGGCGGACTGGCGCTCGCGCAGGATGCGCCCGAGGGCGACTGGGAGAAGCTCAGCTCGTAACGCTCGAAAGGACATTCGCCATGGCGAAGGTGGTCGCAATCATGTCCATGTCGCTCGACGGCTTCGTCGCCGATCGCTACGACGGCGTCGCTGAAGTATTCGACTGGTACATGAACTCGGGGAACGTCGAGTTCCGCACCGGAGGCTCGGACCCGATGACGTTCCACGTCTCCGAGCCGAGCGCCGAGCACCTTCGCGCACTCTGGTCCGAACTCGGGGCCGTGCTCACCGGCCGGCGCACGTTTGAAGTCGCGGATGGCTGGAACGGAAATCATGCGTGGGGTCCGGCATTCGTCCTCACGCACGAGATCCCGGATGGTTGGCCGCGCCCCAACTCGACGGTCCACTTCGTCACGGATGGTCTCGAAAGCGCCGTGAAGCAAGCCAAAGACGCCGCGGGCGCGAAATCCGTCGGCGTCCATGGCGCGGACACGATTCAGCAGTTGCTGAACGCCGGACTGCTCGACGAAATCCACGTCGACATCGCCGCGCTGCTCCTCGGCTCCGGCGTTCGACTCTTCGATCATCTTGCCGGCACGCCTGCCGTCCTTGGAAATCCGAGGGTGATCGCGGGCGCCGGCGTGACCCACCTGCGCTATTCGGTGCGCAAGATGTAGTCTTCCGCCATTGTGCGTCGCGTGCTGACGTTCCTCGTCGTTCTCACGATCGCGATCATCGCGATCATCGCGTTCGCGCAGTCCATGCGGCGTACCGGCATGTTCTATCCCGATCGCTACCCGCTTGGCCGATGGGACACGACGGCGTGGAGCGTCACGCCGTCAGAACATTGGATCACCACCGACGACAACGTTCGCCTCCACGCGTGGCTCTTCCGCGCGAATGATGCGAATGCACCGCTGCTCGTCTGGTTCCACGGCAACGCGGGCAATCTCACCAATCGCGCCGACACCGCATCCGAGCTCGCGAAGCGCGGCATCTCCGTCTTTCTCTTCGACTATCGCGGCTTCGGCCGCAGCGAAGGCACGACCTCCGAGTCGAAACTCTTTCGCGACGGCGAAGCGATCTTCGCGTACGCCAGCAAACTCGGAGCGACTCGCGTCGTCTGTTATGGCGAATCTGTTGGTGGTCCGTACGCGGCACGCGTCGCGCGCGATCACAAGGACGCCATCGCCGCCGTGATCATCGAGAACTCGTTCCCGTCGCTGAAAGACATCGGCAACGCGCTCTACGCGCCGCTGCCCCTCGGCTGGACCGCGCCGTTCGCACTGCGTACCACGGACTGGCTCAACGAAGCAGGCAGGCCGGTCCTGGTCATGCATGGAACTCGCGATGCCGTCATTCCGTATGCGCTTGGAAAGAAGATGTACGACGACTTGCGCGTGCCGAAAGAACTGCTGACCTCGAATGCGGGACATTCGGAAATCCCGGATCTCGATGCAGCGCGTTACTACGAAGCTGTGATTCGATTCGCAACGACCACGAAGTAGAAGGAGGGAACCAGCCAAGTGAAATCGACGTACGCATTCATCGCGGCGACGGTGATCGTCGTGGCCTGCACCACGACCACGCCACCACCCGCCACCACGCCTCCCGTGTCCACCACCCCCGCCGCCACATCCACCCCGCAGCCCGAGATGCCCGCGTATCCGGCGCCGGCCTCGACGACCGTGCAGCCCGCGAAGCAGGGACTCACGGTTCCGGTCGAGTACCACAAGCTCGACAACGGATTGAAAGTCGTGCTCTCGCCCGATCACACCGCGCCGACCGTCGCCGTCGCGGTTTACTACGGCATCGGCTTCCGCGTCGAGCCGCGCGATCGCACCGGCTTTGCGCACCTTTTCGAGCACCTCATGTTCCAGGGCTCGGACAACCTCGGCAAGATGGAGTTCATCAAGCTCGTGCAGTCGAACGGCGGCGTGCTCAATGGCTCCACACGTTTCGACTTCACGAATTACTTCGAGATCGTTCCGGCGCACACGCTCGAAACCGTGTTGTGGGCCGAAGCGGATCGCATGCGCGGTCTCGCGATCACGCAGGACAACCTGAAGAATCAGCAGGAAGTCGTGAAGAACGAAGTGCGCGTCAACGTGCTCAATCGTCCGTACGGCGGCTTCCCTTGGCTCGACATGCCGCAGTACGCGAACACGAACTGGTACAACGCGCACAACTTCTACGGCGATCTCACCGATCTCGACGCCGCCACGCTCGCCGATGCGAGCGCGTTCTTCAAGACCTACTACGCGCCGAACAACGCCGTCGTGGCCATCACCGGCGACTTCGATTCCGCGCAGGCGCTCGCACTCGTGCGCCAGTACTTCGGCAACATCGCCTCGCAGCCGCAGCCCGCGAAAGCCGACATCACCGAGCCGCGCCAGACCGAAGAGAAACGCGCGTCGAAGGTCGATGACAAAGCGACACGCCCCGCGCTGGCGATCGCGTATCACGCACCGAACTCCGACACGCCCGAGTACTACGCGCTAGCACTGATCGATCAGATCCTCGCGGCCGGCAAGGACTCGTGGCTCTATCAGGATCTCGTGCAGAAGCGCGGCGTCACCGGCGAAGTCGGCTCGACCATGAACGGTCTCGGCAACATGTTCAACATCAACGGCCCGACGCTGTACACGACGTGGCTCTTCCACGACAAAGACAAGAGCGCCGACGACATCATCAAAGCGATCGACGAACAGATCGCGCGCCTGCAAACGCAGCGCGTCGATGATGCGACGCTCGAGCGCGCACGCGTGAAAATGCGCTCGTCGCTGTACGACGAAATCGAAGGATTCTTCGGCTTCGGCCGCGCCGATCTCCTCGCCTCGTTCGCGCTCTTCAGCGATGATCCGGCGAAGATCAACCGCATCGAGAGCGAGTTCGCGCGCGTCACGCCCGAATTGATTCAGAAGACCGCGCAGGAGTATCTGCGCCCGACCAACCGCACGATTCTCACCGTCGTGCCGAAGAGCTAACAGGAGAAACGAACGATGCGAAAGAAAGCACTGTTGCTGCTCTCCCTCACGCTCGCTGCATTCACCGCGTTCGCGCAGAAGCAGGCGCCGCCCGCACCGGGCACGCCGCGCAACTTCGCGATTCCCACGATCCGGCGCATGGATCTGCCGAACGGAATGAAGATTCGTTTCGTGCCGTACGGCGAAGTGCCGAAAGTCACGGTGCGTCTCGTCACGCAGACCGGCAACATCGACGAGTCCGCGAACGAAGTGTGGCTCGCCGATCTCACCGGCACGATGATGGAGCAGGGCACGACCACGCGCAGCGCCGATGAGATCGCGCGCGAAGTGGCGATGATGGGCGGCGCCCTCGAAGTTGGCGTCGGCGTCAATCAGACGTCGATCGGAACCGATGTCTTCTCCGAGTCCGCGATTCCCGCGATTCAGTTGATCGCCGACGTCGTGCGCAATCCGAAGCTCCCCGAGTCCGAGCTCGCGCGACTCAAAGCGGATCTCGCGCGCAATCTCTCGCTGCAGCGCAGCCAGCAGCAATCACTCGCCGCGGAGAAATTCGCGTCGGTATTGTTCCCGAACTCTGCATACGGTCGTTTGTTCCCGACCGAAGCGATGCTGCAGAGCTACACGCTCGAGCAGGTGCGCAACTTCCACGCGAAGAACTTCGGCGCGGCGCGCTCGACGATTTACGTCGTCGGCCGCTTCGACGCGAGCGCAGTCGAGAGCGCCATTCGCGCCGCATTCGGCACATGGGTCAAGGGCGACGTCGCGACGAAGCCGAATGTCTCGCCGGTGTCGCAGCGCGGCGTGTACTTCATCGAGCGTCCGGGCGCGGTGCAGTCGACCGTGTACGTCGGCCTTCCGACGATCGACGCCGCGAACGCGGAGTATCTGCCGTTCACGGTGATGAACGCGTTGTTAGGCGGCTCGTTCGGCTCGCGCATCACGAGCAACATTCGCGAGCAGAAGGGCTACACGTACTCGCCGACGAGCACGATCAACTCGCGACCCGGCGCCTCATCGTGGGCCGAGATCGCGGACGTGACGACACCAGTCACCGGCGCATCGATCAAAGAAATCCTCGGCGAGATCGATCGTCTGCGCAAAGAACCGCCGACCGACGCGGAGTTGCGCGGCATTCAGAACTATCTCGCCGGGACGTTCGTGCTGCGCAATTCATCGCGCGCCGGGATCGCGGCGCAGCTCGCGTTCCTCGATCTGTACGGACTCAGCGAAGACTATCTGCGCAATTACGTGCAGCAGGTCTACGCGCTCAAGCCCGCGGACGTGCAACGGCTCGCGCAGACTTACGTCGATCCTTCGAAGATCTCGATCGTCGTCGTGGGCGATCCGGCAACGGTGCCGGATCAGTTGAAGGATTACGGCCCCATCACGCGGTAAGTGAAACGGCGGGCTCTCAGCCCGCCGTTTCTTTCTCTTTGTGCTGCCGGCGGGCTGAGTGCCCGCCGCTCCACTGTTAGACTACGGCCGTACTTATGAATCCCGGCGACAGTCTCGACGGCCGTTACACCATTCAGGAACGACTCGGCGCGGGCGGCATGGGCGAGGTCTACAAGGCCACGCACACGATGCTCGGCTCGACGCGCGTCATCAAAATCGTTCGACCGCAGATCGCCGGCAATCAGGACGCGCAGGATCGCTTCATCCGCGAAGCGCGCGTCTCGACGAAAATCCATCACCCGAACGTCGCCACGCTGCACGATTTCGCCTCGCTCCCCGACGGCTCGCACTACATGGTCTGGGAGTACATCGACGGCGAGAATCTCGCGCAGCGTTTGCGCGCGCGCGGCACGCTGCCACCGCGTCAGGCACTGCGCATCACCATTCAGGCATTGAAAGGTCTCGACGCGATTCATCGCGCGGGCATCGTGCATCGCGACATCAGTCCCGAGAATCTGAT
>JACZCU010110374.1_pt1 | contig 27088 bp, 26 predicted proteins | sample 8641851 | NCBI WGS metagenome assembly JACZCU01 (sample SAMN15324605, study PRJNA640507) | soil metagenome | isolation source: monocropping sugarcane control | place: China: Luxin town, Laibin City, Guangxi Province | collected 2019-07-25 | depth 10cm m | reverse complement strand
TCCCCCTCTTCCCTCTTCCCTCATGCCGTCATGTCGTCTCCCCCGCAGACCGAACCCCCGGAAAGGGTGCCCGGCCAGGGTGGCGGCTGCTCTACCACTACTATGGAGCAGACATCGTGTCCGGAAACAGGTCGGGTCTGGCACTGCGCACAAACATGAACTACACTCTCTGCTCGGGTGGTTGTATTGCAAAAATGGGAGAGAAGGGGTCAGACAATCCAGGGGAGGAACTGGCGCAGCGAGGGGAGGGCTTGTTCCACAGCTTCGCGGCCAGCGGCGACGAATTTGTGGCCTTCGGAGAACTGGCGTAGAGAGATGCGGTGCAATTTAGGGCGAATGACGACATCAGCCTCGCGGATGCTGTGCATGCTAATAGTAGCCATAGCCAGATCGTAGGTGCGCAGCAAGAGATCAATGATGTGTGGCGATCGGATGTGTTTGCGCACGAGGGCGGACTCAGCGAGCCAGGGCGTTGCGCTTTCGAGGGAGGGCGGTTCCTGCTCGCCGAGTTCCGAGGCGATCAGGATATCGGCACCCATTTTGCGCACAAGGCGAATGGGGACGGGATCGTGCATACCAGCGTCCATCAGGATATGCTCACCCACCAGTACGGGAGGAAAGATGCCGGGGAGGGAGACACTGGCCAGGCCGGCTTGCCATAGCGGACCGCGGTCCAGTACAACGCCGGTACGGGTCGCCAGGTCAACCGCAACCATCGCGAAAGGCGTTGAAAGATCCTCGAAACGTAATTCCCCGCAGTGGCTGCGCAGCATGTGCTTCAGGCCCTTATTGGAAAAAATAGAGGTACGTGGGAGGTGCCACTGTACAATATGGCGCTGGATTTGCAGGAAGATTTCCTCGCTTTCGGCAAACGACTTACCGATCAGGTACATACCGGGGCTGATGATGCCGCTGCTACAGGCAGCGATATAGTCAATCGGAACACCGTGCTCTAACAAGCGCTCGAGCGCACCCAGGTGGGCGAAGCCTCTGGCCCCACCACCGCCGAAGGCGATGCCAACGGTCTGGTGAGCGATATAACGGGCCACGAAGTCCACGGCGTTTGTGAGCGCGGCATCACTCGCGATTTCACTGAGCGGCGTCCCTTGCTCCCAGCATTGCTCCAGCAGCGGTAGGTCGGCGGGAAGCAGGCGCGTCACGCTGGCACCTAGCAGGGAGGCGTAGTGGTCCTGCTGGCCGATGGTAAGACGTTCTGGCACGTGGGTAACGAAGACGGCAGCAGGAGCAGTTGATAGAGATTCCAAAATATGTGTGGAGGCGAGGAAGGACGGGACAAGCGCGAGGGAGCGCGTACATACATGTGAAACGGCCTGCACGAGATCGGGAGGAGTAGCAGGAGTAGTGACGAGCAGGATGTAGTCGTAGAAACGAGCGAGGTCGGGCAGACAGGAGAGTGTATTGGCAACAGCCTCCTGATTTCTGATGGAGTCAGAACCGGCTGGAGAATTCAGGTCCGTCAAGGCGCTCAGAGCGGGATAGTATGCTTCGTCAGCGGTCGTAGTAGGTGTATGGTGAGCCTGCAAAAGGCCATGTTCATGCGCGCAGGCAGCGAGAGAGGGGCGAAGCTGACCGGGATGTGTAGCGAAGTGGGGACCGACAGCCTCATGCTGATCGCAGCATTCAAGGAGTAAGACGCGTTTCTGGCTGCGGGCGGCCAGGGCAGAGGCGACATGCAGGACGAGGGAGCGCTGTATGGGAGAAGTAGTGTCGTCGAGCAAAGAGAACCAGATCCGTTCGGCGGCATGGTTCAGGAGAATCTGTTGATTGGTGCGAGCCAGGCGCAAGGACAGGATAGTATTGATATTGCGCAGTAGAGTGGGGCAAGAGCCGACGAGCGTCAAAAAATCGGCCTGAGGAAGTGCCCAGAGCTGTGTATCCTCCTCGGCGCGGATCGTTGCAGAAGGAGGTTCGCCAGTGATAAGTGACATCTCGCCGAAGCACTCACCTGGTCCCAGGCGGGCTACTACCAGCGTGTTGGTTTCGTTTGCCTGGGAAGCACGATGAGAATTTTCGGCCTCTTCCTGCAAGAGCACACTCACCTGGCCAGAGGCAATAATATATAAGAGGCCATGCCAGATGCCGTGTTCCATGATGCGCGAGCCGCGTGCAAAGCTGGCGGGTTGCAGACGGTTTAAGATGGCGGCTGTTTCATCCGGCTGCAAATTGCGAAACAGCGTGCTAGCCTCCATTAGTTTGAGCGGTTCCAGGTTCTGCATACGCTGATTGTAGCGATAAATAGCTCATGTGTCCAGTAGGAAGTTTTGAACACAGCTTCTGTCAAAAAGAATGGTATGTCAACTTCGAGTGAAAATCACAGGCATGTCTACTTCATTCGCCGGTCTATTTGCACCAGAGGGACAGAGCTTCTCGATGGATACACAGGTGCTTGCCAGACGCTTACTAACCCATCATCATCTCCAGACGCGATGCGCGTTCCATCAAGGGACCAACCGACAGTTAACACCTCGCTACGATGTTTGGGATAGGTCAACGTGCGATGCCCCGTCGTGCTATTCCATATCTGTACGGTCTTGTTGGTGTTGGCTGAGGCAACATACATTCCATCAGGGGACCAAACTACCCCATTCACCCAACCATGGCAGCAATACATCCAGAAGAATCTACCCGTGGCAGCATCCCAGATCTGCACCGTCATATCAATGCTCACTGAGGCGATCCTCTTTCCGTCAGGAGACCAGGCAATAGCAGTGACGGTATCCGAGTGGCCCTGGTAGGTCAAGAGACGTCTACCTGTAGTGGCATCCCAGACTTGCACGGTTGCGTCGATACCAGCAGAGGCGAGATTGTTTCCATCAGGGGACCAGGCGACTGTCATGACCCAATCGGAGTGACCATGGTACGTCAACATAGTGTCGCCGCTGCCACTCTTTCCCATCCTCCACACCTGGATCGTCTTGTCATGGCTGGCAGAAGCCAGACGGCTTCCGTCAGGAGACCAGGCAATAGCAGTGACAGTATCCGAGTGACCTTGAAAGGTCAAAAGACGTCTGCCTGTGGTGGCATCCCATACCTGGACGGTCTTGTCATAGCTGCCAGAAGCAATGTACTTACCATTAGGCGACCACCCCACAGCTGTAACCCAGTTCGAGTGCCCATAATAGGTAATGAAGAGATGCCCTGTTGCCGCATCCCAAACCTGTACCGTTTTATCATAGCTTGCAGAAGCAATACGCTTGCCATCGGGAGACCAGGCAACAGCGTTTACCCCCATGTGATGACCACGGTATGTAAAGAGGGTGGTTCCCGCACGTATAAAAGGAATGGAAGCAGGGACAGAGGTAACTTGAGAGAAGGAGCAAGATGTTAGTAGCACGATAAGGCAACTAGGTAATAGTAAAAGTAGGCATGAGCACTTGTGGGAACGAGGCATGGTTCTTTTCCTTTCTACTCAAGGAGAATATGCTGCCCAAATGAGAGCATACGATGTTACAATTATAGTTTAACAGGGAGTGAGCCTTTTGCGGAAGTGCATATGAGGGAATACGGTATGTTGCATATGGATTAAACTACGCACTATAATATTGTGTAATTACATATCGTCTGCTAGGGGAGCTCGGGGCAGCCGAGCTGAGAGCACCACCGTAGTGTGTGGCGGACCCTCAACCTGATCTGGATAATGCCAGCGAAGGGAAAGCGTCGATTGCTGCTAAAGTGCAATAACTCTCGATGCATTAGCGCTATCTTACCTCGCTCTCTTCCATGTTTGAACTCCCCAGGCTTATGCACATAAGAGGTTACCTATGCCACTTAAAACTAATCCGACCACAGTGGAGACCGGGAGGCAGAGACTGAGTGAACGCCTGCGTGAGAGTGTTTTTCCGCTCTGGCAGCGCCAGTTGGAACATCCCTTTGTGATTGCATTGGGTAACGGCTCTCTGCCGCGTGCCAACTTCGAGTTCTACATTCGCCAGGATGCGCTTTTCCTTGACGAGCTGACCAAAACCTTCGCCTATGCTGCTACCAAGACTTCTGATCATGATGAGATGGAGCAGTTTGGCAAGTTTCTGTTGAACACTCTAGTCGTCGAGGCGGAACTGCATCGTCGTTATGGCGAGCGCTTTGGACTCACACCAGTTGAGATGGCCGCAACCCCTCTGGCCCCGACGAATTATGCGTATACATGTCACTTGCTGTTCATCGCCGCGACAGGAACGCTTCCCGAGTTACTCACTGCTGTTCTCCCCTGTGCCTGGATCTATGCCGAGGTTGGCCGTCATCTTGTTGGGAAAGCTTCTCCTGCATCTGACCATCCCTATGTAGACTGGCTGGCTACCTATGCCTCGCCAGACTTTGACGCTGTAGGCCTTTGGATACGCGAACGGTTAGATGCACGCGCTTCCTTCCTCAGTCCTGAAGAGGAAGCACGCCTGTACAAGATTTTCCTGATCAGTACGCGCTACGAGTGGCTCTTCTGGGAAATGGCCTGGCGTCTGGAGGAATGGCCATCATGATGAATACGAGTGGAAATTCGTCGCAAGATAAAACCAGCATACCACGAGCATTGACGATTGCGGGCTCTGACTCAGGTGGTGGCGCTGGCATTCAAGCCGACCTGAAGACCTTCGCAGCCCTGGGGGTCTATGGCCTCTCAGCTCTGACTGCAATCACAGCACAGAATACCCTGGGGGTGCGCGCTGCCCAGGATCTCCAACCAGAACTGGTCGAGGCGCAAATTGATGCTGTACTTGAAGACATTGGGGCTAATGCTGCCAAGACTGGAATGCTGTCCCGTTCGGTCATCATCGAAGTAGTTGCCAGGTGCGTCTCTAGATGGCACTTGCGCCTGGTGGTGGACCCGGTGATGATAGCCAAAGGCGGAGATCCGTTGCTTCAGCCCGAAGCGATCACGACGCTTTCTACTGTGCTTTTGCCGCTGGCCGAGGTGGTTACACCTAATCTGTTCGAGGCTGAGGTTCTGACCGGACAACAGATTGAGACGCTGGACGATATGCGTGCGGCGGCACAAGCCATTCATGCGTTGGGTCCCCGTCATGTTGTGGTGAAGGGGGGCCATCGTGCTGCTGATCCTGTAGATGTATACTTCGATGGGGAACGTTTTGTTGAATTGCGTGCAGAGCGTATTTCAACACCTCACACCCATGGTACTGGCTGCACCTTCTCCGCTGCTATTGCAGCTTTCATGGCACGTGGTTTGTCCGTGGATGCGGCCGTTACCGGAGCCAAGAATTATATTACTGAAGCCATCCGCCATGCCCCTGGCTTAGGGAGTGGGCACGGCCCCATCGAACATTTTTGGCAATGGCACCAGACATGATGTGAGTTTTGACCGTCACACCTCGTCTGATCAAGGCTACCCAGGCCCTAATAAGGCATATAGCCGCTATAAAAGGGAGAGATTAACATGAGCAAGAGCGAGAAGAGCCAGGCTTTATCATCATTACTTGGTCGCGTTCGCGAGCAACGGCCTCTCGTCCATCACATAACGAATATGGTTGTAATGAACGATACCGCGAATATTACCCTTGCCATTGGGGCCTCACCGGTAATGGCACACGCGCTCGAGGAGGTTGAGGAGATGGTCAAACTGGCCAGGGTGCTGCTACTCAACATCGGAACGCTGACGCCTGAGCAGATCGAGGCGATGTTGCGTGCGGGGAAGCGAGCCAATGAACTTGGTATACCTATTGTACTGGATCCGGTGGGCGCAGGAGCTACCAACCTGCGCACCCAAAGTGCTCTGCATCTACTGCGTGAATTACGCATCTCCGTTATCCGTGGGAATGCATCCGAAGTTGGCACGCTGGTAGGAGTGGCTGCGGAGACCCGGGGGGTTGATTCTATCTCGCTTTCCGAAGATCGCGAGGTTGTAGCTAGCCGTGCGGCGCATGAGTTTGGTTGCACTGTAGCCATTACCGGTGCGCGCGACGTTATCGTCGATGGTGAACGTTTGGCCCGTGTAGAAAATGGACACCCGCTGCTAGCCAATATCACTGGTAGCGGTTGTATGGCTACTACCCTGGTGGCGACGTTCCTGGCTGTCGAGTCCGATGCCTGGTTGGCAACCATTGCTGGTCTGGTGGCGCTGGGACTGGCAGGTGAAATGGCTGCTCCCAGAGCAGGGGGACCTGGCACCTTTCGCTCTCACCTGCTAGACGCTGTTGCTGCATTGGATGAGGAAACCATTGTTCGCGGCCAGAAAGTGAGTATGGCTTGATGACTATGATGTTTGAGCCCTCGCATCCCGGGGAACTTGCATCGCACCTATTGCTGCATGTTTTAACTGATCGTGAATGGTCGCGTGGACGCGACATGCTCAGTGTAGCCATAGCGGCACTTGATGGCGGGGCGACCGTAATCCAGTTACGTGACAAGACGGCCAGCACACGCATACTCATCGAGGAAGGGCTGGCATTACGTGCATTAACCAGAGAGCGAGGCGCCCTGCTGATCGTGAACGACCGTGTAGACGTGGCGCTGGCAGTGGAGGCCGACGGCGCTCATGTGGGCCAGGATGATATGCCTGCGGGGTTCGCGAGACGACTACTAGGACCAAATTGCATCCTGGGTGTTTCGGCGACCACTATGGAAGAAGCTGAGGAGGCTGTTGCAGGTGGCGCGGACTACCTGGGTGTTGGTCCTATTTTCCCTTCACTCGGTAAGGCTGATGCGGGATCACCTACAGGAGTAGATCTGCTGACCGAGTTAGCGAGGCATTTCACTACGCCGCTCGTTGCCATCGGAGGCATCACTGCTGAGAATGCGAAGGAGGTTGTGCGAGCAGGCGCCTGTGGTGTAGCGGTAATTACTGCTGTTGTCTATGCTGAGGATATTACTACTGCCTCATGCCAATTGCGACTAGCTGTCGATACGGCTCGCACGTGAGGAGGAAGGAGCAAGGCATGACCGCTGTTGCAGAGATTGGCGAATTTGGGCTGATCGCACGTATTACCACTGGCCTACCTCAAACTGCTGATGTCATTGTAGGGATTGGCGACGATGCGGCCGTTCTCGACATAGGCGGCGACGAGCTATTAGTGGCGACATGTGATGCGCAAGTTGAAGGTACCCACTTTCGGCTACGCCACACTAATCCACACGATATAGGACGACGAGCGCTGGCAGTGAATCTGAGCGATATTGCAGCAATGGGAAGCAGGCCACGTTTTGCTTTGATTTCCTTGTTGTTGCCGCCTACGTTAGATGTAGCTGTCCTTGACGGCATCTACGAGGGGTTGCGAGAAGAGGCCGCTCAATTTGACGTGGCGCTTGTTGGTGGTAGCATTGCGCATAATGCAGAACGGTTGATCATTGATATTACGCTCCTGGGAACAGGCATACGGAATAGGCTGCTGCGGCGTGATGGCGCTAAACCGGGAGATGTCGTTATGGTGACGGGAAGCCTGGGCTCGGCTGCTGCTGGATTGCTTGTATTAGAGGATGAGCAACTCGCCGCAAAGATACCTTCAGAGCATCTGGTTGGAGTGCTAGCTGCACAACGCACACCCACTCCACGAGTTGCAGCGGGCCAATGGCTCGCTCAGCATGATGTAACTACGGGTATTGATGTAAGCGATGGGCTTGCTGCAGATATATCTCACATCTGCGAAGCTAGCGGTGTCGGCGTGCACATTGAAGCCGAAGCACTCCCAATTCAGCCAGAGGTAATTACACTCGCGCTTCTAGCGGGGCGGGAGCCGCAAGACCTGGCGCTGTTTGGAGGAGAAGACTACGAATTAGTCTTCACAGTACCCGTGGATCGTGCTGATGTACTCGCTCATGAGCTGTTTGTTGCAACTGGCATCAGTGCGACTGCCATCGGCACAATTTGTGAGGGATCAACTATGACCCTTTTCCGCCAGGGAAAACCTTCTTCATTACGCTCTACCGGCTGGGACCATCTACGTCCCAGTTCCAGGTGACAACCACAATAGGTATTTCTTTTGTTACTATTCAGTTCTTCTCGCCCCCTGACACTTTTTGGCGAGGGAAAAACAGGAATGAGGAGGAAAAGCAGATGAGCCTGCCTGTTTTCGTGGTTGTCAGTGTGAATCTTATCTTTCTCAGTCTCGCTGCCGTAGGGGCTGTGCAGGCGTATAGATACTGGCGAATGAACTCCCAACTCAACCGGTTCGGGGTGAATGTTGAGGGGTGCCTAATCGACCTTGCTACGCTAACCTCTACCAGTAGGGGTTCTTCGACAATTAGATACTACGTGACTTATCGCTATGAGTACGGTGGGAAAGAATACACCGCCAAGGCGCAGGTGGAGCGTAGACACTTTACAGCTATGTCTGAGAGGATGAAGGTCGAAGTACGATGTCTGCCTGACCATCCACAAACCGCTTGTCTGATGCAGTATAACATGATACTGCTGATCATCAGCAACAATCTTATCTTTGCCTATGGAATGCCCGTAATGGGGATCGTGATCATCATCTTGGTGAACTTCTTTCTCTCTATTTTTCGGTAATCTGTACCATACTATATCATCTTATATGGATAGATAAAAACGGAAAGATGGCACTTCATAATTTGGCCCTCTGATTTTTTTACATACACGAAGGCAGCGATGCAATAGGCCCGTTGTTTCATGCTCATTGCGGCTTTTTCCGACGCATGCGCAACATTTCAAGAAGAAAGGCCAGCCCGGTGCCTGCAACCGCTTCTGCTACGACGGCGGTTTTAGACGTGGCAGTTTTACCCTGCTCTTTCTTTGTTGAATGCTCCTGCTGATTTGTTCCGTGCTGATCGGAGACAGCGTTTGAAACTGAAGAGGTTTGTGGCGCGGCCTCATTCACCTTGCGCGCATTTATGTCATGTACTTCACGGGAGTCAGCCTTAGGTATATCCACCAGGCCTGCTTTTTCGGCTACATCATCTATGGGCTTGTCTTTATGCGACGCCGCGGCCTGTTCTTGCTTTTCCTCCCTGTCCTTAGGTAGATGGCTTGTTGTCAGGTGAACTAGTGTTACCAAGTCAGTTGGTGTCGCTGTTACTTTTTCGCTGAAAAAGGCATTTACCTCGGCTCCTAATAGCAGGATAACTGCGAAGTAGTAAAAGAATATCAATAGGATGATCAGACTAATGGCACCAGCATAACTATTGAGAAAGTACGATACATATAACGGGAAAAGTGTGAGGTAGATTTGGAGGGCAATAGCAGCTACCAGCGCGCCAAGCCAGCTATTGCGGAAACTAATATGCTGATTAGGTACAACGATGTAGACAGACACGAAAAAGACGAAAGCCACAAATAAGCCGAAAATTATACTGACAAAAATACTGAGACCTGGTATCTGACCAACGGGAGTCTGTTTCAAGAAGGTCAATACAAAGGTAGGCAGGGCTGCTGCAAAGGTCATAATTGGTACAAGAATAACAAACAGTAAAAGCATGCCGAGTGCCATACGGTTCTGCTTGATGAACGGCCGTTGACGTACATGATAGATAATGCTAAAAAAAGCTTCGATCTGAATGAAGAGTCGTGAGCCGTTAAAGAGAGCAAGAACAACGGCAATAATCCCTAAGACACCTGCGTTTTTAGCCAACTGTGTATTGATTTGCTGGACGACATTCTCAGATATAGCATGTTGTGATGGAAGAATATGTACAATACTTGCTGTAAACTGAGCTTGTGCCTGGGGGTCCAATGAACCCAGGAAAAAACCAAGAATAGAGAGGATCGCGATAGCTATAGGGAATATGGACATAAGCAAGCTATACGCGAGAGCACCTGAAAAATTTAATACCCAATCGTTATTAAATTTGCTGAAAAACGCCTGGAGAGGCTTGGCGTTCTGTTGAACATTCTTTATAACTTGTGCAGGTTTATTCTGCTTCGTGCTGGTGGTTGTAGCGGCCATAATTTCCTCCACACAAACATGCTCTATATGCTAAAATTTCAAATCAAAGTGAACGCCCTTTGAATGATTCACGCTTTAATCGAACGTCTCGTTTCAAACAATTCCATAACACCTACAAGGGACAGAAATTTCACTTCGCTATTTCACTTGCTCGAATAATGGGTTATAGTATACAGAACAGGTGAAATAATAAGTATCAGGGTGAGGGGAACGCTACATGAACTCGCAGCAAAAGCCAAAGTCGTTTGCATCACTCCTATGGGAAGTTCTGCGTTTAAGTGTAAGAGCACTCTGGGAAAATAACGTGAATCCGGCACGCCCTCTGCTGGAGCGTCAACAGGCTTTGAAGGTGTTGGGTTTACCACCAAACGCGACGCCACTGCAAATCAAACGACGCTACCGGGCGCTTGCTAAGCGGCATCACCCCGATCGTGGCGGCGACCCTAAGCAGATGCAGCGCATTATCGCTGCGTATGAGTTATTGATGAAGGATCATACGAGGTAAGAGAAGTAAACTGTTGATAAGGTTTATGATAATTCTTCAAGATGCAGGTCACAATACAGATTACTGAAAGAAGAGGTATCTAAAGTATGTTCGATACAAGCAAGGTTGGATATAGCTTTCCGCCTTTCACTATAGAAATCGAGCGTGGCAAAATTCATGAGTTTGCGCTGGCTATTGGCGACCAGAACCCTATCTATCATGACCGTGAAGCCGCACAAGCTGCTGGTTATGCAGATGTACCGGCCTTGCCAACGACACCAACTATTTTTTGGTTCTGGGGCAACAAAGAGCTGGTTGATCAACTGACCAGCCTTGGTATAGATATTATGCGCATTCTCCATAGTAGCGAAGAATATGAATACCTTGCGCCGATATATTCTGCTGATACACTCACCGGTATCATGACGGTAGCTGAGGGAAAGGTGCGTAAAGCGCAGGGAAGCACTATGGAGATTGTTACCTTTGAAATTAATTATACAAATCAACATGGCGAACGCGTCTTAAAGGCCCGCGAAACGCTAGTTGTGCGCTAAGTATGTGGACTCAAATCCTGCTAATATATAAAAAAGGGAAGTTTGCAAGAAGCTCCGCACCCCGATCCTGCATCAGTCGCTCGACTGTACACTAGGGCAGTTGGGCGCCGCAATTGTTGCAGAAGCGTTTGCCCGGTCGAGCGCGTGCGCCGCATTGATCACAAAACAGTGCCTCTTGTTGAGATGATGCAGTCGTAGACTGTCCTTGTGGAGGAGGTGTAGTGTAGGTCGGCTGAGCCGATTGCGACTGGGCAATGGGCTGAGCAGGCTGTGCTTGTGGTACGGAACTCTGTGTGGAAGGCGTTGTCTGTGGAGGTCCGCCTGGTCCCTGCGTCGTTTGAATAGTATCGTGAATCGTTTTGGCCGCTTTTACTGCCATACCCCCAATAGTGCTCGCAATTTTCAACCCCTTGGCAATATCGTCCATATCCTTTTTCAAACGATGAGTGGGTGGGAGCAGTGTTGAGTCGGAAACTTTATTGAAAAAGCTGGGACCAAACTGTAGACCTTCACCATTCCAGGCTAGCTGGCCTTGTTCCTGAGCGCCGTCATCGAAACGGAACGCCATGACATTACCCTGAAGAGTATAGTTTCCTTCACGGCGGGTCTCTGGAGCTGTGGGGGCAACCTGTTGTCCATTGATGAGCGATTGGGCAGCGTTCGCAATACGGCTGCGGTCCTGTACGATCAAGACAAAGCGTCCATTGGGTAGAATGGTGATACGGTCAACGCGGGAAGTAAAGTAATCGAGTCCTACGCCAGAATGATGAACATACTCATACTGGCCAGTTATAGGCTTTGCCATAAGTTGCTATTTCCTTCCCTTGAGACACTCTACTCGAATCCCATTATACCATTTTTAGCCGTGCCTTGCAGGTAATAAGATTGAGATAAAGCGGATTGTGAAACTGTTCAGTGGCTACTTCGTGTGTACAGCATATAAGCCTGGTGGATTCCGGCCTGAGGATGATATAATGTGATTAGAACTTTTGGTCGAGAATACTCTTGACTTTCGCGGTCTCAGGCTGTATGCTGAGCTAGAAAAACGCATTTGAAAAGAGGTACTAAGGGTAGATGTCTCATTCCTCCAAGATGGTTTCAGCCAGGGTAGATGAATCAGATGCTTCACACGAACAACTCTCCCTGTTTGCTCCTACATCCAGGAGAACAGGTGAGAGGAAGGAAACTACATCAACCTATAAAGCAGAAACAAAACAATTGAAAAATGTGTCACAAACAGCGGGAGAGGCGCGCCCTGCTGGACGTATAAAAAAGAATCCATCATATTCTGCCGCAGATATTCAAGTGCTCGAAGGAATCGCGGCCATCCGTCACCGCCCAGGTATGTATATTGGTTCAACTTCAACGTCTGGCCTGCTTCATCTCATCTGGGAGGCACTCGACAATGCTGTTGATGAAGCTGTAGCAGGTTTTGGCAAGCACATCTGGGTTTATATTGATGCTGAAGGGTGGGTAACGGTGCGGGACGAGGCTCGTGGTATGCCCTTCGACCCTATGCTTTATCAAGGTGACTACTTGCCAGCGGCTACTGTAATTCTCACGGTGCCCCACTCCGGTGGAAAATTTGCTGAAGGCGTTTATAAGACAGCGGGTGGGTTACATGGCGTTGGTGCAACGGTTATTAATGCCCTGTCTGAGCAATTGGAACTGACCATCTGGAAGGAAGGACGTCAGTTCACGCAGGTCTTTAGTCGTGGGGTCGCTATGCCACACCAGTTCGGTGTTTGTGATCCTAAATTGCATGGTACTCAGTTGCGCTGGCTATATGATCGATCCATTTTTGATGCTGATGCTTACTATTCACTGGAGGCTATTGAAAGCCGTCTGAAAGCCGCTGCTTATCTCAATCGCGGTGTTACCTTCCACCTGGATGCCTGGGATGATGTCAATAACGAACAGATCAGCCGCGTCTTCTATTCCCGGGATGGATTGCCCGATTATGTGCGTGATCTTGCGATAAGCACTAGCTCTCCCCTCTTCAAGCAGGTCATAGGGATCGCCAAAGAGAAGGATGGTGTGCAGGTAGAGGTAGCTTTGCAGCCTACAACTGGCTACAAAACCATGATGTACAGCTTTGCCAACGCCGTGCGTACACGCGATGGAGGGGTACATGAAACTGGCTTCAAAGCTGCACTGACTAAAGTTGTGCATGACTACGCGTTGAAGTGGAAAATTATCAAAAATCGTGATGTAGATGGTTTTCGCTCAGAAGTGATTCAGCAGGGACTCAATACGGTTATCTCTGTCAAATTGACCAACCCTCAGTTTCAGGGGCAAACTAAAGACCGTTTGAACAATGCACCTGTTGAGGGCATTGTGCGTTCAGTCGTTGATGAAGGGCTCAAAGACTGGTTTGAAACCAATCCCAGTGTGGGCAAAGAATGGCTGAAGAAAATTCTGCAGATGCAGAAAGCTCGCAATGAAGCTCAACTGATTGAGGAATTGGCGCGGACTGGCAACAAGAAAAACGGCGAACTTATTGATACGACGCTCTCCAAGAAGTTTTTGCGCTGTAACTCGAACGATCCTGAGCGGTCCGAATTGTTCATCGTTGAAGGTGATTCTGCGGGCGGTAGTGCTGGCCAGGGTCGATTCTCAGAGTTTCAAGCTGTGCTCAAGCTCAAGGGTAAACCACTAAATGTTGCCAAGGCCGAGCTAAAACGTATTGTTGAAAATGAAGAGATTCGTACCATCATCAATGTAATCGGAACGGGGACACGTGATACCTTCGATATCAGTCGTTTAAAATTTCATCGCATCATTATTGCTACTGATGCTGACGTGGATGGCTTACATATTCAATGCCTGCTGCTCACGCTCTTTTACCAGGAATTTAGTGACCTGATTGAACAAGGACATGTTTACATTGCCTGTCCGCCGCTCTATTCGGTCAAATATAAGGGCAAAGTCATCTGGCTGCTGGATGATGAGGCGCGTATCCAATTCATCAACTCGCATGCCGATGCGCAAGGGCTGGAGTTTAAGCGCTTTAAAGGTCTGGGCGAAATGAACCCAAAAGAACTGCGTGATACAACCTTTGACCCGGCCCGGCGCACACTCAAACGAGTCTCGATGGAAGATGGCGTTCTGGCATCTCGCCTGGTCAAAGAACTGATGGAAGACGAGAACGCCGAGGCTCGACGATACTTCCTGGCCGAACATGCTCGCAAAATTAAGGAATTGGATATCTGATTTATGGCTCGAGTAACAGAGAATAGCCCGGTGAGCACAGGGAATATCCGGGAAGAAGATTTTTCCGTCATTATAGCCCAGGCTTTTGCTACTTATGGCCTTTCGGTTGTAACAGATCGTGCGCTACCTGATGCGAGAGACGGTTTGAAGCCTGTGCAAAGGCGCATCCTTGCGGGTATGCGCGATGCCCGTTATCTCTCAACGCGTCCTACCGTGAAAAGTGCGGAGGTTGTTGGTCTCATCCTGGGTAACTACCATCCTCATGGTGATACGTCGGTCTACGATGCGGCTGTACGTATGGCTCAACCATTCACGATGCGCTATCCCTTGATAGAAGGACAGGGCAATATGGGCAGTGAGGATGGTGATGCGCCGGCGGCCTATCGCTATACCGAGATGCGCCTCTCATCACTGGCAGAAGCGCTGATGGCGGATATGGAACGCGATACCGTTCCCTTGCATCCTACATATAAGCAAGACCCCAAGGTGCTTGAACCAGACTACTTACCTGGGCGCATCCCCCCAGTTGCCAATCCATCCAGTGGTATCGCAGTTGGACTTTCCACGAATATTCCACCGCATAATCTGACAGAGGTACTGCGAGCTGGTATCGCACTACTTGATCGCCCTACGATGAGTGTAGAGCAACTGATGACGTACATCCAGGGGCCTGACTTTTGCCAGGGGGGCCGGATTATTGGCATTGATGGCATAAAAGACTATTTTACGACGGGTAAGGGACGCATTATTGTGCGTGCCGAGGTACGCCTTGAGGAGACGCCACGCAGCCGCTCGCTCATCGTCACACAGATACCTCCTATTGGAAGAGATAAGGTAAAGGCGTCCATTGTCAAAGCCATCAATGCGCGTAAACTAGAGGGACTTCTACCCGATGTGCGGGACGAGAGTGATACTGAGAAGGGTTTGCGCATCGTCCTGGAACTACGCAAAGATGCCGACGCTGCGCAAGCACTCTCGCAACTCTTTAGCGAAACGGATTTGCAGGTGGCGCTCTCTTTCCAGATGGTCTTTCTCTTTGGGGAGTCAATGCAGGCGGGACGTCAGCCAAAGCAGGTAGGTATGCTTGAGCTATTGAACTACTGGAATGCTCACCAGGTAGATATCTTAACGCGCCGGACCCAGTTCGATCTGCGTAAAGCCCAGGAGCGCCTTCACGTTGTCGAAGGACTCATTATTGGAGCGGCTCATGCCGATAAGATCGTTGTAATCTTCCAGAAAGCGGAAGATCGTGCCGTGGCTCGACGTGTTATTGAGACGACCTATAAGCTTACATCTATTCAATCGGAGGTCATTGCCTCTATGACTCTTGCCCAGGTGACACGCCTGGATGCCAGTAAATATGCCAAAGAACAAGAGGAACTGCTCGCGCGTATCAAAGAACTAGAAGGCCTTTTGTCAGATCGTAAGGCACTGATTACCCTGCTTAAAAAAGAAATGCAGCAGCTCATTAAACAATTTGGTGATGAGCGGCGTACAACCATTGATGTCGAGGGACATATCCATGCCCCCATTAAAGAAGTAGCCAGTCTGCACGAGCGCGAACCGCTTACCATTGCTTTTACGCGTGTGGGTACGCTCAAAGCTCTTCCTCCGGATACATATGTGCCCAAGGGCAAAAATGGTGCATCGGCTTATACTCCTGTGCGTGGTGACGAACAATTGCGCCAGATTGTTTCGGCTACCTCACAAGATTATGTGTTGTGTGTTTCCTCTACAGGGCGTGTTTTCCAGCTTGCGGCTCATCGTATTCCCACAGCCACACGTTCGGCCAGAGGAGAAGCTGTACGCAAGTTATTGGAGTTGGCACCTGGCGAAGAGGTTGTTACCATTTTACCTATCGAGTCATACGATGAAGATCGCTTCCTTGTCACTTTTAGTAAACTTGGCAAGGTAAAGAAATCCCCGCTCAGTGACTACAAGACGGCTGATGTAGATGGGCTACAAGATATGAAACTGGCTGATGGAGATGCTGTAGTTACCGCACTCATCTCACGTGGGCAGGGCGAATACTTCGTGACAACCAATACAGCCCAGACTCTGCGCTTCAGCGACGAGATGCTGCGGGCTCAGGGTCGCGTTGGGCAGGGGGTTGCTGCTATGGCTCTGGGACAGAATGCCCATATCGTCAGCGCCTCCTATCTTGATATTGAATTAGCCACGAGCGCTAGCAACTTCTTAAGCCTGCTAGTAATTACAGAGAGTGGCTTAGGTAAGAAAGTTCCTATAAGCCAGTATCCGCAAAAAGGGCGTGCGACAGCTGGTGTTGTGTCCACTGAACTTCTTGAGCGAGATCAAGTGTTACTGACAACTCTTATCAGCGAAGAAGACTCTCTGCTCATTGTCTGGAACGGTGAAGGTGGGGAACAGGTGAGAGTTATTAAGGCAACTGAATTGAAAGCCTTTCCACGTGCAAGAAGAGGTATGCCGCTTGTCGGCGGCCGAATGTTGGGTGTGCTCAAGTTGTGAGGCTCGCTTAAGGGTTTATACGATGCCTTCGCATAACCTCTTATTGCAATGCTCTCTTGAGTCGTTCAATCTGGCTCAGGTGGACATTACCATGATCCAGGTAGAGTTGAAATACATCATAGAGGCTCATCACTCCACGCTCGGGATGTACACATGTACGTTCCCATGCTTCTGCTGGTAGCATACGAAGTAGCGCAGCAGTGGAACGTCTGAGCGCAGTGAAGAGCGTAAGTGCCAGATTGTAATCCTGGACATGATACATAAGGTTGCTGGCCCATGCCTCTTCGTCATAGACTGTTACTAGTGGTTTCTCTTCGGCTATGGTTTTACGCAGACGCCCAAAGCCGACTGACTCACTATCGGCCAGGTGAACAACGACCTCATGTATACTCCATTCACCATCTGCTGGTGAAAACTGCATCTGCTTTGCATTGAGCCCTGCGATAGCGGCGGCAACCTGTGAAGGTGCTGCTTCAAAAGCATGAATTTGTTCAGGCGTTGGTACTGACATCAAAATCTCCCTGGTAATCTATGTTGATGTGATTTATCCCATTATACAATCTGAAAGATGGAGTTGAAGGGAAAGAAATGAAGAGAGACAGGTATGGGCTGACATACCTGCCTCTCTTTGTTTTGCTTACTTTTTTAGAGGGCCGAAGGCTCGTCTCTCATGACCTCTTCGACCTTGTTATGTACCGCCTCACTGGGACGCTCTGTGCGAATGACTTCGATCGAGCATTGTGCAATCAAAGCACCAATGGCTCCAATAGCCGCCAGGACAGGGGCTACGATAACGCCTACCACACCAACGGTTAGCGGAATTTCCATGATGGTGTGTCCCTCTTGCTTAATAATAATGCGGCGCACATTTCCTTCATGGATCAACTCTTTGACCTTTGTGAGTAGTTGCTCGCCCATAACCTGAAGTTCTTCCTGGTAGCGCGGGCCCTGTTCGTTTGGATCTGTCTGTGTCATAATTAATCTCCTTTATTCTCTGTATTCTTAGCTTAGAAGACTTAAACCGGGCTAAAAGTTGCCATTGCAGCTACAGACTCGTTGTGCTTTGAATGTAGCCTCATCTATGCTGTTTCTGACTACAATATATATACGGAGATCAGACCCAATAAGTTGGAAGAAAGCATATTTAGTTTCTGTAAGTGTACTTATGCCTCTACGTAGCTTTCTTGATGGCAGAAATGATCTCTCCGTCGTGCCATTCAGGCGCACTTTCCAGAAGCACGACTAACTGGTGATACCGTGCATCTTGCTCTGGGCTTTCGGCATTCTTCAGATAGGCTTCTTTGCTCTCGAACACAACAGACATGTAGTAGTCGTTTTTATCGGCATCCATGCGGTAGACATATGTAACTATCCATCCCGGTATATTCACAACTTCGTACGCACGTAAAAGCTCACCGAATCGTGCTTCCATACCAGGTTTGACGCGAAAATGCGCTACTGTCCCATACATGTTAGCCTCTTTTCTAGTGCTGTCATATAAAGAGTTTCGATTTAAATGAAAAACGCACAAGATCTCTCGTAAAGGTTTCCTTTCACTTACATGGATGCCAATTACAGTATAGACATGGATGCCAATGACATTTTAGAAGACGAAACTAAGATGGAAACTACAGATGAAAAATGCTATGATGGCTGAGAGACGGGCAAGGTTCACAAGCATATAGAAGAGGAAGATCATACTATGGATAACACCGCGTGGTGGTATATTGATGGGCGCTGGGTACACCCACACGAGGCTACTCTTTCAATCAATGACGTCGCCGTTCTGCGCGGCTACAGCGCCTTTGAAGCTTTACGTACTTATGATCGCCGTCCGTTTCACCTGCATGAGCACTTGCAGCGTCTCTACCATTCAGCAGAACTTATTGAGTTGAAGATACCCTGGTCGCGCGAGCAAATAACGACCATTATCCAGGAGATAATTGCACGTAATACATACAGGCATGCTGCCATTCGCCTGCTTGTAACAGGCGGAGAGACTGAGGATAGTATTCTGCCTATTGGTAAGCCTGTGTTGGCTATTTTGATAACACCATTGGGCGAACGCGATATGCAGCGCTTTGCGCAGGGCTATAAACTGATTACGACAAATCTGCAACGTATTGCGCCTGAAGCAAAGACGACCAGTTACCTAGCTGCTATTCGCGCCTTAAAGGAGGCCACACGTCGCCATGCTGCTGATGCGTTATTTGTTAATGAACAGGGACATGTTTTAGAGGCGACGCGCAGCAATTTTTTTATTTTTCGTGGTGATACACTGATCACTCCTCGTGAGGGTGTATTGATTGGCATCACACGTAATGTTGTGCTCGGCTTAGCTCAAGGTCGCTTTGCAATAGAGGAGCGGCCTATTCCGCTTGCCGAGCTAGAGCAAGCTGATGAAGCGTTTATCACATCTTCGTCTAAAGAAATCGTGCCTGTTGTCCAGATTGATGACCTGCTAATTGCCGAGGGGAAACCAGGGCCGAAGACGTATGAATTGGAACAACGCTTTATCCAGATGGTTGAGCGCGGTGCATTCTAAAGATAAAGCCATCCCCACTGTTTCTCAATAGTGGAGATGACTTTCTTTCTACGGTTAGTTCGTTTAACTGACGGACGTTTGCGCCGCTAGTGAGGCTGAAGCGACAGATGTAAAAGCATCGTCGAAGATATTCAGGGCCTGCTCCAACTGCTCATCAGTAATGCAAAGCGGCACCAGCACACGTATAACGTTATCGTACATGCCTGCCTTAATCAGCACTAGTCCGCGACTATGGGCGGCGGCCAGGACATCACTGGCGGTATGGGCATCCGGTTCCTTGGTAGTGCGATCTTTGACCAGCTCCATGGCAACCATACCACCCAGACCACGCACTTCGCCAATGATTGGGAACTGCTCTTGTAGTTTCAAGAAGCGTTCAGTAACGACTCTTCCCACCTCGCGCGAACGGGCGGCGTAATCCTCTTGCTCATAAAGATCGAGCACTGCCAGGGCTGCAGCACAGGCCACAGGGTTGCCACTGTAGGTCCCTCCCAGCGTTCCCGGTGGAGGTGCATCCATGATTTCAGCGCGCCCAACTACTCCACTAATGGGCATACCAGCGCCCATGGATTTAGCGATGACTATTAAATCAGGAGCAACGCCGTCATGCTGGACGGCGAACATCTCACCTGTACGACAGAAACCTGTTTGAATCTCGTCAGCAATCAGCAGGATACCATATTGTTCGCAGATCGTCTTAAGGGCACGTAGGAAGCCTGGAGGTGCGATCATAAAACCGCCCTCTCCTTGAACCGGTTCGATAACAATCGCGGCGACTTGATCCGGGGCAACTTCTCCTATAAACATCCGCTCAAGTTCCTGGATACAGTATTCAGAAGCCATTTGTGGGGTCATATTCATGCGATATGAATAGGGAAATGGTGCCCTGTAGACTTCTGGCGCATAGGGGCCAAAGCGGTATTTGTAAGGTTTGACCTTGGCTGTCATCGTCATGGTCATTAAGGTTCGTCCGTGGTAGGCGTTATCAAAAGTGATAATAGCTGGGCGCCCGGTGGCGAAACGAGCGATTTTGACAGCGTTCTCAATAGCTTCCGCACCACTGTTTAAGAAGAGAGCTTTCTTGGCGAAATCACCAGGTGTGATGTTCACAATACGTTCAGCGAGCGCAACATACGGTTCGTACATCATGACGCTAAAACAGGTATGCGTGAACTTAGCCGCCTGCTCCGCAATGGCTTTTGTAACTTCTGGACGTGCATGCCCAATATTCATGGCACCTATACCACCAGCAAAGTCGATATAGCGATTACCATCTACATCTTCGATAATAGCTCCATCAGCTTTAGCCGCAAATACATTCATCGTGGATGAAACACCACGTGCCACAAATTGCTGGCGCCTGGCCAACAGCTCACGGGATTTCACTCCAGGGAGATCAAAATGAGAGATAGCGTCAGACATAGATAGCCTCCTGAAAAAGAAAAACGAAATTGTAGGGTATTATGTGTATACCCTTTAGCTTCATTCTACCATATTCAAGAGACGAGAAAAACGACCAACTCAGCCTCTATCAACCATCTATAAGCAATCCTCCTGATTTTCTGAGCAAGGTATGTTTTAACAGGGCTATTGGTCTGTATACCTGAGAAAAAATATAGTATAGTGAGTGTGATGGTAGAGATGCTAAGAGCAGAAATGATAGGTAAAAATAGAAATGAGTTTCCATATGGGGCATTTTGTTGCTGAAACGAATATGAAAAGCTTTGTCCATGAGAGACCTGTACAATCGGCCCCGGATGAGCGCAGACTTCGCCAGGCTGGAGCCTGGTTGATCCTCTATTTGTTATTGCAAGCTGAGCTTGGCTTAGCATGGGATCGCCAGTGGCATGATCTTGTCGGACGCGATCAGTTCTGGATTCCACCGCATATTATGATGTACTCAGGTGTTGGTGGAGCAGGAATCGTGGCCCTGGTACTTATTCTAATTGATAGCTTCCGCTACTGGAGAGGAAAAGCGGGTGTTGATGATAGTTCGACGGTCAATATATTCTGGCTGTTTCATGCGCCTCTTGGCTTCATAATGCTTGGCTTTGGGACATTCATTGATCTCCTGGCCGCTCCATTCGATAACTACTGGCACCAGCTATACGGCATTGATGTCACTCTGTGGTCTCCGTTTCATCTTATGGGAACTATTGGAGGTGTACTAGCCGGTTTAGGAGCCGCCTATATATTTGCATCTGAAGCAACCATTGAGCGTCAGGTCGAGCGACCGTCATTCCGCCTGCTGGGTCTTTCTGGGCCAGAATGGGGCTTGCTCATACTACTTTCAGCCTTCATTGAGCTGGCCTTGCCAGCTTTGACAGCATTCGCTCCTCTTCCCATCGGTCCTTTACAGATTTTGACCTACCCTCTTATCCTTACCATTGCTGTATGTGGTAGTCTTATGGGCGCAGTTCAAACGATACGTAGGCCAGGCATAGCAATTCTGATCGCTACCCTTCTAGGTGTAGAAGCCCTACTTACGCAGCTCTTTGTCCCCTGGGCGCTTGACTACTTCGTACCACGTTTCGGCTATACTTTTCGTTTCTCAGGGCGTGTACCGAGCTTCAATATCACCCTTGTGTTGCTGCCGCTGATCTTTTTGCTCTCAGCGATCCTGTTAGATGGGATTATCCTTTGGCAGCGACGTCGGAGTAAATCGTTACAAGAGCCGTTGCGAAGAGTGGGCATACTGGGTATGCTTATGGCTTTGCCTGTGCTCATACTTCCCCAACTTATAGTTCAAATTCTACTTCAAAGAATAAATCTTTCACTTCCCCCTGATGTTGTCCGGGTTCTCGGACCAGACTGGTTAGATACCCTGGTAACTCTTCCTTTTACACTCCTCGTAGGGGCGATAATGGCGATATTAGGAGCTTCCGTGGGAGATATCTGGCACTTGAGTCGCCGGTAAGACAGAAAGGATAGAGAGACTTATGCGTCTACGATGGATAGCTATAGTTGGGGGAAGCATGATTTTTGTACTGTTATTGCTACTTATACTGATGATAGGAAAGCTGACTGGAGGATCACAGGCACAACAAAAACCAGCCCACAGCGAAACGCTTGTGGTAGGTCCGTATATGACAGTAGTGAATCTCTATACGAATCCACCCCAGGTTGGACAGCCAGTCAATATTAGTATTGTGCCTCGTGATGCCGTGCATCTTACAGGTCAAATTATCGCTTTGCCTCGACCAGGGACTGACGCTTCAAAGACACATGCCCTTCTTGTAGCTGACACGAGTCGTCCTAATACATTGATAGGTTCGGTTCAACTACCTGTGCGCGGGGCCTGGCGACTCTTGATCGAACTTGATGGCCCAAAGGGTCATGGCACAGCAAACATTGATGTAGAAGCTGTTGTTCCGAACGCCCTTCCACCCTGGTTGGGATGGCTGCTTGGACTCTCGCCTTTGCTTGGCTGTGCCTGGCTCATCTGGCACCAATGGCGTTATCGTCGCCGCTTAATCGCCACAGCGCGTTCCGCCTGATGTTAACAATACAATAAGTAGGTATACTTTTAAGCGGCCCCATTAAGGGGTGCAGTGTTGTTGACCTGGCGCAAGCGAGCCACTGCTTCTTTCAGGCGAGCTTCACTGCGCGTGCCGAAACCATGCAGTCTTCGGATACGCTGCTGCTGTGCAGCCCACCAAAGCTTTTCTGGTGTATCGATACCTAGCTCTTCATACAGGCGAATAGCGGTGCGAGGACCAACATGTTCAACTGCCATGAGACGGCGTACACCGGGTGGTAAGGTTTGTAAACAAAGATCGTTATAAAAGGTCATCGTGCCTGTCTGCACAAGCTCCTTAATACGACTGCGCAAACGCTGACCTAGCCCGGGTATTGGTAACTCTTCACCACGTGCGATGATTACGGCTACTGCTTCAGTCAAATCGAGCATTCCCCGTGCTGCATTGCGGTAAGCCTGAATGCGATATGGATTACTATTTTGAAATTCCAGTAAATCTGCGATGCCGGAAAGAACTTCGGCAATCTGGCGGTTTGTAACTGGCGGGCGCGCAAGCTCTTCCGGCTCCAAACCCGGCAACACCGGCTGTTCTACGTTTTTGTGGCGAGCATCTGGCGCCGTAGGGAGAAGATGAATTGTCTGAGTGAGCTGCATAATACTCATTATTGTCCAGCTCCTTATCTTCAGGTTCCATACCTGATAAGGTGAATAGAGATCCAGTATATATGTTCCTATGACAAAAGCACAGTGTCAAAATGCTATTAGTGTACAATTTACATTGAAATCATGTTCTAATTGTAACACAAGCTGGATGTAATGTCAAATCAATATCTCTATTGACAGGACCAATCGCCACCCCCTATACTCCTTCTCATGAACACAGAAGCAATACCTATCCTGTATCAAGATCATCATCTACTTGTCGTCAACAAACCGGCGGGAGTGGTTATCCATCCCACGTATAAACATGCCAGCGGAACAATGTGGGATGTGCTCTTAGCATATCTGGCTGAGCAGGGAAGTGATGGCTGGCAACCGCCAGAGCTACCCGACGAACCTGAATGGGCAGGTGCACCCGAGCATATACGAACAATGCTGCGTATTAAACGTACTGCGCAGCAGTGGAAAGAAGATGGTCTGCTAGCTCGTCCATGTTTGTTACATCGTCTTGATAAAGATACGTCGGGTATTGTAGCTCTGGCACGTACAGAGCATTCGCGTCGGCACATTACTCGCCAGTTTCACAACCATACTATTGTTAAACGTTACTTTGCCGTGGTACAGGAAGGCGCTCCCACCTGGTCACAACCACGTAGTGCGCTTAACATAACTAAACTTAACATAACTAAAGAGGTGGATGGAGAAAACATCAATCATTATGAAAGCTCCTTCACTCTCCATCATAATGATGAGTTTGTTATCGATGGCCCTCTCCAACGTGACCCGGATGATCGTCGTCGTTGCATCGTTGGCTCCGAGGGGCAAGCAGCTACGACATTCTTGAAGGTATTAGCTTTATCTGAAAATAATGAGTTTGCCTTGTTGGAGGTAAGACCTTTAACAGGACGAACACATCAGATTCGTGCTCATCTTGCCGCCTGGGGATATGCGATTGTCGGAGATCAGATATATGCTCCTTTAACACGAGATGGCACCCCACAGGCAGACCTGAAACGACAATTCCTGCATGCTTACAGCCTCGAACTTCAGCATTATCCTGATAACCAGCGCCAGACATTTGTCGCGCCCCTTGCGAATGAACTAGTCTGGTGGATGTCATGTTACTTTCCAACAGGCTTAGGAGTTATAGATGCCAGCAACGCAGTACCCACCTAATACTGGCCCTCACGCTGATCTAAGTGAGGAAGAAAAGAAAAAACGCCTGGATGCTATGGTTCGTATCTGGCAGAGCGACACTGAACGACGCATCGAACGTGAAGGTTACCGGGCATTTATCACAGCAGCAGGACTGGACGAATACCGCTATTCTGTCTGGCTACGCTTCCCCGAGTGGGAACGATCAGCCGTTGTAGGACAGGTGATTACTCTGCAGCGTTCACAGAGTGGCGCACCAGAAGACCCCACACTATTCACTATCTGGCGACATGATCCTCTGCTCAAATCTATGCCAGACTGGAAAATACAACTTCCCAACGAGAATGTCTTCAATATTACCGTACGTATTACACCAGGTGGGCTCGGAGAGGGAATCAAGTGGGCTATCGTTATGCCTAAAGAGATGATTCCACGCTACAAGCCGGGTTGGCCTACCCAACAGGAGTGGAAAACCTGGACAGGCAAATTCGACTGGCTTGCTATTGCAGTAGGCTTTATCCGAGCTATGCTTGATACTTTGTAACTATTTTCAGAACCTTTCTTTTATGGTAGGGACAGCGTCAGAGAGTTGTGCTTTCCTCCCTGGCGCTGTCCCCTCTCTTCATGTAGATACCTCCTCTCATAACGTTGTGCATCGTTCCATCACTCACAAAGTTAGCTCGCTTGTGGTGATCTGGCAACCATCGTCACTTGCTGTCCTCGCGCCTCTTCCTGTGATGTCTCAGTGGATCCATCAATGATGGCCTCTCCACTCTCCTGCAGGTAAATCTGCTGGAAGAGTTTCCTTGCCCGCGAAAGTCGTTGGCGCACGGCAACCTCACCCAGATCAAATGATCTCGCGATCTCACGCGAGGATAGCCCACCCACGACCGACAACAGTAAGCTGAGTCGTAGTGCATCTGGGAGCTTTGCCATCGTGCGCCCGACAGCATCCCGCTCTGCTATGACGTTTGCCGGATCCTGCTCCGCCTGTGTGCTGTATCCAACTGGTTGCACGGGAGCAAGGCGCTCACCCACAACCTCATTCTCGCGTTCTTCCTGCTGCTCTTCGTGCAAGGAAGAGAACGGGACAATACGGATGATGCTATGCCGCCTGCGTTGCATTCGCACGGTGTTGACCGCAATTTGCAGGAGCCAGGCTTTGGCGTGAAAGTGTGCGCCGCTCGCTTGGCGGGCAACATCAATGGCGCGCAGGGCCTGCAGAAAGGTGTCCTGGGTGAGGTCCTGGCTCTCCTGCCAGTCTCCAGTCAAGTCATAGATCACCTGAAACACCAGTCTACCGTAATCGGAAATGAGTGCCTCGACCGCTTGAGCCGCAGGTATGGTATCGATACGCATCGTGTCTATTTGCCTTTGTCGAGAGTTCTGCATGCAGACCTGGTTCTATTAATGGAGATGCATGACGAATGGATTTGTGACAATGGTATGGGTAGAATCGATGGTGTTAGCCTTGCATCGTATCTTCAGGGCAAGTACCTTCCTTTTGTTCTGAACATACCTGAAGGTGAGGAGAAGCGCAAGTCAACAATGGAAACTCTCAGCGTGTTTTCAGCGGAACTTCAGCTTTCTCATACTCTCATTGCGCCCGTATCTCTTTGAGTGTATCAATGAACGTGGTCTTGTCCATCGTCTCCTCCTTCCACTCTTGAGTAACCAGCGGAGCTGTTTCTGCCAACTCTAGTACGAAAAAGCGTAAAAAACGCTTCACCTATGCCAGTCTGGTCCACTCTGGAAAGGATGCGGCTCTTTCGGCCCAGGCAGTATTTCTCGCAGATACCCCTGTATGCCTTTATCCTGGTACCAATGCTTAGGATAACCTAGTGAGACTTCTTCAAAGCGCACTCCATCCTGATAGTCCGTAGCTCGCATATGTAGATGTCCATACACACCCACTGAGGTTGGGAAGCGAACATGCCAATCTGCGGTGCGTTGAGTTCCACACCAGAGTGAAAAGCGTGGAATGCGCTTCAGCCGCACCAGAGACTCCCGTAAAGGGAAATGATTGATAAGGATAAAAGGAGTGGTAGTGGATAATGCCTCCTGGAGGCGCTTTTCGGTATATTCACATCGCGCCGTGCACCATGCAGATCGCGAAGGATGGGGATCGGGATGCAGCAGAAATTCGTCAGTACAAACAACCTGTGTTTCCTCTGCCCAGGCGACTGCTTTCTCTTCCGGGATGTCATGTGGTCGGAAGCTATAATCATAAAGCAGAAAAAGGGGGGCAAGCAGTGCAGGTTTCCCTTCTCCTCGCCATAAAGTATATGGATCTTCGGGAGTCAGTACCCCATAGCCTCGACAAAGAGCAACCATCTGATTGTATTTTTCTTCTCCGCGCAGCGCTTTATCCTCTGAAGATATGGTCCACAAATCATGATTGCCTGGGACCCACAATAACTGGGCAAAGCGAGGAGTTAAAGTAGCCAGGGCATATTGAAGGTGTGCCATTGTTTCGCCAATATCACCGGCAAGGATCAGCCAATCCTCCGGATATAGAGGTAGGGCCTCTAAGGCCTGCCGGTTTACCTTATACCCAAGGTGCAAATCACTGATAGCGTATAATTTCATAGTCATATATTACAAAGGTACCTCTCGTATTGCCTCTGGAAGGAAAGTACCCGCTCC
>JACZCU010313184.1_pt1 | contig 27256 bp, 29 predicted proteins | sample 8641851 | NCBI WGS metagenome assembly JACZCU01 (sample SAMN15324605, study PRJNA640507) | soil metagenome | isolation source: monocropping sugarcane control | place: China: Luxin town, Laibin City, Guangxi Province | collected 2019-07-25 | depth 10cm m | reverse complement strand
CGCATCATCGCGGAGGAGAGCGGCTTTCATCAGATACCGGCCGCGACGCAGAAGCGCCCGATTGCGATCGCGATCGTTGCGGCTGTCGGACTGGCGTTGTTCATCGGCGGCGTGATTTTTCTCGCGCGCGATCGCGTCGCACCGCAGCCCGCAACGACAACATCTGCCGCGGTCCCAATGCCGAAGAAGTATCTCGCGGTGTTGCGCTTTCAGGATCTGACCGGCGATCCGAACGGACAACTCGTCGTCGACGGTTTCGCCGAAACACTCACCGCGCGACTCGCTCACTTTCAAACGGTGCAGGTCATTCGTCCGAGCGCATCGGATCCTGCCGCGGGCGATCCGAAGAAAGTCGCGAGTGCGTTAGGCGCGAATCTCGTGCTTACTGGATCGATGATGCGCGATGGCGATCGCATTCGCGTGACGTACTCGGTGGTCGATCCAAATTCCGGTCGCGAATGGCGCGATCTCATCGAAGGATCGACGTCCGATCTTTTTGGCGTACAGGACAACGTGGCGGACAGCGTCGCGCGCAATCTGTCGCTCGGTACCGCGCCGGTACGACCGGTGCTCGATCCTGCTGTCTCGCAGCGGCGCTATCTCGAAGCACTCGGACATCTGCGTCGCTACGACAGCGAGGAATCGCTCAACTCCGCGATCGGCATTCTCAATGAGCTCGGTACGTCGCCGAGTGTGCAGGCCGCTTTGGCGCGCGCGTATCTGCACAAGTTCCAGATCACGCGACAACCGGAGCTCGCCGCGTCCGCAAGCGAAGCCGCGGAGCGCGCGCTGCAGGCGGACCCACAAAGTCTCGACGTGAACGTCACGCTCGGCGAGTTGCGACGCCAGACCGGTCGCTACAAAGAAGCGATCGACGCGTTCCTGCGCGTGCTTTCGCAACAACCGAACAATGCGGATGCAGTACTGGGATTAGCCGAAACGTACAAAGCGTCCGGCGATGCGAAAAACGCCGAGGCTTCGTATAAACGCGGTATTGCACTGCAGCCGAATTACTGGGGCGGTTACAACAAACTCGGCGCGTTCTATTACACGCAATCGCGCTACAACGATGCGATTCCGCAATTCCAGAAGGTTGTCGATCTCGTTCCTGACAATGAGCGCGGCTACAACAACCTCGGCGCGATGTATCAGCTCGTCGGCAAATACAACAATGCGCTCGAGGTTTATCTACGCTCCATTGAGCGCAAGCCTTCAGGACAAGCGTATTCAAATCTCGGCACTTGCTATTACAGCCTGCAGCGTTATCCCGAAGCCGCTGCTGCGTTTGAAAAAGCCGTAGAGCTCACGCCGCACGACTTTCTCTATTGGCGCAATCTCGGCGATGCGTATCGTTGGGTTCCCAATCAAGACACTAAAGCGCGTCGTGCGTTTCAACGTTCTGTCGATTTGTGCGAGGAAGCAATTCGCATCAATCCGAATGAAGCGCGCGCGCACGTTTCGCGTGCAACCTCTCTCGCGAAACTCGGCCGCATCAATGAAGCACGCGCTGCGATTCTTCGCGCGCTCGAGCTCGAGCCGCAATATGCGTCGGCGGTTTATGAAGCCGCGGTCATTGCGTTATTGAGCGGTGCTGACGACGAAGCGGCCGCACGCATCGAACAAGCTTTACGACTCGGATACGACATCGGCAACGTGGAGCGCGATCCGGAGCTTGCCAAGCTCAGGAAAAGCGGTAGGCTGCAAGCCATCATCGCGGGCTATCGGTCCAACCCGCCACAAAAATGATGTGCTAAGAGAGGAGCTTCATCATGCAGCCAGAGAAAGTCGTGCGTCTGACCCTCAACGATCAGGGACTCGCCGTTCCCGATCAGGATCCGATCGTCGTCAAGAAGGACAATCAGAAGATCCGCTGGTGTGCCGATTTCGAATTCAAGATCGAGATGCCCGGCTACACCGATTTGACGTACGGAACCGGCGGAGCGAGCGACTGCAAGTACCGTTGCACCACCGGCACGTTCCCGGAAGTGCGTCGCTACAAATACTCGATCATCGCGAACGGTAAGACCAACGATCCCGACGTCGACGTCAAGCCGTAAAAACGAAAGAAGCTTCGCGCATTCGCGCGAAGCTTCTTTCTTACGGCGGTGTCGAGCCGCCTATTCGATGTTCTGCGGGAAGGTTTGCACTTGCGCGCGCGAGCGCAGACCAGCGGTCGTTTTGTTGACCGCGTCCACCACGTCGCGCTGCTTGCGGCCGAGGAGATACTCGCGAATCGTGCCGCTCACTGCTTCGAACGGCTCCGTGCGATTGCCACGCTCTTCGAGATAAATCAACGCGAACGAGTCTTCCATCTCGATGATGCCGCTGACCGTTTCGAGCGGCATCGAGAACGCCGCCTCTTCGAGCTTCACCGGCAGACGGCCGCGCTCGACCCAGCCGAGGTCGCCCCCGTGATCCGCGGACGGATCTTGCGACAAACGCTCCGCAACTTTGCCGAACTCCTCGCGCAGCGCGCTCACCGGCTTTCCTTCTTTCGCGAGCGCGGTGCGCGCGTCGAGAAGGCCGGTCATGATGTGCGACATCTGCTCGCGCGCTTCGGTCGCATTCGTGCCCTTCGCGACACGAATGATGCGCAGGTGCGCCTGTTCGCTCGTGAAGTCTGGAAGGTTGTCGTCATAGAACTTTTTCAGCTCCGCGTCAGTGACGACCGTCGATGCGATCACGTCGCGCACGTACGCGTCGAAGAGCGCCGACTCACTCGCGGCCTGCATCTCGGCAGCGATGCCCGGCTTCGACTCGAAACCGTTCTTCCTCGCTTCCTGCAGCATCAACACTTTGCGGATGTAGTTGTCGAGGAAGCCCATCTTCCCGCCGCCATTCCGCTCGTATTGCAGCTTCATCTTCGGGCTCATGCGCTCCCAAAGCTGATCGAGCGTCTCGCGCGAGATCGACTGGCCGTTGACGATGGCCACGATCTGCTTGTTATTGTCCATATTCGTCGCCGCCGCCTGCTGCTGCCCAAACGCCGATGCGCCAAGGGCGAGCATGGCCAGGCTGACAAAAGTTCGCTTCATCGAGATCCTCCGGAGGTCTGTGACGCGCGCGGGGCGTTAAGGTTCCGCGCGGGCTCTACGAACGGTTGAGCGAGGACGGCGATTCCGCCCTTTTTGTTGTCAAGAGCGGTCTGCGTTTTCCACAGCCAGTAGATTCTCTCGCTCGATGCTGTGGAAGGTCGGTGGAAAGTTTGCGAGTGGAATCGATGAGGCTCAACCTTGTTTGAGAATCGCTCACTCGTCTCATGTCAGTCGCACAAATCGACGTTTCCATCGACCGGCAATTGCCGCAGAGTCCCGACGCGGAACGCGCCGTCCTGGGCGCGATCCTCATCAACAACAACGCGTTCTACCGAATCATCGGCACGATCGACACCGATGATTTCTTCAAAGACGCGCATCGCACGATCTTCGCGACGATGCGTCGCATGGCGGAGCAGAGTTATCTCATCGAGCCGCTCACGCTGAAGGAAGAGCTCGCGAAGCATGCGCTGCTCGAATCGGTCGGGGGCGTCTCGTACATCTCATCGCTGCTCGACGTCGTTCCCGACGTCGCGAACATCGAGCGTTACGCGCACATCGTCAAAGAGAAATCGATGCTGCGCCGCCTGATCGTAATGGGCAACAGCGTCATGCGCGCTGCACTCGACGCACCCGGCGAGCCGAGCGAAGTGCTCACCATTGCGGAGAAATCGCTCTACGAAATCGCCGAAGGCACGACCGAGAAAGGCTTCACGGGTCTCGACAAAATCACGCGCGTCAACATGGCCGCGATCGAGCAAATCCACTCGAACGCCGGCCGCCTCGTCACCGGCATGCCGACGGGATACGACCGATTCAATGAGATGACCTCCGGCTTTCAGCCCGGCGATCTGATCATTCTCGCGGCACGCCCGTCGATGGGGAAGACGAGCTTCATGATGAACATCGCCGAGTCCATTGCGCTCCCCGGCAAAGACGGGCAGCCGCGATCCGGTGATCGTTTGTACAGCGTCGGCGTGTTCTCGCTCGAAATGTCGAAGGAGCAGATCGGGCTGCGCATTCTTTCGTCGGAGTCCGGCGTATCGAATCATTTGATTCGCAGCGGGATGCTTTCGGAGCGGAACTGGCGCGAGTTGATCGAAGCGTCGGCGCGACTGGCGAAGGGCAAGATCTACATCGACGATACGGCGGGCATGGATCCACTGGAGATGCGTGCGAAAGCGCGGCGGCTGAAGATGGAGGCCGGGCTCGACATGATCATGGTCGACTACCTCCAGCTCATGGCGATCAAAGGAAAAGTCGAATCGCGGCAGCAGGAAGTCTCGCAAATCTCACGCAGCCTGAAAGCGATCGCGAAAGAGCTCGGCGTGCCGATGCTCTCGCTCTCACAGCTCTCGCGTCGATCCGAACAGCGCACCGGCGATCATCGACCGCAGCTCTCCGACCTTCGCGAATCGGGCTCGATCGAGCAGGACGCCGATCTCGTGCTCTTCATCTATCGCGACGAGGTCTACAACAAAGACACGGAAGAAAAAGGCATCGCCGAAATCATCATCGCCAAGCAGCGCAACGGTCCGATCGGCGATTTCAAGCTCGTGTTTCGCAACGACATCACGAAGTTCTTCAACTACGAGCCCCAGCCCGAGTACTTGCCGCAGGGCGGTTAAACAAAAACGGCGGGCTCAGGCCCGCCGTTTTGCTACGTCGCGAGAAACACGATCACTTCGGACCGGCTGCGACCGGGAATCCCTGCTTCTTCCATTCGTGCCAGCCGCCCTTGAGCGCGAACACGTTGCGCACGCCGTGCGAGAGCAGCTCATTCACCGCGCGGCCGCTCGACTGCTCGGCGTCGCACGCGCAGTAGGTGACGACCACCTTCTGCGTCGGAACTTCTGCAAATCGCTTCACGATCTGGCTGCCCGGAATGCTCATCGCGCCCTTGATGTGGCCGTAGCTGAACTGCTCGTTCGAGCGCACATCGATGAACACGGCCTTGCCTTCCTTGTGCAGCTTGATCGCATCGGCGATCGAGATGCGCGGAAAGTTCGTACCGCCACGCGACGTCGTATTCGGAACGACGAGCGGCGACGACGCTGGTTTCTGCGTCGTAGTCTGCGGCGACTGTTTGTACTGCGCGCTGGCGAACACGGCGGCGAACAGCGTGAGCAGAGCGACAGCGAGAAGAGCGGCTTTACGCATGGGCCTCAGAACCTCCATCGGGAACTACTGTAATCCCTCGAAAAATCGATCCATCCGTGGGACGTACCAGTTCGACCGATCGAGTGAGAATGCCACGGCCACCGCTTCGCCGACGATACGTCGTCGCTCGATGAAGCCGATGAAGCGGCTGTCATTGCTGTTGTCGCGGTTATCGCCGAGGACAAAGTAATTGCCGGGCGGAACCGTGACGGGACCGAATGAGCGCACCGCCGGGATCTCCGGCGTGAGCATGACCTTGTGATTGTGTCCGTCGAGATCTTCGTCGAGCACATACGCCTGACCGGAGTCCGTGCTCACGAGCGCGATCGGCGATTGCTTCGCGATTTTGCCGTTCACGTAGAGCTGGTTATCGCGCATCTCGACTTTGTCGCCCGGCACCGCCACGACGCGCTTCACGAGACGCACGCCATCGACCGGCGAGAACAGCACCACGATGTCCCCGCGGTGCGGATCGTCCCATTTCAGGATATCGATGGTGGTGAACGGCAATTTGAGGTCGTACGCGAGTTTGTTCACGACGACGCGATCGCCTTCCTGGATCGTCGGTTTCATCGAGCCGGTCGGAACGTCGTTCCAATCGGCGAGTACCGACCGGAGCGAGCTGACGATGAGAATCATCAGCGCGAAGATACGGATCTCGTTCAGGACCTTCTTTTTATCGAGTGCCATGGCTGCCTTACTCTACGACTTCGGGCGGGAGAACGTTTCGATTGCGCCAGCTTGTTCCTCGGACGTGACAGGCCACGGCAGCCGCGTGGCCTGTCGTTGTGAATCAATCCGTTACGCGGCCGGCGTCGACGGCTTCGACTCGCCGATCAGCTTCACCTTCGAGAGAAGATCCGAAATCTGCATGCCGGACAGCGTTTCGAACAGCGCCGGCACCTGCGCCGCGATGGCCGCGAGATCGCCCGTGATGCGATGCGTACCCGCCGCGGATCCGTCTCCGGTCGAGACAACCGTGATCTTGTCGACGTTCGCAAGCGGCGCCGCAAGCGCGCGCACCATCTCCGGCATCTGACTCATGAGTTTGTCCACGACCGCGGCCTGGTTCCACTCCTGATACGCCTCGGCCTTCACGTTCATCGCCTTCGCTTCCGCCTCGCCCTTGCGGAAGATGATCTCCGCCTCGGCCTCACCTTCCGTACGCACCGACGCCGCGCGACCTTCGGCTTCGCTGATGAGACGCTGACGTTCTGCGGCCGCAAGCATCTCGATGCGAGCTCGCTCGATCTCCGCTTCCTTGAGCACGTTCGCGATGAGCTCTTTCTCGTGACGCAGAATCTCGGCTTCCTGCACCTTGATCTGTTCCTGCTTCTCGACTTGCTGCACGCGCACCGCTTCGGCGATGACCTGCTGCTCCATCACCTTCGACTGAATCTCGTACGCCTTGTCGGCCTGCGCTTCTTCGCGTTTCGTCAGCGCTTTGAGCTGCGCGCGTTTCACGTCGAGATCGTTCTGCGCCGCGGCCTGCGCGGCGAGTGACAACGCTTCCGCAAGCACGCGTTGCTGATCCGCTTCCGCCTTCTTGATTGCTGCTTCGCGCAATGCTTCGGCGCGTTTGATCGCGGTGTCGCGATCCGCTTCCGCCGCGGCGATGTCAGCCATCATCTTGATGCGCGCGATGTCCGGACGACCCATGTTCGTGATGTAGTCGTTGCCGTCTTTCACTTCCTTGATCGTGAACGACACGACTTCGAGTCCCATCTTGTCCATGTCATCCGCGCACGTTGCGCGCATGCGATCCGCGACCATCTCCGGCTGCTTCACGATTTCTTCGACGGTGAGCTGACCGATGATGCCGCGCAGGTGACCTTCCATCACAAGACGAATGAGGCCTTCACGCTGCGGCGGTGTTTTCGAAAGGAACTGCTCGGCCGCGGTGAGGATCGATTCCTGATCGCTCTTCACTTTGATCTGCGCGACCGCTTCCACCGTCACGGCAACGCCCTGCTTCGTGTAGAGATCCTGCTTCGGCGCAACATCAAAAGACATCAACTCGAGTGAGAGCGCTTTGAAGCTGTGAATCATCGGGAAGATCAGCGTACCGCCGCCTTTGATCACGCGCGTTCCGCCGACGCCGTAGACCACGAACGCTTCGTTCGGACCGACCTTGCGATACATCTGCGCCACGAACCCGAGGAGCATCAGTGTCGCGAGAACGATTCCACCGGCAACGACCCATGTCGAAAGACTGAGCATTTGTTTCTCTCCTTCTTGCTTAAGCGGGAGCGCTACGCTCCCAGTTCATCCCAAAGCGTCACGTACGCGATGCCGCGCTCGTAACGTGTGACGACGACTTCCGTTCCTTTTTCGATGGCGCGGCCGCTGTCACTGCGCGCGCCGCAAACGCGACGCGTTCCCGCGTGCGTGAAGACGATCTCGCCCGTGCCGTCCTTCTCGCGAATCGGCACGACGACGCGGCCGATGATTCCGATCATCGACAGCGACTCGGCGATCGATTCGCGTTTCGCCAGCGCGTTGATCACGCCGTTGATCACCGACGCGCCAGACAGTCCGACCACCGCCGCACCACCGACGACGAGCGGCAGCGTCCACGGCGTTAATCGCTCCAGCAATAAACCGCCGCCGCCGAACCACGTGAGAAACGCGGTAATGGCAGCGGCGTTGATCATCGAGGTGCGTCGCGAGCCGGCGTGTTTGACGCCGCGAGGCAGATGCAGCACGCGATGTCCGTGAAACACGTGATCGAAAACGTTCACGTGCTCGAGTCCGGAGACGAACGAGACAACGCTCAGCCCCAGGCCTGCAATGAAGCAGACGACGAAGAGTGTGGTCATGAGTTGTGTATTCCTCTAGTTGCGCCGTTTCTTTCGCGACGGCTGCGGCAGCGGCGCGAACTGCTCGATCAGGCGATCGATCAGGTGCCGGTTTTCGACGATCGAGCCGAAGAGCAGAAGGCAATCGCGCGACTTCTCGTGCTTCGCGATCTTCAGCAGCGCTGCCGCGAGACCGCGATCACGATCGGCGAATTCTTCCGAGCCTTCGATGAGCCACACATCGAGATCGTCGTCGATGCTGTGCCGCGGGCGCACCGGCAGCGGCGGCATGTCTTCGAGATCATCGACGAGATATCCGGGATGAACTTTGAAGAGCCGCGCGAGCAGAAGCCGCGTGTTGCCGGTCATGTGCGAGCGGGCGCCGTTTTCGAGTTGGGAGAGGTAGGACTGGCTGAGCTGCCCATCCAGTTCGTCGCGTACTGCTTTCGCGACTTCCGCCTGCGTCATCTCGCGTCCGAAGCCGCGGGCGAATCCTTCGAGAGTGCGCAACCGAACCAGCTTGTCGCCGAGTGTCATATTGCTAATTGCAATGTATTGCTGGATGCAATATTCGGCAAGGGGCGTTCACAGATTGTTCATGAGAGGTGTGTTAGGCGCGGGAGCGGCGCGAAATCAGTTCTCGCCGTACGCGAAGCAGGCACCGACGTCGCCTTCGCGCGCATCCGTCACCGTGCAGCGGCCATCGCCCGTGCTGTGCTGCAGCGCGTAGCCGATGAATCGCACCGCGCGCATGTCCTTCGGCGCGGCAGGCGGCTCGGGATGACCGGCAACGTGCAGGTCGTACAACTTGTTCTCCGAGATCAGCCGCACGTACGCGTCCGTGAACTCGAGATGCGCGGACTTGAAGAACACGCTCATGCGCGACACCGGCAGATCCGACGAGAGCAGGAATCCCTGATCGATCTTCGAGTCCGAATCGCTGTCGACCAGCACCGCGACGCGATCCTCACCGATCGTCCGCACGACGACATCGCCGGACAACGGCGTGGCTTTCATCGGCGTAGCAGCAGCGAGAACGACGAACGCGAGCGTGGCGAGGGAGGTCATGGTCCTGAACATCCTACGCCTCCACCGCCGCCACGACCAGAGTCAGATCATCCTCGGGATCCCCTCCACTGTGCGAAATCGCCGCGTCCACGATCGTCTGTTGCAGTTTTGCCGCAGCAAGCGTGCGCGCGTCGAGAACCAGCTCTTCGATGCGATCCTCGCCGAACATCTCGCTCGACGCATCCGCCGCTTCGCTCACACCATCGGTGAACATCACCAGCCGGTCGCCAGGCAGCAGTTCGATCTCGCGTTCGCTGTACGGCGTGTCGCGGAAGAGACGCGAGATCGCGGGACCGCCGTCTTCGAGTCGGACGATGCTTCCATCGGCGCGCGCGAGGATCGGCGCGTTGTGACCGGCGTTGCACCAGCGCAGCGTCATCGCGTTCGTATCGAGCGTCGCGTAGAAGAATGTGACGAAGCGCCCGCCGCTGAGACTCGTGACGACAACGCGACGCACGCGCTCGCACAGATCGCGCGGCGAGGTACTCGCACTCGCGCGCACTGCCGCCTGCAATCCCGACATCAGCAACGCGGCCGGCATCCCTTTGCCCGCGACATCGCCGATGCAGATCGCGAGCTCGTGCTCGCTGAGTTTCAGCACGTCGTAGTAATCGCCGCCCATCGTGCGCGCGGGCTGCCACGTACCGCTCACATCGAGCTTCGCCACTTGCGGCATCTCGCGCGGCAACAGCGTTTGCTGAATCGCACGCGCCTGCGCGAAGTCTTCCTCTTCGGCCTGCATGCGAATGCGATTCAACGTCGATGCGATTTCGTCCGTCGCCTGTCGCAGAAAGTCGATGTCCTCGACATCGAACTCGCCACCGGAAAGTTTCGGCGCGAATGCGATAAATCCTCGCGAGCCCGCGGGAACGATCAGCGATGCTTCGATGCGCAGCAGCGCATTCGTGACATCGGGTTCGAGAGTGCGACGACGCGGATCGAACGGACGATCGAGTTGCGAGACGAACTTGCGCGGCACACGCAGGCGTCCGAGCAGCGTGTCGGACACGCCGATCTTCGCCGTGGCGACGAGCTCCTCCTGACGTTCCGCGAAGATCACCACGGCGCGGTTCTGCAACGCCTGCTGCAGCTTTTCGGCCGCGATGGTGAGAAAGAATCCCGCATCGGTGGCGTTGCGTGCTTCCGTGCTGATGGAACGGAGCGCTTCCGGATAGTCGTACTTGTGGCGAAACAGATTGCGATCGACGAGCGTCTGCAGCTTGCTGCGCAACGGTCCGAACGCGAGCGCGACGACGAGCGTCGAGCCGATGATCATCATCGTCTGGTTCTCGAGACCGAACGCGTACACGAGGAACGATCCGAGTCCGCCTACGAGTCCGAGGTAGAACACGACGACGACGGCGCTGAGAATCGCGTAGACGACCGTCTTCCGGATGATGACGTCGATGTTCATCAGGCGGTACTTGAGAATCGCGGCCGCGAACGAGAGCGGAATCACCAGCGTCACGATCTGCGGAAAGAGATCGAGCGCGTTGAAGACCGTGCGCCACCGAATCATCTCGTGCAGAGATGCGACCACTCCGCCGAGAATCGCCGATCCGATGAAGCAGGCGCTCTTCACGAGAATCGCGATGAGCAATCCCCACAACGGCCACTGCACCTGCCGCTTCTCTTCGACCGTCGCCGAGCGATAGCTGCGCACGAGCGCAACGACGGCGCAGATCGGAAACGTGGAGAGCACGAGCACCGGCAACAGCACGCCGCCGATTCCCGCGAGCGCCGCGATCTTGCGCATGCCGAGGTCGCCGATGATGCTGACGATCGCGGCGTACAACCCGAACAACACAATCGCGGAGAAAAATGGCCGTCGCGTGAACGCGCGCACGACACCGTCTTTGCGACCGAGCCAGACGACGAACAATGCCAGCAGCATCGCGAGGATCGTGAAGATCCACGACAGCCGGCCAACCATGAATCCGAACCAGTACGCGGTGTCGAGCGATCCGGTTTGAATCATCGTGATGTACAGCACGATGAAGCCGAAGCAGATCAACGCCGCGAGCAATGCGAACGCGTAAATCCAGCGCAGCAGACGCGGACGCTTCTGCAGAATCGGCCGCTCTTTCGGAAAGATGAGCGAGAGATGGAGGATCAACGGCGCGTACGCCATCGAGAAGAGAAAGAGAATCGCCGATGCGTACGTGCCGGCGCCGAAGGTCATGACCACGCCGCGACCCGCGGCGCTTTCGTACACCGCGCTCGCGGAACCGAGGATCGCAACCGCGGAGACGAGTGAGAACGCGAAGAACACCGCGGCGCGAGGATCGTCCGGCCTTCGCAGAAACACGATCAGCGCAACGAGGCCATACACGCCAGCCACGGTTGACGCGACGATCGCTTTCATCACGATGAATGGCGTCTTGAGCGGCGTGTCGAAGCGCAGCGGAACGTCGATCGTCTTTCCGTTGCGCAGCACGCGATAGACGACTTTGTCGTCGCGCGTGAGCCGCGCATCGAGCTTGCGCAGTGCGGCGATGTCGGTGATCGGAACGCCGTTGACGGAGATCACGATGTCGCGCGCGAGCAACGCGCCGTCGGCCGGCGAGTTCGCGTACGTCATCATCACTTCGCCCGGTTCGCTGCCGTACGGGTTCTTCGGCGGCTTCTTGAGGTTCTGGCCCGGAAAAACGGGTGAATACACGGCGCCTGTCCAGCCGAGGCGGTGCCACTGAATCATCCGGAAAAGCGTGAAACCGGAGGCAAGGGCGAGAACCGCGGCCGCAACACTGATGACGACAACCAGTCGCAGGCGGGGTGACATGAGCGTTTCTTTTACTACGTACGAAGCGCCCGCCGGTTATTCACGCTGCCCGCGACGATTGACGATCGACATGAATTCCTGCCTCGTCCGCTCGTCGTTGAGGAACTCGCCGCGCAGCACGTTGGTCTCCATGAACGACGATTCCTGCTCGACGCCGCGCATCACCATGCAGAGATGCACGCCGCCCATCCACACCGCGATGCCGCGCGGTTCGAGGATCTTCTGAATCGTGTCCGCAACGTCGTGCGCGAGATGTTCCTGCGACTGCAACCGGCGCATGTGCACTTCGACGATGCGCGGAATCTTCGACGCGCCGATGATCATCTTCTCGGGGATGTAGCCGATGATGAATTGTCCGAAGAACGGCAGGATGTGGTGCGCGCAAAGCGTTTTGTATGTGCCGCCGATGACGACGAGGTTCTGGCAGTTTTCATCGGCCGTGGAGCAGGCTTTGCGAAAAAGCGTCGTGAGTTTTTTGACGTCGGTGAAGTCGTAGCCGCTGGTCATCGTGACGAGCGATTCAGCCCATCGGCGCGGCGTGTCGATTACGTTCTCATCGGTGAGATCGACGTGCAGAAGGCGCAGCGCTTCGCGAAGGTGATGCTGCAGTTTCTCGCGATCGACGCTCGGCCGCGGGCCGGTGAGAAGTCCGCGATCCATCATGGCCTCGAGCTCTGTCGTGTCGTTGTTCATGGCGGCGAAGCTTAGCGTTTCTTGGTTCCGCAATGTTTGCCTTGCAATGAACGCCCCTCTTGACCACTGAATGGCCATTCAGTGAAACTGGCGGCACCCAATCAGCGGCCGGTACGAAATCTGTAACCAACTACCCTCGAGGAGTCGAACATGGCGGAAGTCAAAACGCAGGGTGCCGTCGAAGCAATGGAGGTGGCGGAAGCCTCCCGCGAGACCGAATGGGAGAAGCCCTCATTCGTCGGCGATCTGTTTCTCGGCAAAGTGAACATGGATCTCATCCATCCGTTCCCGGAACAGCCGGCCGAGGACAAAGCGGAGGCGGATGAGTTCCTGGCGAAGCTCGAGCGCTATCTCGCAGAGAACGTCGATGCGGATGCGATCGACGCGAAGGGCGAGTACGACTACGAGCTTTTCAAAGGCTTCAATGACCTCGGCGCATGGGGCATGAAGATTCCGAAGGAGTACGACGGACTCGGATTCTCCGCGACGAATTACAACCGCGCGATCGCACTCGTCGCGACGCATTGCGCATCGAGCGTTGCATGGCTCTCCGCGCATCAGTCGATCGGCGTGCCGCAGCCGCTCAAACTCTTCGGCACTGAAGAGCAGAAGAAGAAATACCTTCCGCGTCTCGCGAAAGGCGCGATCTCCGCGTTCGCGCTGACCGAGCCGGGCGTCGGTTCCGATCCGGCGAAGATGCAGACGACCGCGACGCCGACTCCAGACGGCAAGGGCTGGATTCTCAACGGCGAAAAGCTGTGGTGCACGAACGGTCTCAAGGCCGAGCTGATCGTCGTGATGGCGCAGACGCCGCCGAAGGTCGTGAACGGCAAGGAGAAGAAGCAGATCTCCGCGTTCATCCTCGAGACGAACACGCCGGGCGTCGAAGTCGCGCATCGCTGTCAGTTCATGGGACTGCGCGGCATCGGCAACGCGCTGATGCGCTTCAAGGACGTCTTCATTCCGAAAGAGAATCTGCTGTGGGGTGAAGGACTCGGTCTCAAGCTCGCGCTGATCACGCTCAACACCGGACGTCTCACGATTCCCGCGGGCTGCGCTGCCGGTGCGCGACGCATGCTCGAGATCGCGCGCGACTGGGTGAATGAGCGCGTGCAATGGGGCCTGCCGATCGGCAAGCACGAAGCAGTCGCGGCGAAGCTCGCGTACATGTCGTCGCACACGCTGGCGATGGAAGCGATCGTGTGGCTCACGTCGGGACTCGCGGATCGCGGCGATGTCGATCTGCGACTCGAAGCGGCGATGGCGAAGTTGTTCAACACTGAGACGGCGTGGACGATCGTCGATCATCTCGTGCAGATTCGCGGCGGTCGCGGTTTCGAAACGGGACCGTCATTGAAAGCACGCGGCGAGAAGGGCTACCCGGTCGAGCGAATCATGCGCGACATGCGCATCAATCGCATCTTCGAAGGCACGAGCGAGATTCAGCATCTCTTCATCGCGCGCGAAGCGGTCGATCCGCACATGAAGCGCGGCTACAAGATCCTGCTGCCGGAAACACCGACGGGTGAAAAGATCTCCGCGGCGGCGAAGGCAGGCGCGTTTTACGCGACGTGGTATCCGTCGCGTTACATGGGCTGGAGCCGTTTCCCGAAGCACAGCGACTTCGGCCGCCTCGGCACGCACATCGGGTATCTCGAACGCCAGTCGCGCCACCTCGCACGCTCGATCTTCCACGCGATGATGCGCTTCCAGGCGAAGCTCGAGCGAAAGCAGATGGTGCTCTTCCGCATCGTCGACATCGGCACGGACCTCTTCGCCATGTCCGCAACGATCAGCTACGCAACGATGCTCGCGAAGAAAGGCAATCAGAACGCTCTCGAGCTCGCGGACCTCTTCTGCCGCGAAGCCCGCACGCGCATCGACCAGAACTTCCGCACGCTCTTCGACAACCACGACGAGCTCGCATACAAAGTCGTGCAGAACATGATGAAGGGCGAGTACGAATGGCTCGAAGGCCAGCTCGTCCAACCGATCGTCCCGACACCGGAGCAGGTGGAAGAGGCGATACGACAAATGGCGTGAGTTTTGTTTCGATTGACGAGAAAAAGGCGCGCTTCACGGCGCGCCCTTTGTGTTGATCGAGATAGAATTTTGCAATGCGGAACCGTCCTCCCGGCCCGTTTCTTAGGAAGCTCGCAATCAAGAACTACAAAAGCATTGCGACATGCCAAGTGAAGCTTCGCCCGTTAACAGTAGTCGTTGGTCGGAATGGATCCGGAAAAAGCAACTTTGTCGACGCGGTCCATTTCGTACCAGACGCACTGCTAACCTCGCTCGATCACGCTCTCAAATCACGCGGCGGGATTGGTGACGTTAGACGACGAAGCACCGGACATCCAAGCAATTTTGCGATCAAACTGGAGATCGCACTCACTGAGTACTCAGTCGCTACATATGGATTCGAGATCGCCGCGCGCGAAAGGGGCGGTTTCGGCGTTCGATCGGAACGCCTGACGATTCGTGATCGGAGTGGCCGAATATCGATGTACGACCGCACCGAAAAATCGGTCAAAGAGATGACCATACAGGGAAGTGAAGTAACTGCGATTCCGCCCGTTATTGCGGACAGGCTCTTCCTTGTCAATGCAGCCGGACTTCCCGCATTTCGTCCCGTATTCGATGCGCTGCTTGCTATGGGTTTCTACAATTTGAATCCCGAAAGTATGAAGGAGCTCCAAAGCGCCGATGCCGGGGAAATTCTTCACGGCGACGGAAGCAACATTGCTAGCGTGATCGCTCGACTGACGAGCGAGCAACCGGCTACGTTAGATCGTATAAAGGAGTACCTCGCCAATATCGTTCCGGGTATCGAGAAAATAGAGCGCGTGTCGCTGGGGCCGCGAGAAACCATACAGTTCGGTCAGAAGGTACAAGGGGCACTACATCCCTGGCGCTTCTACGCGTCCAGCATGTCCGACGGAACGCTGCGCGCACTAGGTGCATTGGTCGCGGTTACGCAGTTCGCGGGTGGCGGACTACCTATTCAGCTCGTCGGTATTGAGGAACCTGAAACAGCGCTTCATCCAGCGGCAGCTGGCGCACTTATGGACGCTCTTCGCGAAGCAACCGCGCACACGCAGGTACTCGTAACCAGCCATAGTCCAGACTTGCTCGATCATATCGAGCCAGCTGATGACGGCCTGCTAGTCGTTTGTGCCGACAACGGCACCTCTCTCATCGCGGAACCAGATACCGCAAGCGTCGCAGCGATTCAGCGCCATTTGTATACGCCCGGGGAAATGCTTCGTATGGACCAGTTGCAGCCTGATCCTGTTGATTTGAAAAGACAAGAACAACAATTTGATCTATTCGACGACCTTCCCGTTCTCGCATGAATACACTCGCGATCGCTTCAATCGTCGAGGGACATGGCGATGAGAAAGCCGTACCGTTACTGCTCCGCCGACTCTTCCAGGAGCTTGCCGGGGTTCCTTACGTGGACGTCATCAGACCGATTCGGATAGTTCGCTCGAAGCTGGTTCAGGACGCGACGCTATTGAAAGCGGTAGACCTTGCGGAACTCAAGCTCGCTTCCACTCATTGCGAACGCAAATGGATCATCATCATCTTTGATGCCGATGAGGATTTGGCGTGTCGGCTAGCCCCACAACTTTTATCGAAGCTACAAGAACAGCGGGCACATCTCGATATATCTATCGTTCTGCCAGTTCCTGAATATGAAACATGGTTTGTCGCAGCCGCCGAGTCTCTTGAAAAATACCTCCATATTGACGACGTCACGGTGCCATTTAATCCAGAACAGACAAAAACGAAGAAAGCGTGGCTACAGCAGAGATTTCGAGGTCGTTATACGGAGACGATTGAGCAGGCGGCGCTCACTTCCGTAATGAGTCTGGCTCTTTGCCGCGAGAGAAGCGCTTCGTTTGACAAACTATGTCGCGAAGTCGAACATCGGGCCACGGAGCCGCAAGCCTGAGCGACTCAGCTGCGCGGCTGGGCCGCGTCAGCTGCAGTCGCCGTCACACCTCTTTCAAATCCCTCATCCCGCGCACCTTCTCCTCATCATCCACCGTCTCGTGTCCGGCGTACGATTTCGCCAGACACTCGCGACAAATGAGCGAGCCGTTATTCGCGCCGGGGCGCGGGACCCAGCCTTCCTGATGCACAGCGTCATCGAAGCGGCGCGTGTACTCCTCGGGGATTTCGCCCACGATTTCGCGCGTGAGATTGCACTCACCGCACTGGAGAAGTACGCGTCCTTCCATGATCGCTATTGCTCTCCGGCTGCCGGGAACACCGGCGTGATATCGACCGGGATATCCGTCAGGCGCTTGTTCACGCTTTCGATCTCCGGCGTCGACACGCCGTACTTCGTGAGCAAGCGTTGCGCCCGCGCGTAATCGCCGGTTGCCTGCAGCGTCAGCAACTCCGTCGCGAGCGATTGAATCCCATCGCGGAACTTCGCATTGTCGACGCGGAACGTGCCGTCGGCATTCGGCACGATCGCACCGCGCTCGCGCAGCCAGTTCCACTGCACCGCCGTCCCGCGTCCGTGCGCTTCATCGACACCGAACCGCAGCGAGCGGAAGAACAAACCCGTCGTCGTCGCGTAAAGCTGTTCCTCATTGAACGACGTCAACAGATTGTTCTTCTGCGCATAAAGGATGTTCCAGATCCCGAGAACGTCGGCCTTGCACTCCTCGATCGACGAATACGTTTCCTTCAACAGGAAACGAATATCCGTGCGCTCGCCGTTCGGCTGCGTGATCAATCCCGGCCCGAGTCCGTGCGACAGCTCGTGGAACAACACGAAGTTGAAATACGCATCGAAATTCATCAGATGCCGCTGCGATGGATCGAGCACGCGCAGCGCGATCGGATTGCCGCTCATGCGGTACTTCGCATCCATCACATTCTTGAGCAGCACCTTCTTCGAACCCTTCATCTCGCGCACGACTTCATCGTTCGGAAGATTGAAGGCCGCGGTCTGCACGCCGCGACGCGCATCGCCCGCGGTGTAGAGCTCCTGCACGACGCGAATCGGCGAATCCGTACCGCGATTCGGGTTCTTGTACTCGTCCGGAATCGGGAGATTGCGCTCCATGTCCGGCAGATGCTGCGCATATGCCGCGAGCTTGTCCGACTCCGGTTTGTCGACAACCGTCACGAAGGATTCGAACGCCGCCTTGTAATTGAACAGCGCGTCTTCGTAGACCTCGTACGGACCGATCACCACTTCGATCGGACCATTGAGATCCATCCACGCCATGTCGCTGTCGCGATAGTTGTCCTTGAAAAACGCGTCCGCGAGCTTCGTGAGGTAATCGCGCAGCGACGCGTTGTTTGTGATCGCCGCGGCCTCGCGCAACTGCGCCGCCGCGGGCTCGAGATACTGGCGATACTCCACCGAGTACGGAATCGTCACGAGCTTGTCGCCCTGCCGGCGTACGACCGTGAACAATCCCTGCAACGCATCCTTCTGCTCCGGATGCGCGGCGATGTAGCGCTCCAGATCTTCTTTCGTCAGATCGGCCGGATAGAAATTCGCGCCTTCCGGTTTGTGACCCGCGGCACCGAACGGCTCGATGAACGGCTCATCCTGCGCGAGTCGATCCCAGCGCCCTTTGTTCGCGATGAAGTACTCGTAGCCGGCAAGATCGAGCGGCGAGGCCTGCGCCTGCATCGCGAGACGCTTGCGATAGTCGGGGTTCTGTTCCGCGACCTGAACCCAGTAAATCTCGTCGATGTACTTCGATGCTTCGATCAATTTCGCGACGACCTGACGCTCGTTTTCATTGAGCAGCGAGCGGTCGTAATCGATCGCGGTTTTCGGCAGCTGATGCAGGCGCTGCTCGGTTCCAGGAAGAACGGCGAGCCGCGCCGCGGCAGGTGGTGGTCCATCGGTTCTCATATCGGTGGTAGCACAGGCGAACGAGGCAGCAGCGAGCGCGGCGGCGAGCAGCTTCTTCATGACGCATTGGATTCTATGCAATGATCGCGACCGAAGGCGGGAGCATGCTATCGTCGCCGCCTGCCGAGGTCGTTCTGTGATCATCGAATGCCCCAATTGCAAGTCGAAGTACCAGTACGACGTAGAGCGCTTCGAGCGGAAGCCGTCGAAGAAGATCAAGTGCGCGCGTTGCCAGGAGATCTTCGAGATTCAGAACCCCGCGTTCGCGACGCCTGAGCCGATCGCGATCGAAGTCGGCGAGCGCACGTACACGTCGCGAGAAGCAAAACCGACGCTTCCGCCGGATACCACCGAACAATCGCCGCTTCCCGAGCATCGTACGGGTCGCACGGAAGCGCTGCAGCTTCCGTACGGCAAGCGACTCTCGCTCGCGATTCTCGATGGTCCTGATGCCGGCAGCGTGTTCCGCATCGAGAAGCCGCGAGTGACGATCGGACGCGCAAGCGCGGATCTCACGCTCAATGACACCGAGGCGTCGCGACAGCATGCGGTGCTCGAGGTGCGTGACGGCACCATCACCGTCTCCGACCTCGGCTCGACGAACGGAACGCTGGTGAATGGCGAGAAGATCGCCGACGCGACGGAGCTCTCCGACAAGGGCGAGTTTCAGGTCGGCGCAACCACGCTCATGCTCATCGTGACCGACGATCACTCGTAATGCAGGAGCTTGCGAATCTTTATCGCCATCGACAGCTCATCGCCGCGCTGACCGCGCGCGATCTGAAAGCGCGCTACCGCGGTTCGCTCCTCGGCTATTTCTGGTCGCTCGCGAATCCGCTGCTGCTGCTCGCGGTCTACACGCTCGTCTTCACGAAATTCTTTCCGACGCAGGTCGTGCAGCCGTATCCGCTGTTTCTCTTCAGCGGCATTCTCGCGTGGACGTTCACGTCCGCGGCGATTCTCGAATCGACGTCATCGATCAGCGCGAACGCGGGACTGATCAAGAAGGTGATGTTCCCAGCCGAGGCATTGCCGCTCGTGGTCGTGCTCTCGCATCTCGTGCACTTCGCGCTGGCGATGCCGATTCTCTTCGCCGCGATTCTCGCGTTCGCCGCGCTGGGAAAATTCACAATCAGCGTGACGATTCTGCTCGTCCCGTTTCTGATGCTGCTGCAGACGTTCTTCGTCGCGGGCATCGCGATGACGGTGTCGTCCGCGAGCGTGTTGTTTCGCGACCTGCGCGACATCGTCGCGAATCTCATGCAGCTCGGCTTCTTCGTCACGCCGATCATTTATCTGATCGACAACGTTCCCTCGCGATTGCTGCGCGCGTTTTTGCGCGTGAATCCCATGACGCCATTCGTCGTCTCGTATCAGGACGTGTTGTTCTTCGGGCGTTTGCCGAATTTGTCCGACGCTGCGTTGATGATCGCGTACGCGTGCGGCTCCCTGATGCTCGGGTTTTTCGTGTTCGATCGTTTGCGCGACACATTGGCCGAAGCGATATGAGTTCATCGCATCAACGTGATCGACGCCCACAAACTCTCCCACTGAAATCCCGAATCGCCAGGCGCCGGCACCATGTGCACGCTCTTCACGAGCCATTCGCCTTTCGGCAGCTCGAATGCCACGAGGCCATTGCGATCGCTGCGCGCGCTCAACTTCTTTCCATCGCGCGACAATGCAACGATCAGCGTTCCGGCGAGCGGCTTCGATTCGTACAACGCGCGAAACTGTCTCGCACCGACCGGCACGAGCTCGTAGCGCCAGCCGAATGGCTTTGCATCGAGTGATGTGCCGAGCATCGTCTTCGCGAATCGCGCGAAGCGCTCGTGCTGCACGCCGTTCGTGCGCGCCTGAATGCGATTGTCGAGACCTTCCTCACGCAGATACGCGTCGAATTTTTCGCGCGGCAATTCGACCGGTGAGAATCGCGAGTGATAGCCGATCACCGCGGGCAGTTTGATGTTCGTGATGATGCCCGCTGGATCGGCGTTCTCGATTCCGTTCACGACCTTCTCGCCGCTCGCATCGCGCAACGTGAACGACTCGATTCGCGCCGCGCTGCGCGGCACCGGGTCGCCGATGAATTCCTGGCCGACGCGCAACGAGAGATAAACGGTTTCGTTGCTCGATGGTCGATAGCTCGTCGGCTCGATCCAGAAGTCGTGCGCCTGCGCGCGAGCCGCGAGCAGCGCGATGAGGAGAATTCGTTTCATCAACGATCACTACGTTCGAACACCGTGTACGGATCGCACCTCCACTACAATCGGCGGCGGTGTCCGACTTCTCCATCTCTCTCGAAAACGTTTCGAAGAGCTATCGCCTCTGGGGCCGCGGCTCGCAATTCGCGACCTTGAAAAGCGCGCTGCTGCGACGCGACCTCAAGCTCGCGCCCGAATCGTCCGTGACCGCGTTACGCGATGTCTCGTTCTCGATTCATCGCGGCGAAGCGTTCGGCATCATCGGCCGCAACGGCTCCGGCAAATCGACGCTGCTGAAGCTCATCTCCGGCATCCTCAAACCGACCGACGGCAAAGTCACGGTCAACGGCCGCATCGCGGCGCTCATCGAGCTCGGTGCCGGATTTCATCCGGAGATCACGGGCCGCGAGAACATTTACATCAACGGCATCATGCTCGGCCTCTCGCGCCGTGAGATCGAACAGCGCTTCGACAAGATCGTCGAGTTCTCGGGCATCGCCGAGTTTCTCGATCAGCCGGTGAAGACGTATTCGTCCGGCATGTACGTGCGACTCGGATTCGCGGTCGCGGTGCACGTCGATCCCGATGTGCTGCTCATCGATGAAGTGCTCGCCGTCGGCGACGAGGAATTCTCCGCGCGCTGCATCGCAAAGATTCAGGAGATGAAGTATCGCGGCGTGACGCTCGTCTTCGTCACGCATCAACTCGATCAGGTGCGCAATCTCTGCGATCGCGCGATGTGGATCGATCACGGACAACTCGAAGCGATCGGCGATCCGATGCGCGTCGTCGACGCGTACCTGCAGGAAGTCGCGGGCGGCAGCGGATCGACGCAATACGCCGCGACACCGGAACCGCAAGTCGAGGAAGAAGCCACGCAGCCGGAGCCCGAGAAGCCGCGCGATGAAGAAGAGCGCTGGGGCAGCGGCGAGATCGTGTTGAAGCGCATCTGGATGACGGACGAGCAGGGACGCGAGCTCGTCGCGATCGGCGCCGGCACCGCGGTCACGTTCGACATGGATGTGGAAGTGCACGCGCCGCAGGAAGACTTCGTGTTCGGCATCGGCATCTACCACGCGGACGGCACGTGCGTGTACGGCACGAACACGGACATCGAAGGATTCGCCGCGCAACACATCGAAGGCAACGCGCGCGTGCGATTCGTGATCCCGTCGCTCGATCTCGTCGCCGGGACGTATCGCATCGATGCGGCCGTGCACACGCGCAATGGCCGCGCGTTCGATTACCGCCGCAACGTGATTCGATTGATCGTCGGCTCCCGCGTGCACGATGTGGGCGTGTACCGGCCGCAGCACGAGTGGCGCTTCGATGGAAAGATCGAGTTCAAGTCGGTGGATACAACGCGGCAAAACGTTCCCGCGCCGATCGCAGAGGCGTTAGGCGCCGTGGAAGGCGAAGGACCGGCGCGGAAGAAACGGCGATAAGAGCGAATCCCGAAGCGCCGGCTTGAAAGCCGGCGCTCCGTTGTCTTCGCGTTAGCGCACCTACGGCACCATCACCCGCCCGATCACCTTCGCCTTCTGATCCACGAACCACATCGCGCCATCGGCGCCCGCGGCCATCGAGTGAATGGTGCGCCCGCCTTTCGGCAATGCGACGCGACGCACGGTTCCATCGCTTTCGACGTAGCCGAGGTCGGAGGCGGTGCTGAACCACACACGGCCTTTTGCGTCCGTCGCCAGCGCATCCACCGGCGCATGCACATCGACGCTGCTGAAGAATCCTTCGCGTGAGACCTGACCGATCACCGGCTTCCCCGCGAGCGTGAACCACGCCAGTCCATTCGCATAAACGACCGGCCCCGGCTGTCCCATGTCCGTCGGCAATTTGAATCGCTGCTGATGTCCATCCGACGTCACGATGCCGATCGAGCGCATCGTCGGATCGCTGAACCACATGTCCGTCTCCGCGCCGTTCACGAGCCACGTCGGCGTGACATCGCGACGATTGGCTTTCTGCGATTGCTTCGCCCACGTCGGCTGCATGCCGGCGGGCACTTTCTGCGGTTTCGCCTGCGCGAGCTTGAATCGTCCGCGGCCCGTATCGAGCGTCGCGGTGCGCGTGCCGTCGTTCAGGTAGCGCGAGATCTCCGTGTCGTTCGGATGCGTGCACCAGAGCTGGCCCGCGATGTCGACGGCAATGCCCTGCGTGGGACGATCGATCTCGACCTTCTCCGCCTTTCCGTCCTGCCCGATATGCCAAAGGACGGGTTTGCGCACGTCCGTCAGCCACATGGTTCCGTCCTTTGCCGCGGCGAAGAGTCCGGGCATGTAGTCCTTGTCGAGCGGCTGCGATTGCAGTTTGCCTTTGGCGTCGATGGTGCCGAGGTGCGGTTCGAGTTGCGGCCAGTTCGTCCAGGAGATGACGACCATCTTGTCGCCCTGCCGCGCGATCTCAGTGGGCAGGTGGCCTTTCGGCGCGGCGAACGTATCGACCTTCGGTTGAACGGTAACGGTGGCAGCGAGGAGAACGATGAGGGCGATCACGATGGATAGATTCTACCGAGGCGTACAATCCGACGCGTCCGGAGGTTCTCTGACATGGTTTCGATTCCCGTCATCCTCGCCGTCGTCATCGGCGTGTATCTCCTCAGCTCGATCAAGATTCTTCCCGAGTACGAACGCGGCGTCATCTTCCGCCTCGGCCGTCTTCTCCCTGAAGCGAAAGGACCCGGCATCTTCCTCGTCTTCGCACCGATCGATCGCATGGTGCGCGTCTCGCTGCGACAGGAAGCGTTCGAAGTGCCGCCGCAGGACATCATCACGCGCGACAACGTCACGCTGAAAGTGAACGCCGTCGTGTTCCTGCGCGTGATCGAGCCGCGCCGCGCGGTGGTCGAAGTGTTCGACTATCGCTATCAGACTTCGCAGTTCGCACAAACCACGCTCCGCTCCGTCCTCGGCGAAGTCGAGCTCGACGACGTCCTCGCGCATCGCGAGAAGCTCAACCTCGCGATCCAGAACATCCTCGACAAACACACCGAGCCGTGGGGCGTGAAGGTCGTGAACGTCGAAGTGAAGCAGGTCGATCTGCCGGAGTCGATGCTGCGCGCCATGGCGAAGCAGGCGGAAGCCGAGCGCGAGAAACGCGCGAAGCTCATTCACGCCGAAGGTGAATTCGCGGCGTCGCAGCGACTCGCCGATGCGGCACGCGTGCTGGCCACCGAACCGACGACGATTCAACTTCGCTACCTGCAAACGCTCACGGAGATCGGTGTTGAGAAGAACACGACAATCGTCTTCCCGCTGCCGGTCGACATCGTCTCCGGACTCTCGAATCTGCTGAAGAAGGAATGAACGAGCTGGTGCTGATGGAAGCGGCGCTGTTTCAGCTCAGCACCGCGATCGAAGAAGACGCGTCGATGCTGCCGATCCGCATCAGCGCGGACGTGCTCGCGAATGCGGTGGCGCATGCGCGCGCGAACGGCATCAACGCAGCGCGCGTGAATGACATCGAGTTCGCGCTGCACGATCTCATCGAAGCCGTCGATGATGCAGGCGCACCCGATGCCGCGTGCAACGCGATTGCGCTGCTGCAGAACGATGCCGCGGCGTTGCGTTCGCAACACGCATTGCCGAAAGAGCTCACGACCGCGATGCGCGCGCTGCAAGCGAAACTGCGCGAGCGATCGAAGGCGATGGAACGTGCGCAGTATCGCGCGGAGGATGCGGAAGCGCCGGTGCTGCCGCATCCTCCGGAAGAACTTCGCGAGCAGGCGATTCCGATCGCGCGACAACTCGTCGCGGCAGGATTCGAAACGCCGGCGCTCGATGTGCTGATCCGCGGCGATGCCGATGTGCTGCGCTATCACACGATCAACGACATCGCCGACGAGCTGGACGTGATGTTAGGCGGCGGCTGATCCGCGCGTCGACGCGTTCCGATCAGCAATCCGACGTGCTGCCGAGACCGTAGTTCCGGCATAACGAAGGAGGAACGCTCAATGAAACGCATCATCATCACCGCACTGTGCGTGCTGTTGTTCGCGGTGTCTGCATCCGCGAATTCGCACACGGAGAAATCCCTCTACCAACGCCTCGGCGGCTACGACGCGATCGCCGCGGTCACCGACGATTTCATCGGCCGTCTCGCCACCGACAAATCCCTCGGCAAGTTTCTCGCGGGACACAGCCAGGACTCGCTGATGAAGATTCGTCAACTAGTTGTCGATCAGATCTGCGCCGCAACCGGCGGTCCGTGCGTGTATGTCGGTCGTGACATGAAGACCGCGCACAAGGGCATGGGGATTTCGAAAGCGGATTGGGACATCGCGGTCAGACACCTCGTCGCGTCACTCGACAAGTTCAAGGTGCCGGACAAAGAGAAAGGCGAGCTGCTCGCCGCGGTGGGATCGATGGAGAAGGATATCGTCGAAGCGAAGTAACGGAGCGCAGAGCGCGTTCCGTCAGGACTCTTCTTCTTTGATCTGCTGCGCCAGGTAGTTCTGAATGCCCACCTGCTCGACGAGCGCGAGCTGCGCTTCGATCCAGTCGACGTGCTCCTCTTCATCCTCGAGGATCTCTTCGAGCAGGTGGCGCGTGTTGTTGTCGCCGATCTCGCGGCACAACTCGATTCCCGCGTTGAGGCGCGGCAGCGCTTCGAGCTCGAGCGCGTAATCCGCCTTGAGAATCTCCTGCACGTTCTCGCCGACGCTGATCTTGCCGAGGCGCTGCAAGTTGGGGAGACCTTCGAGGAACAGGATTCGCTCGACGACCTCTTCGGCGTGCTTCATCTCGCCGATCGAGTGTTTGCGAATCACTTTGTGCAGGCGCTCGTAACCCCAGTTCTCACACATCTCTCCGTGGAGAAAGTACTGGTTGATCGCCGTCAGCTCCGCGGTGAGTACGTCGTTGAGAACCTCGATGATCTTTGCGTCGCCCTTCATGATCGGCAAAGCGTATCACTAAGATTCAAAGCATTCGAAGCGTGCGTTTGGTTGCAACGTCGCGTTGCGCGCTACGCCATCGCGAGGGCGGGCTCGGCGTTCACACCCGTGCATGCGGGGCACGGAGTCGCCGATGTCGCTGCTGCTGCCTCCGCCGCTTCCGCGAGCATCATGCTCAGCGTGACGTGGCAGGAGCCGCACTGATCGCCGATGCCGCAGCGCTGGAGGTCGCGAATCGTGCTCGCGCCGTTCTCGATGGCGCGCATCACGTCTTTTTCATTCTTGCTGCGGCAGATACAGATGATCACGTTCGGTTCGTCCTGGATTCGTTTTTTGTTCTGAGACTGAGTCTCAACCTCGCGCATGATGCAGCCTGCGGTGCGATCCGTCAATGGCCGCATCGCACAGGACTTCGTGACATCCATCACTCCACCGAGCGAAAAATGGAACCTCGATTGCAGTAGTGACGTGGCGTGAAACGACTTCTTTTTCTTACATTTACGTGTCTTCTCTGGAGTTCCGTAGCGGCCGCTGAGCTCCGTCTGGAAGTCGATCGCGAAACTCGTGAACTTTCGGTTTACGTCGACGGCTCCGAGCGCGAGCGATTCGACGTCGCGGTTGGAAAAGAGTCGTACCCGACCCCTGACGGCAATTTCAAAATCCGCAAAGTGATCTTCAATCCGAGCTGGAAACCGCCCGACTCGAAGTGGGCGCGCGGCAAATCGCCGAAGCCGCCCGGACATCCCGACAATCCGATGAAGGTCGTGAAGATGTTCTTCAAGGAGCCGGACTATTACATCCACGGCACGGACGCTCACGATTCGTTAGGCAAGGCGGAATCGCACGGCTGCATTCGTATGCGCGAGGACGATGTGGAGCGCCTCACGAAGATGGTGATGGAGTACGGCGGCAAGCCGATGCCGGAGCCGTGGTATCGAAGGATTTTTCGCAGCCGGGCAACGAAGGTGGTTTATCTGGAGGCGCCAGTCGCAATCGAAATCCGCTGACTGAGCCTGTTTAAAATCGCGTCATGCGCGATCTCGATCTCGGCAACAACCTTCTCGTTCCAGCACACCTGCTGCGCGCGGTGACGTCGCGCAGCGGCGGGCCGGGCGGGCAGAACGTGAACAAGGTCGAGACGCGCGTGACGATTGAAGTCGACGTCGACGCGCTGCCGCTCTCCGATGAGCAGAAGCAGCGCGTGCGCGAACAACTCGGCGGCCGCGTCACGAAAACCGGCACGCTGCGCGTCACCTCCCAGGCGGAGCGCAGCCAGATCGCGAATCGCGATCGCGCACTCGCGCGAATGGAAGAACTCCTGCGCGACGCGCTCGAAGAACGCGCGCCGCGTAAGGCGACGCGCGTTCCGAAGGCACAGAAAGTGAAGCGCCTCGAGAACAAGAAGCGACAGAGCGAGCGCAAGCGGATGCGATCACAAATTGATTGATGGCATGGGGTAGGGATTTCAGTCTCTCCGTCACTCCTTCTTTTAGACACCCATGAAAATCGCCACGTCACCCGGTGAACGCATCGACTGCGGACGTTCGAAAGTTCTCCTCGAGCCGCTCGATGAGCCCCTCCAATCTCTCGCCGAAACCCTCCGAGATCCCGCCGCCGTGCGCGTCGCCGCGGATCGATTGAAGAAATTGGTGGAGAAGCGGACCGAGCGCTAACGACGTTTCCCTGTCACCCCGAGCGTGAGCGAGGGGCCTGGGGG
>JACZCU010299461.1_pt1 | contig 27268 bp, 28 predicted proteins | sample 8641851 | NCBI WGS metagenome assembly JACZCU01 (sample SAMN15324605, study PRJNA640507) | soil metagenome | isolation source: monocropping sugarcane control | place: China: Luxin town, Laibin City, Guangxi Province | collected 2019-07-25 | depth 10cm m | reverse complement strand
CTATGGGATCCCATACGTTACGGTGTCGGGAACGCAGCCTCTCGTTCCGGTGAGGTTCGTCGAGTATGACGATGAGAGAGACATCGGCGCACCCGGTCGTCCGCCGGGCTATCCGGGTCCTGACGAAGCGTAGACGCAGCAGAAGTGGATCGAAGGCGGGCGCGCGGGCAATGCGGATGCGGATGGCGATCGTCACATGCTGATCGTCGATCGCGACCATCGCATTTTGTACGAGCTCTATCACCTGCGCTGGACCGGCGCGCGATGGGAAGCGGGATCGGGCGCGACGTTTCCGCTCGATTCGAATGCGCGACGCCCGGAGGGTTGGACGAGCGCGGATGCGGCGGGCCTGGCGATTCTTCCGGGTCTAGTGCGCTACGACGAGGTGTTCGGTGTCGATCCGATTCGTCATGCGTTTCGCGTGACGGTGCGCAGCACGAATGGCTACGTGTTTCCGGCTTCACATCGCGCGGGGAATACGAATGGAGCGTTGCCGATGGGCGCGCGGTTGCGGTTGAAGGCGAGTGTGAACATCGATGGCTATCCGGCCGAGGTGCGCAAGGTGTTTCAAGCGATGAAGACGTACGGACTCATCGTCGCGGACAACGGAACGGATCTGTATGTGAGCGGCGCGCATGACACGCGCTGGGATAACGATGTGCTGAATCCCGCGTTCGCTGCGATTCGCGCGCGCGATTTCGAAGTGGTGCAGTTGGGGTGGAAGCCGGAGGAACGCGGAGTGAGACGAAGGGCCGTGAGGCACTGAAGTTTCTTTCGTGCGCATCGCCGCGTCCAATCCGGCATGCAGTCACAAACGCGCACTCTGACGCTCACGGCCGCGGTGATCCTCGCGTCCATCGCCGCGTTCTTTCTCTTCGCTGCACCACAAAACAAAACGAACACGCCGGCGCCAGCGCGCGAGCGCGTGGTCGCGCCGCCGGAATCGAAATCGCCGGCGCCACCGTCCGTCGCGCCGATCACGTTCGCCGATCCCGATGGACAGGAGCTGATCCTCGAAGAGATGACGGCGCGCACGGCGATTCACGGAATGCTCTCGCTCACCGAGCTCGAGTTGCGATTCCGCAATCCGCGGTCGCGGCGCATCGAAGGTCGCTTCACGTGCACGCTGCCGGCGAATGCGGCGATCAGTCGATTCGCGAAGGAAGTGAACGGGCAGCTCATGGAAGGCGAGGTCGTGGAGCGGCTGCGCGCGAATCAGGTGTACGAGCAGTTCCTGCATCAGATGCGCGATCCCGCGCTGCTCGAGCAGAATCAGGGCAATCGTTTCTCCGCGCGCATCTTCCCGATCGAAGCGAACGCACCGGTGCGATTGCTGTTGTCGTACACGGCGTTGCTGCCGATGCAGAGCGCGTCGCGCACGTACACGCTGCCATTGCGCGGACTGCCGAAGATCAACAAGTTTACCTTCCGCGGCTTTGTCACGCCGGTGCCAGGCGAAGGCGTGCAGGGAACGATGTCGACGAGCAGCGCGCAGGTTTCGTCGTTCGAGGAAACGGACTGGACGCCGGATCGCGACATCACGATGTCGTGGAGCGCCGATCGCGATACGCCACGCGCACGCGTTCTGCGCGCGGGCGATTTCTATCTCGCGTCGTATCGCTTCGCGGAGGTGTCGCCAGCGCAAGGCCACACGCGTTCGGGCAATTGGATCTTCTACGTCGACACGTCGGCGTCATCGGCGGAAGGGGCGCCGCATCGTATTCGCGCGCTCGAAGAAGTGCTCGCGGCGCTTCCCGCGCGTGAGCCGGTGCAGGTGATCGCGTTCGATCAGGAGTTGACGACGCTCGCGAGTGGCAGTGCCTCTGAAGTTTCACGCACGATCGGTGAGAAGCTCCGCACGCGGCTCTTTCTCGGCGGCACGGACATCAGCGCGATGTTGCGCGATGCCGCGAAGCGGTTGAAGGATGATCCGTCGCGAACCGTTGTCATCGCGAGTGATCTCGTGGCGACGCTCGGCGCGGTCGAGTCGCATGAAGTGAAGGATGCGATCAACGCGTTGCCCGCAAACTCGACGGTGCACACGCTCGTCCTCGGCAGTCGCGAAGATGCGCCGACCGCGAAGGCTGTGACGAATGGTCATGGCCGTGTGGTGCGCATCGGGTTCACGGAGTCGCTGACGTCGCGCGCTCGCGAAGCCGCGGAAGAATTGCGACGTCCGATCGGCGCAACGTTCGACATCAGGGACAACGCGGCCGAATGGATTTATCCGACGCACTTCGAAGATGTGCAGCCCGGCGATGAAGTGATCGCACTCGCGAAGGTGAAGCCGGGGCAGGAACCGTCGCCGAATTTCGGCGTCAGCGTGACGCCGACGCGACTCAGTGCGTCGACGTTCGCGCCTTTGCTCGAGCGCGAGGCGTATCGCGCGTATCTCGAATACCTCGGCGAGCGCGAAGCGAGCGAATCGAATGATTCGGTGCGACGCGCGCTCGCAACGGAGCAGGTTCGCGTCAGCACGGAACAACGCGTCGTGATTCCGCGCACGACGATGCTCGTGCTCGAAAGCGAATGGGATTACCAGCGCTTCGGTCTCGATCGCCGCGCACTCGCCGCGATTCTCACGATCGACGCGGGCGGCATTGGTCGCATCGATCGCATGAATCACGAACGACAAGTGATCGTGCAGAACGTTCCACCGCCGCAGCAACCGCGTCCGATTCCCATCACGAAGAGCGAACCGGCGCGTCGAATCAACCCGCAGTTTCGCGATGAACGCATCACCGTGACCGCGGAGGCGCCGATCGTTGATGTCGAAGCGACTGGTGCCGCCGCGTCGGTCGCACCGCAGGACCTGGTCCCGGCGTTTGAAGTCGCAACCGAGGAAGGTGTTGCAGGCGGAGTTGAAGGCGGCGTTGCCGGTGGAGTCGTTGGCGGAGTTGTTGACGGAGCCGCGAGTGTTGCGGAGGCGATTACCGTACCCGAACCGCAGGCCGGCCGCGCACGCATCAACGAACGTGATGACGCGGCCTTGCGGGTTGGCGGTGAGCGGCGTCGAGGCGTGGAAGCGAAGAAAGACTCGATCTCATGGATCAAGCAATCGCGTCCGCCGCGCTCGCGCATCAAGGAGCTCGAAGCAGAGCTCAGTGCGAATCCGAAAAATCGCGCGTTGTACAACCAGCTCGGCGAGTTGCTCGCGGCGTATGACGAGTGGTCATCGCTGCGCCGTCTCGCGCTCGATTGGCAGCCCTACGACCCCGAGAACCCGCAGGTCTACGAGCTGCTCGGCATGGCCGACGAGAATCTCGGCAACGCGAATGAAGCGGCGCGCGCGTACGCATCACTGATCGAGATCGCGCCCGCGAAAACAGAATTGCTGCAACGCGCCGGTCTGCTGCTCCTCGGTATTCATCGTGCCGAGATCGCCGAGACTCCGTTGCGTCGCGCGCTCGCGGCGCGTCCGGATCGCGTGAACGGCTATCGCCATCTTGCGCTGATGTTGTGGAGCGAAGGTCGTCATGAAGAAGCCGCCGGCGTTCTCGAATCGGCGACGCAACGCGAGTATCCGAACTGGTATCTCGATGTGAAACGCGTCGTGCGCGAAGAGCTGGGCTACGTGTATCGCGGCTGGATCGCGAAAGAACCATCGCGTCGCGGTGAGATCGTTGCGCGCGCTCGCGAGCACGACGTCGACATCGATCGTCGCGATGCGTTGCGGGTCACGCTCGCGTGGGAGACGGATGCGAACGACGTCGATCTGCACGTCGTCGATCCCGCGGGCGAGGAAGCGTTCTACAGCCACAAGTCGACGCGATCGGGACTCGAGTTGTATCAGGACGTGACGCAGGGTCTCGGTCCCGAAGTGATTCGCACGTCGAAGACGACGAAAGGGAAGTACCACATCGGCGTGCGTTACTTCGCGGCCGGGCCGATGGGAATCAGTCGCGGCGTCGTGATCGTGATGCGGGGCGAGGACGTCGAAGTGCATCCGTTCCGATTGACAGAAGGCGGCGAAGACATTCGCTACGTGACCGCGATCGATTTGAAGGGATAGCGTATGGAGTGCGGGTGGCGAAAGCGGTGGCTCTCGCCACCGCACTCCAAATTACTTCATCGTCTTGATGAACTTCGCGTCGATGCCGTGGATGCGCATCGACACGAGTTTGTCGACCGGAACTTTCGAATATCCCGCCGCATCGAGCTCGCGAATGAACTCGGGCGTCACGCGATGAATGCGCATTGCGACGAGATCGTCGGCGGGGATGTTGGTGTAGCCGAGGGTGCGCAACTCGGTGATGAACTCAGGGGTGACGCGATGAATGCGGAACGCGATGAGATCGTCGAATTTCAAATTGCGATAGCCGAGCTTCGCCATCTCCGCGGCGAACTGCGGCGTCGCGCGATGAATGCTGCTCGATTGCAATTCATCGAGTGAGAGATTCGTCCAGCCGGCAGCGCGCATTTCGCGAATGTACTCCGGCGTCACGCGATGAATGCGCGAGGAGACGAGCTCGTCGGCGCTGATGTTCTTGAAGCCGAGGGCGCGCATTTCGCGGATGTACTCCGGCGTGATGTTGAAGATGCGCATCGACAAGTAATCATCGAGCGGCACTTTGTATCCCTCGGCGATCATCGACTTGATGAACGACGTCGACACATCGAGCAGCGCCAGCGTGAAGAGATCTTCATCCTCCGTGCGATCGTGGCGTTTGTGCTCGAGATCGAATTTCACGCCGAGCGCCTGCACCGCGGAGATGTAATTTCGATTCGGCGTGAAGTCGAATTGTCCCGCGCCCTTGCCGTTGCGGAACGTTCCTTCGAATGCGAAGTTGCCTGCTTCGCGGCGCAACTCGAATCGCACCGGCGTCATGGTCGGCGCGTTGATCTGCGCCGCGGTCAGTCCGGAGAAGTCGGCAAGGTTCATCGTGTTGCCGTTCTGATTCATGCGGCCGCGAGTGATGCTCATGTACAGACGTTCCGGACGTTTCTCATCCGGTGATGCGGTCCATGCGCCGTCGAGGACCGACGCGAAAACCGTGGGTGCGAGCAGAGACACCGCGAGCGTGAGCGTGGCGATACGCATCTTCGTTTCTCCTGGTTGTGAGGTTGAGCCACGGCGCCCGCGTGAATCGAGCGCCGTGGCGTGAGGTGGGTTATTTCTTCTTGTACTGATCCATCGAGCGGATGAAGTCATCGTCGACTCCGGCCGCGGCGAGGCGCGTCAGCTCGCGCACGCTGAGATTCGTGTAGCCCGCGTTCGCAAGCTTCTTCACGAACTCCGGCGTGACGCCGACCGCGCGCAAGCTCGTCGCATCTTTCGCGGTCTCGATCTTCACGCCCGCGCTCTTCATGTCGCGCACGTACTCGGGTGTGACGCCAACGGCGCGCAGCGACGTCGCTTCCTTCGCGGTTTCGATCGTGAATCCCGCATCGCGCATCTGGCGCACGTACTCCGGAGTCACTCCGACCGCGCGAAGACTCGTCGCATCGCGTGCGCTCGTCATCTCGAATCCGGCGTTCTTCATGTCGCGCACGAATTCAGGCGTGACGCCAACCGCGCGCAGACTTGTCGCATCGCGCGCGCTCTTCACTTCGAATCCCATGCTGCGCATTTCTTTGATGAATTCGGGAGTGACACCGACCGCGCGCAAGCTCGTGGCTTCGCGCGGCGATTCGAGCTCGAGTCCTGCATTGCGCATTTCGCGCACGAACTCCGGAGTCACGCCGACGGCACCCATGCTGGTGACGTTGCGAAGCGTGAGGTCGGGGAAGACCGCGCGCATCTTGCTGACGTACTCCGGCGTGACGCCGGATGCGCGCAGCGAGATGAGGTCATCGACGGAGAGCTTTCCGTCGGCGCCGATCTCGCGATCGCCACGATCGTCATCGCCGTCATCGTTGAAGTCGAAATCGAGATTGCCATTCCACGCCATCGCGACCGGCACGTGCGGAGCGCGCGGCGACGGCGGAACTGGCGGCACGCGCACCATCGGCATCGGCGCGGGCATCGGTCCAACGGCAGGAGTCGGCGGAACGGGCGGCACCGCGGCCACCGGTGCGATGTGGAGATCGTCGAGATCGATGTAGATGTCCGACGTGTCGGATGCATCGGAATCATCGATGTCCGTATCCGTATCGACATCGGTATCGACATCGACTTGCGTGTCGGCATCAACATCAACGTCGGTATCGACGTCGACTTTGTTGACGTGCGTATCGACGACGTCGATCGTCGATGCGGGCGGTTTGTCTTCGCGCTCGCGCTGTGCGAGCGCAGGCAACGACGGAACGGCGAGCGCGATCACGACGATCGACAACATCGCGACCGCGGCGACCCAGCGCGAGCTGATGCCTGTCGATTCCGCGCGATCCATCGCGATGCGGCGAATGCGATCGAGCAGCGATCCGCCATTCGCGGCAACGGCGACGGTAAGCGCGGAGTCGCGCAGTTCTTCGAGACGCGTGAGTGCGCGTGCGTACTGCAGAGGATTGCCGCACACCGCGACCGCGAGGTCGTCGCAGCAGTTCTCGCGCTCGATGCGCACGCGGCGCGACATCCACCAGACCGCCGGGTGATAGAACATCAGCGTTTCGATGAATGCCTGCAGGAGATTGACGAAGAAGTCGTGACGGCGAATGTGCGCGAGCTCGTGCGCCAGCACCATCTCGATCTGTTCGGGTGTGAGTCCGGTGAGCGTGCTGGCCGGCAGCAGAATCACGGGGCGCAGCGAGCCGATGACCGACGGCACTTCGAGCGCCGCCGATTCCAGCAAGCGAACCGTTCGCGTCAATCCGAGTGCCTCGGAGATTCGCGCAGCGGCGCGCTGCCAGTGCTCGCTCGCTTCGACCGCGTTCCTATGTACGAGATTGCGCGCGCGCAACCAGCTCACGAGCAAACGTGAGGAAAGCAACACGACGCCGGCGAGCCAGATGCCGACGATGGAGGGGAGTGACTGGCGCGCGGTCGCAACGCCGCTCAACAAACGCTCGCGCCACGTTTCCGTCGCGAGTGTTGCGATGAGCACCGGCACGTTCGCGGGCTCGAGGTTCGTCGTTTCGAGCGACTGTGCATCGCGCTGCACGACGATCGGTTTCGATGCGGGATCGTACGCATGAATGGCGGTCGCGACGAACATCGCGAACACCAATGCGAGCGCGGACATCGACGCGAGGTAACGCGCATTCGCGCTGCGGCGCGGCAGAAGCGCGAGCGTGGCGGCGAGAATGCCGGCGACGAGGGTCGCCTGCCAGAGCAGGTGCAACAGCGCCCATCCGAGCGCCTGGGCCACGGGGCCGGTGAGTAGCTGCATCGCGTTCATTTTGCCTCTCCCTCCATCTGGTCGAGCATTTTGCGAATCGCAGTCAGTTCTTCGGATGACGCGTGGGTGGTGGAGAGCGCCTGCATGACGAGCTGCGTCGGCGAGCCGCCGAACGCGCGATCGATGAGATCGCCGATGAGCTGACGCTGCGTTTTCTGCGCGCTCGAGCGCGCGGTGTACACGTGCGCGCGCTGCGACTCGTCGCGAACGACGAGCCCTTTGTCCGTCATAATCTGCATGAGCTTCAGCACGGTGGTGTAGCCGCTGTCCTGCGTTTTGCTCAGCGTTTCATGCACTTCGCGCACCGTGGCGGGGCCGCGTTCCCAGAGCACGTTGAGAATCGCGAGCTCTGCGTCGGTCGGTCGTGGGGTCGGTTTGTCGCCCATCGAAATTGCCTCCGTTTGCCTTGTACGGAGCTTTATACGAAAGGTTTCGTTGATTGTCAACGAAAGACTTCGTAGATGTGGAGTGCGGTGGCGAAGCCACCGCTTTCAAGGCGGCGGCTACTGCCGGCGCACTACAACATCCGGCATCACGAACGCCGCACGCGCGCGTTCGGAGCCGAGCGTTTCCTCGCGGTAGTAGCGCGACAGCAGCGGCTTACACTCGAACAGTTCCGCGTTGCGCGTCGCGAATGCATCGAACGATTCGTCGTCGCGCATCCGTTCATGAATGAGGAACACGAACGCGCAGGTGATGGTCTCGTGATACTTCGTCGCGGCGCCGAGACTCGTGGCGTAGCGCTTCAGGCCATCGGCGAAGCGGGTGAGGGCGGAGAGCAGCGGCTCATTGCGCAGGCAGATCCATGCGACGCGCACGTGATTGCGATGCGTGAACTGGTCGGGCGAGAGCGAGCAGTATTCGAACGCGGCGAGCAGCTCAGGATCGCGCACGGCTTCGCCTCGCTTCGATGAGCCGGTGACTGGCGGTGGAGTCAAGGTCGAGGTGATAGACCTGCCGCAGTTCGGCGATCTTCTGCAGCGACTCCTTGCCGAATGGCGTTTTGTTGTCGAAGGCGTGCAGGACGATGCCTTCGAGCAGATCGCCGAGGGACATGTCGTGATATTCGGCCAGACCCTTCAGCACTTTGACGACGCGCTTTTCCATGCGCACGCCGGTCTGGATGCGCTCCACTTCGATGGCGTTCTCTTTCGTGACCATGACAACATGGTACATTGGTACCAATGTACCGGTCAACCAAAGTGTTGCGGTAACTTGCCGAGGATGTGGGCGATCTTGAGATCCTTCTCCTTCCACACATCCTCGACCCAGTGCTTCAGCTCCTCGCGCGCCGGACCCGGCTCCGTCACCGCCGCCTCGCCGAATCGCGGCGGAATCTCCAGCATCCGCGTGTCGATGCGAATCCACGGCACCTGGTTCGTCACGAACTCCCACATCGTCACGTCGCGCCGCGGATACACGAGCGTCACATCGATCACCGCATCGAGCTGACCGGCGAGCGACGCCAGCACGAAACTGATCCCGCCCACGCGCGGCCGCAGCAGAAAGCGATACGGCGACTCCTGATCCTCGTGCTTCTCGCGCGTGAAGCGCGTGCCCTCGACGAAATTCAGAATCGCCACCGGAATCTGGCGATAGCGCTCGCAGAACCGTCGTGTTGTCTCGAGATCGCGTCCGCGCTTTTCGGGATGATGCTTCAGGTACTCGGGCGAGTAGCGGCGCATGAACGGAAACTCCAGCGCCCAGCACGCCTGTCCCGCGATCGGAAACCAGATCAGCACGTGCTTCAGAAAGAAACGCACGAAGGCGGTCTTGCCGTGAAACGCGCGAAAGACCGCGAAGATATCGACCCACGAAACGTGATTCGCGATCACGAGATAGTGCGCGTCGGGATTCAGCGATTCGAGTCCCGTGATTTCCCACTTCGTATCGAGGAACGTGTCGAAGATGCGGTTGTTGCCGGCCACCCAGCAATCAGCGAGCGACGACAGACGAAGGATGACGCGGCGTCGCAGCGCACCCCACGTCAGCAGCTTGAAGAGACCGCCGACGAGGACGAGCGTTCCCCACAACGCGAGATTGAGAATGAGACTGATGCCGATGGCCAGGACCCTGAACACAAGCGGAGTCTACAATCGCGGCGCGTGCTCCCGCCTCTCGAAGACGATCCGCGCTTTGCCATCGCGCTGCGACACTTCGACGCGGGCGACTGGCTCGAAGCGAGTGATCTGTTCGAAGAATTGTTCTTCGAAGCGGTGCGAGATGAAGTGCCGCTCGTGCGATTCCTGCTGCAGATCAGCACAGGCTTGCATCACGTTGCACGCGGACAGCGTCGCGCGGCGCGCGAGCGATTGGAGGAAGGGCTGCGCGGAATGACGGACATACAAAACGCGCGCGGCGTCGATGTCGACGAAATCCGCGCGCGCGTTCAGGACGTGTTAGGCCGTCTTTAATGATGATGCTCGTGTGATTCGGACTCGTCGCCGCTCTTCTTCTGTCCCGGAGGCGTCATGCCTTCGGGCGTTTTCTTTTCGTAGAGCTCGCGGACGCAGCCGAGGTGCTCGAGGACTTGCTCGCGGTCAATGCCCGGAGCGTCGCCGCGACCTTCCACCCACGCCTGCGTGCATTCGCCGCAACACGGACCATTCGCCGAGATCACTTCGCGGCAATGACATTCACCCGCGGTCAGCGCGCACTGGCGGCACGCTGGTTTCACGCAGCAGTTGTACTTGCCATCCTGTCGGAGCTCTTCGCGATACTTGTCGATCTCCGCGAGCAGCATGACCTGCTTCGACGCGAGCGGACCTTCGGATGTCGGCTCGAGCGATCGCAGTAAGGCATTCTCCGCGCTCGACGATCGCGCGGGTCGCGCGGGCTCGCTCTGCGGTTTCGCGCTGACTCGCTCGGTCCCGCCGTGCTGGGCCTGATACGCGGCACACGAAGAAAGCAGGAGAGCAGCGGAAACGGCGAGCACCAGGGGTTTCATGCACGCATTCTAGCAACGCGAACGAGTCCGGCAGCGGCGAACGCGCCGAAGAATGCGAAGACTCCCGCGCGCCAGTCGAGCTCATTCCAGCCGCCGAAATCGAGCGCGGTGGCGATTGCGCCACACGCAAATGCGATGAGCACGGCAGCGAGCAGTTCGCCGAGCCATGCCTTGCGTCGTCCCTGCGGAACGATCCTCGCAAGCGTGAAAGCGACTGCGCCGCAGGATAGCCAGAGAACGATGCCCACGGGCGGGATTATGGCGCCTCAGCAGTTAGCACGGAACTCGCAAGGTGGCCTGGTGCTGAGGAGACATGCATGCAGGAAACAGCACGAATGACCAACGACAACAACAAGATTCTCGCGATCGAAGACGATCCCGAGGTGCTGGCGCTTTACAAGTCGTACCTGCAGAAGCGTGGATACGACGTCCTGTCGGCCACCGGCGCCGTGGAAGGGATGAATCTGCTCTCCGCGAATCCCGATACGAAACTGATTCTTCTCGACCTCAATCTGCCGGGCATGAGCGGTGAGGAGTGGATCGCGTGGTACGTGCAGCAAGGCAAGCACACGCCGGTGGTGGTCGCTTCAGGAAAGGGCGACATCCTCACGATCACGAAGGGCAACAACATGACCGCGGCGCTGACGAAGCCGTTTCACATGGAGGAGCTGCAGGAGCTGATCGAAGTGCTGCTCGCGGACGACTGGCACGATCAGGTGAGCGTCGACAAAAAACTCCATTAGGCGGCACGGCCGCCTGCGCGGATTGCGTTCGCTGAGGCACGTACGGCAGCTGCGTCGGTGCGGTCGTCGCGGTAGCGCCTGTTAGGCGGAATCAGTCGCTGGAATCATTGCCGATCGCTTCGACCGGACAGTTCTGCAGCGCGTCCATGCACAATGTTTCTTCTTCCGGTGTCTCCGGTTGCTTGAACACGTACGAGAAACTCTGTTCGTCATTCCGCGTGAAATTCGCGGGCGCGGTCTCGCGGCAGAGATCGCAATCAATACATTGAGAATCGACGTAATAGCGGCCGGACGGCTGGCCCGGCACCTTGTCTAACGGATCGGCCATTTGAGTAGGGTTCTGATTTTGGCTTGCGGTGCGTCTAAGTACCGTAGTCGACGCAGTCGAATGAACCAGGAGGTTTCGTGAAAAGATTTCTTCTCTCTCTCATGCTCTTGACGGCGGCAAGCACCGTGTTCGCACAGAGTGCTCAGCCTATCGCGCCGGTGATGCCCGAGTCCATCACCGTGACCGGAACCGGCAAGTCCACGGTCACTCCCGATCGCTTCTCCTTCACCCTCGGCGTGCAAACCATCGGCGCCACGGTCGACGAAGCGGTCAATGAAAACAATCGCAAAGTCGCGGCGACGATCGCGGCATTGAAGAAAGCCGGCGCGCAGGACAAAGACATTCAAACGTCGCAGTTCAGCATCTGGCCGCAACAGGATTATCAGGAAGGCCGTCTGCCGCGCATCCTCGGGTATCAGGTCTCGAACAACATCACCGTGCGCAGCACGAAGATCGCTGACGCCGGACGACTCCTCGGTATCGCACTGAGCTCCGGCGTCAACACCTCGAGCGGCATTCAGTTCGAAGTCTCGAATCCGACCACCGGCCGCGATCAGGGACTGCGCGCCGCAATCGAAGATGCGCGTGCGAAAGCCGCGCTGCTCGCGAGTGCCGCGAATCGCACGCTCGGCAAAGCAATCGTCATCAACGAAGGCGTTCCCGCGCAGCCGCCGGTGTATCCGATGACGCGCGCCGTTGCGGCGATGGAAGCGAAGGTCGGCGACGTGCCGGTGGAGTCGGGATCGCAGGAACTTTCGTACACCGTCACGGTCACGTACGAGCTGCGATAACGTTATTCCCGTCAGCGATTTAGGCACCTCCGTTGCACTTGAGTGAGAGTGCGAAAGGAGGACTCGAATGGAGAATCGCGAGAGAGATCGCGTGAGCCAGCGAACGAGCCCAACGGAAGCCGGCCAGCGGAACCGGCAGGTGGAAGAAGGGAAAGGGCGCGAGCACAACAGCGGTACCAGCGCCGAGTTCGGCCAGAGCATCGGACGCTCGGAAAATCTCGAAGGAGGAACCATGAACAACAATCGCAATCGCACCGACAATCGCAATGACGAAGTGAATTCGAACTCGAACCTCGGCAACGAGTCGTCGCGCCGCTCGACGGGCAGCGACTACAGTTCGTCGACGGGACGTTCTTCGGGCTCGATGGGCGGCAGTTCCTCGAGCAATGACATCAGCAGCGATACCAGCAAACGCCGCGGCAACAGTACGGGCGAGATGGGCAGCACCGGCTCCAGTGGCAAGTCGAGCAACTGGGGCGACTCCAGCGAAGGCCGTCACTAACCGCAGCAGCAACGAATGAAATCGAACGAGAGCCGCGCAGAGATGCGCGGCTCTTTTCGTTTATGATCGCGGCGATTCATGTCCGAGATCACGATCAGTCCCGCGACCGCGAGCGACCTCGAGCCGATCAAGGCATTGTTGATCGCGAGCAACCTTCCGACGGCTGGTGTCGACGAGCACTGGAAGACATTTCTCGTCGCACGTCAGGATGGAAAACTCATCGGCTGCGCGGGTGCGGAGGCGTATCAATTCGTGGCGCTGATTCGTTCCGTCGCGGTCGTGCCCGAGCATCGCAAGCAGAGCGTCGGACGCAAGCTCGTGCGGCAGTTGCTCGATCGACTCGCATCGCGCGGATTGCGTGAGTTCTATTTGCTCACGACGACCGCCGAGGAGTACTTCAAGAAGCGTGGGTTCAAGCCGATTGATCGCGACGAAGTGCATCCGCAGCTGCTCTCGTCTCGCGAATTTCAGGACGCCTGTCCGGCCTCCGCGACCTGCATGCGCCTGGTGATGCTCGCGTGAACATCTTCGACGTCCACATTCACGTTCAGCCGTGGGAGATGGTCAAGCCGGAAGTGCTGGCCATGATCGACGACGAATCGCACGCCAACGCGAAAGACATCCTCTCGTCGCCCGAAAACCTGCTGCGCTACCTCGATGACGAAGGCGTCGAGCGCGTCTGCTGCATCAACTACGTTTCGCCCGACGTCATGGGATTCACGCGCGAGACGAACGACTGGATCGCGAACTTCACGAAGAACCATCGCGATCGCTTGCTGCCTGTCGGCTCCGTCAATCCCTTGCACGAGATCGACGCCCGCGCCGAAATCAATCGCGTTCTCGACCTCGGCATCCGTCTCATCAAAATCCATCCGCCGCACCAACTCTTCACGCCGAACGGCTATCGCGGCGAGTTGTGGCAACTCGCGGAGATCTATCGCGAATGTGAGACCCGCGGCGTTCCCGTCATGTTCCACACCGGAACCTCCGTGTTCCCTCGCGCGCGAAACGTCTTCGCCGATCCGATGCCGATCGATGATGTCGCGATCGATTTTCCGAAACTGAAAATCATCCTCGCGCATGCGGGACGACCGTTGTACGGCGAGACCGCGCTCTTCCTCGCGCGACGCCATCGCAACGTCAACATCGACATCTCCGGCATTCCGCCGAAAGCGCTGCTGCGCTACTTCCCGCGCGTGAAAGACATCGCGGACAAAGTGCTGTGGGGCACCGACTGGCCTTCGCCCGGCGTCGTGTCGATGAAGAAGAACGTCGAAGACTTTCGCGCGCTGGGATTGGGCGAAGAGATCGAAAAGAAGATTTTGTGGGACAACGCGAACGCGATGTTCACACGTTGACGCCGACTTTGCGCAACTGCTCGAACGAGCCGACGTCACTCCACTCGAAGTCTCCGCGAATCGTCGCCACGCGCGGCGCTTTTTCCATCAGCGCGTAATCGATCGAGATCGACGGCATCGAGTCGTAATTCGCAAACGTCACGTTCGCGATCTCCGGCGCCGCGTTCGTGAGCTCGCGACGAAACACATCCGAGCGCCACACGAACATGCTCGCGTTCCAGATGTATTGACCTGAAGCGAGGAACTCTTCCGCGCGCGCGAGATCCGGCTTCTCCGTGAACCCATCAACGCGCAGCACTTCATCTTCGATCGTCGCACCGACTTTCAGATAGCCGTAGCCAGTGTTCGGTTCATCCGGCTCGATGCCGACCGTCATCAACTCATCGTGTGATTCCGCGAAGCGATACGCGCGATCGAGCACGCGCACGAATTCATCTTCGCGTCCGATGTAGTGATCGCTCGCGAGAAACGAAACCGTGCACGGACCGAGACGCTTCTCGATCTCGAACGTGCAGAGCGCGATCGCCGGCGCCGTGTTGCGACGCGCGGGCTCCGCGAGCACGTGGTCGTACGGCATCAGCGGCAGATGCTCGCGACACTTGTCCGCGTACTGCGTGTTCGTCGAAACGAAAATCGCATCCGCGGGAAGCAGTCGCGCAACGCGATCCCACGTCTTCTGCAGCAGCGACTTTCCTTCGAACAACTTCAGGAACTGCTTCGGATTTTCGTCCGACGAAAGCGGACGCAGACGCGTGCCGGTGCCGCCGGCGAGAATCACAGCCGCGCGTTTCATGCGCTCTTCCTTCCGACCGCGATGAGACTGAGACCGTTCGATGGATTGTCGCCTTCCATCGCGCGCAGCAGCGGCACGAGACGATCGAAGATGCGCGACTGCGCGCTCGGCAACGCACGACGCGCGAACAACTTCGCGTTGAGCCACCACGCCATGCGCGCGATGCGATTCTGAAAGCTCACGTGCTCCACCTCGAAGCCCGCCTGCTGCAGCTTCTCCACCAGTTCCTGCTTCTCGTAACGACGCTCGTGCCCGATGCCTTTGTCGAGCGAGCCGTAAAGCGATTTGCCCGCCGGCACGAAGATCACGATGCGGCCGCCGGGTTGCAGCAACTGATGTGCGCGACGCAACGCCGCGGCGTCATCGCTCGTGTGCTCGAGCACGTTGATCGCGGTGACGGTGTCGAACTGATGATGGGCGAGGGCGAGCACGTCATCCGATTCGAGATCGATGCGCTCGATCACGATGCCCGGCCTTCTCCGAAAAGCGTTCTTCAGCCGATCGTAGTACGCGGTTTCCTTGTCGCCCGCGACGATGAGATCGCGACCGTACAGAAACCGCGTCATCACGCCGCTGCCTGCGCCTGCTTCAAGAACGCGCTGTCCGACGAATGGCTGCAATCGCGACCACACCCACGCGTTGTAGCGTTTGAGCCGCGAGCGCCGCCGCACCTGCGTGTACGTGCGCGGCTCGTTCGCGGCATCGGTGAAGAGGCCGTACTTCAGAATCGTCCAGAGAGCGGAGAAGCCGTCCTTCCAGTTGATCTTTTTGCCTTCCCAGTAATCGCGGCCGTAGTACGAGATCGGCACTTCGAAGATGCGATAGCCGCGCTTCGCGACTTTCGCCGTGATCTCAGGCTCGATGCCGAAACGATTCGAGTTCAATCGAATCGACTGAATGACGTCGCGACGAAAAACTTTGTAGCAGGTCTCCATGTCGGTGAGGTCGAGGTTCGTCGTGGCGTTCGACATGAATGTGAGGAACGTGTTCCCCATGCGATGCCAGAAGAGCATCACGCGCCGCGGATAGCCTTCGAAGCGCGAGCCGAACACGACATCGGCATGACCATCGAGAATCGGCTGCAGCAATCGCGGGTAATCGGATGGGTCGTATTCGAGATCCGCATCCTGAATCAGCACGATGTCGCCGCGCGCTTCCTCGATCCCGCGACGAATCGCCGCGCCCTTGCCCTGATTCACGGGCTGAATGAGATGCCGGATCTCCGGCCACTCCGTCGCGAGTTTCGCCACGACATCGCGCGATCCGTCTTTCGACTGATCGTCGATGACGATGATCTCCTTCTCGACCGGCACCTCACGCACGCGCCGCAATAACTCGGCGACAGTCGCACGCTCGTTGTAGCAGGGAACGATGACGGAGAGGATCGGTGGGCGAACTTCGGACATTGGTCGGGGGATTGTAATTGGTAGTCAGGAGTCGGTAGTCGGTAGTCGGTAGTAAGGAGCACCACCCGTCCACGTGATTCCTTGCGGAGCGGTTCTCCCGACTACTGACTACCGACTACCGACTACGGCTTGCGCAGCACGCCCGCTTCCTTCATCGTGCACGCGCCCGCATGACCACCACGCACCACACCACCAACGAGCTTCTTCGCAAAACGCTCCACATCGCCTTTGGCGTGTTCGCGTTCTCTCTCAAATACCTCGAGTGGTGGATGGCCGCGATCGTGTGCGTCGTCGCGATCATCGGCAATTACGCGGTGCTGCATCGCGTCGTTGGGCGTGGCGTGGCGCGGCATGAGCGCGGGTATGACGTGGGGATCATTCTCTATCCCGTCGCGGTGCTGCTGCTCGTGGTCGTGTTTCGCCATCACCTCGTGTTCGCGGCGATCGCGTGGGCGTTTCTCGCATTCGGCGATGGCGTCGCGACACTCGCGGGCAAATCGATTCCGATCGCGCGTCTGCCGTGGAATCGAGAGAAGTCGTGGGGCGGCTTCGTGGCGTTTTTCATTGCCGCGTATGCGAGTGGTCTCGCGGTCGGTTTTTGGATGGGCTACCGCGCGCCGGTCGTGATTCTCATCGCCGCCCTCGCTGCCGCCATCACCGAATCCCTCCACCTCGGCATCGACGACAATCTCACCGTTCCGTTCGCGGCATCCGTGGCGCTCATCGTTGCAAGCATTCCGGTCGTGCATGCGTATTCGACGTGGCCGCATACGCCGGCGTGGTTGATCGTGAATGCCGTGCTCGCACTGCTCGGGTTCTTTCTGCGCAGCGTGAGTTTCTCCGGCGCGATCGGCGGCTGGGTTCTCGGCGCGATTCTGATTCTCGGCGCGGGCTGGCCAATGTACGTCGCTCTCCTCGCGTTCTTCATTCTCGGCACCACCACCACGAAGCTCGGCTACGCGCGCAAAGCCGCGCTTGGCCTCGCGCAGGAAAAAGGCGGACGACGCGGATTCAGTCACGCGTTCTCGAACGTCGGCGTCGCCGCGATCTGCGCGATCGCGGTCTCGCGTCTCGCGCGTACGACGCAGGGGATGCACGAGAGCGAACTGCTGCCGCTGTTCATGGGCATCGCGTCTCTCGCGACCGCGGCCGCGGATACGACGGCATCGGAGATCGGACAGCTTCTCGGCAAGCGCGCGTTTCTTCCGCTGACGCTGAAACGCGTTCCGGTCGGAACCGAAGGTGCGATCTCGATCGAAGGCACAGTCGCGGGATTGCTCGGCGGATTCGTCGTCGCGCTCGCGAGCATGTTCGCGGTCGACAGAATGTTCGGCGATGTCGTCGCGTTTGACTGGCGCATCGTTGCGGCTGTCACGCTCTGCGCATTCGCGGGGTCGTATCTCGAGAGTCTCGCCGGAAGTTGGAATCGGAAGCGCATGTCGCCGGTGCCGAACGGCGTGCTCAACTTCTTCAACACTGCCGTCGGCGCGATGCTGATGGGAATTGCATGGCAAGTACTGCACTGAAAAAAGTCGTCATCGTCGGCCGGCCGAACGTCGGGAAGTCGACGCTCTTCAATCGTCTTTCCGGGCGCCGCCGCGCGCTCATTCACGACATGCCGGGCATGACCCGCGATCGCCTCACCGGCATCGTGGCGCTCGACGATGGGCGTCGCTATGAGCTCACCGACACCGGTGGTCTCGAGTACGGCGAGACGCCGATGTCCGCGTTCGCGGATGAAATCAAACAGCAGGCGCAACTCGCGTTGCGTGACGCCGACTTCATCCTCTTCGTTGTCGACGGCGCTTCGGGCGTGCTCGCGGAAGATCGCGAGATCGCACAGGATCTGCGCAGCGAATCGGCGAAGACAGTGCTGATCGTCAACAAAGTCGATCGCCGCGATGCAGAGGAAAACGTTCCGGAGTTTTACGAACTGGGATTCGAGCGCCTGCTGGGCCTCTCCGCGGAACATGGCGAAGGCATCGACGAGTTGATCGACGCCATCAGCGAGATCGTTCCGCCGGAATCGGCGCAAGACGAAGACGAAGACGAGAACGCGCCGATTCGCGTCGCGATCATCGGACGTCCGAACGTCGGCAAGTCGTCGCTGCTCAACAAACTCACGCAGGAAGAGCGCGCCGTGGTGTCGCCGATCAGCGGTACGACGCGCGATGCGATCGACTCCGAGATCGTGCGCAACGGCCGCCGCTACACGATCATCGACACCGCGGGCATTCGCCGCAAAGGCAAGACCACGGACGAAGCGGAGAAGCTTGCGGTGATCTCCGCGCGCAAAGCGATCGAGCGTTGTGAGATCGCGCTGGTGATGTTCGACGCGACGGAAGGCGTCGCCGCGCAGGATGCGACCGTCGCCGGTTACGCCGATGAAGAAGGCAAGGCGGCGATGATCCTCGTGAACAAGTGGGACGCCGGCGAACACGATCAGGACGATTACAAACGCTTCGAGGAACAGCTGCGCTTCAAGCTGAAGTTTTTGTCGTACGCGCCGCTCGAGTTCATCTCCGCCAAGACCGGCCGCCGCGTCGAAAAGATTTTTCCGAAGATCGATGCGATCGTCGCGTCGTATCGCAAGAAGTTCCGCACCTCGGAACTGAACTCGATTCTCGAGCGCGCCGTCACCGCGCACCAGCCGCCGTCGGTGAAAGGAAAGCCGCGCCGTTTCTACTACGTGACGCAGCTCAAATCCGGACCACCGACATTCGCGCTGTTCTCGAACGTCGACGAGCCGCTGCACTTTTCGTACAAGCGCTATCTCGAGAATCAGTTTCGCGATGCACTCGGCCTGGTGGGATGCCCTGTGCATTTCGTCGTGCGCGCACGAAAGGGAATGAAGAAGTAAGTAGAATCCGCGCACGCAAGCCACTGTTTGAAAGGGCGAGATGAAGCCACCAGAAGTCGTGACGCTCACTCCGGGCAAACGCGTTCTCTTCCTCACCAAAGATCCCGAGCTCATCCGCAAACAGCTTTCCGGCGAGCTCGACCTGCAGATGAAGGATCTGCACGTCGAGGATCTGCTCGATGACATCAACACCGATGCGATGACGCCGGCCTGGGTCTGCTTCGATTACAAACCGGAAGACATCGCGCGCAATGCGTACGCGGGTCTCATCGTCAACGGCGAGCGGCTCTTTCCGCCGGATGCGCTGCGCAACGGCAATTTCGAAGTGATCGTGAGCGGCTATCGCAAAGGCGTCGGCAGCTCGCGCGAGACCGCGACGCAGTGCGAGGTCTTCAGCGGAATCAGGATTGCGATCGCGGTTTCGTTCGCGCCGATTCACGCGGGCAACAACATCAATCAGGGCCTGCTCATGGGCACGCACGAGATGCTCGAGCGTCTCCAGGCGGGCGATCGCGTTCCACTGCACGAGTTCTACGACAAATACGATCCGATCACGCAACTCATCATCCAGTGGGGCGGGCTGTTCCCATTCTCGAAAGCCGTCGCGCGCGGCGACGTGCAGTTGCCGATTCCGCACAACGCACCGCGTCCGATGACGATGGGCGAGAAGATTCTCGCGCGGCACATGCGCGGCGTTCGCGATGACGAGCGTTACGTGAAGCCGGGCGACGCGGTCGTGGTCGATGTCGATGGCGGTTACACGCACGAATTCACGACCGCACAGGTGCACTACTTCCTCGAGCAGGAGTACGGCCGCGAGTACGAGATCACGAATCCGAACAAGTTCGCGGTCTTCGAAGATCACCTCATCTACGCGGATGAAGTCGCGAAGATGCGGCCGTTCATGGACAAGATCCAGACGTTGCGCGACATGCAGCGCGAGTATCAGCGCCACACATCGTGCCGCGATTTCTCGGCGACGAACAACGTGTCACCGGGGATTTGCCACGAGGTCGCGCGCGAAGCGTTCATCGATCCAGGCGATTTCATTCAGGCCACCGACAGCCACACGTGCATGGGCGGCGTGAACAACGCGCTGGCGTGGGGCGTCGGCGCAACGGAGTACGCGAATCTCGTGTACTCGGGATTCACGACCGTCGAAGTCTCGGAATCGATTCGCTTCGAGTTGATCGGCGAGCTGCAGCCGAACGTCACGGCGAAGGATGTGATGCTCTACATCCTTCTCGAATACGCGAAGCCGCAGCAGACGCTCGATCGCATCATGGAGTTCACCGGTCCGGGGCTGCGCACGTTGTCACTCGATGAACGCGCGACGCTCGCGAATATGGCCACCGAATGTTCCGCGCGCACGGCCATCGTCGAGGCAGACGAGAAGACGTTCGAGTGGATCGCGTCAATGCGTCCGAACGTTGATCTCGATGCATTGCGCGCGCGTGCGGTCTCGCCGGATCCCGATGCCGAATACGCGGGCGGAACGCACGTGATCAACCTTTCGGAGATTCGTCCGATGGTTGCGCACCCGGGCGATCCCGATCACGGCATCCCGAGCGATCCGACGAACGGCGCGTACATCCGCGACATCGGCGATGTGAAGATCGACATCGCGTACGCGGGCTCGTGCACCGCGGGCAAGATCGACGATTTCCTCTTCTACCATCAGGTCGCGAAGGAAGCGGTCGACGCGGGATTGCGTGTCGCCGACGGCGTGAAGTTCTTCGTGCAATTCGGCTCGCAAGCGGTCGAGAAGTTCGCGCGCGATAACGGTCTTCTCGATACGTTCGAACGCGCCGGCGCAACCGTCCTGAACCCTGGTTGCGGTGCCTGCATCGGCTGCGGCCCCGGCGTCTCCGACGTCACGGAGCAGGTGACGGTGAGCGCGATCAATCGCAATTACAAAGGACGCTCCGGCCCCGGCAAGCTGTGGCTCGCCTCGCCGCTGACGGTCGCCGCCAGCGCATTCACCGGAACCATCACCGAGTACCGGCCCGGGATGTTTGCGAAAGCAGGGCGCGAGGCCGCGGTCGTTACCAAATAGTGGGGACGAGATTGGCGGCAATGATTTTGCGATCGGCGGTCACGAGCGAAACTCCGTGATGGATCGCCGTTGCCGTGATCAGTCGATCTGTCGGATCTCGCACGATGTCATCCGGCAGGTTCGCAGCGAGGATCGCAATCTCCCGCGTCAATTGCATGAGCGTTACATTCGGCAATGCCAGGATGGCATCGAGCCATTGATCGACCGGTATCGCCAGTGTGATTCGCTTCCGACGTGCGAGCGCCGCGATCTCCATGCAGGAAATCACCGGCAGCGCAATCGGATGTTCGTTGAGCACATCGCGCGCCGCTCCGGACAGCCGGTCCGGAGTGCTGGCCCACCAGACCAGCGCATGTGTATCAGCGACTACCACCGCTCGGGATCCCACTCGAGCACGGGGCTCTCCACGTCTCCGACGTGAAGCACCGCTTTTCGGATCTCCTCGATCGTCATCGGTGTTTTTTCAACCGCGGGGAGCATTCGAACGACCGGCGCGCCGTTCTTCGTGATCACGACCTCTTCTTTGGTCGCGACGATTTCCTCGAGAAGAGCGGGGAGATCGACATCCGCCAAGGCCACTGTCTTCGACATGCACTCATCCTACCTCGGAACCTCACGCCCCACTGGCCCGCCGACGCGGCGTAATCGCCGTGGCCAGCGCCTCGGCGAAGCGCGAGGCATCGCGTGGCTCCAGCGTCGAAATCGTGACGCGGATCGCGGGTGGGGTGTTGATGCGATAGCGCTCACCGGCTTTTACGGCCCAGCCCGCGTGCATGAGCGTTTGGATCGTCGCGGTTTCTTCCGGCACGGGGATCCAGACGTTAAGTCCCGACGTACCGAAGGCGGGGATGCCGTGCGTGTGGAGGGCGCGAAGGAGGGCGTTGCGGCGTTCGGTATAGATGCGGCCGGCGCGGATGGGAGCGCGGTCGCGCGCGAGGAGCACGACCAGCCGCTGCAGGATGTGACTCACCCAGCGCACGCCTAACATCTGCCGCCCTTCGGCGCGCGCGTGGGTGAGGGGATCGGCCGCCATGAGCGCGACGCGGAGATCGGGGCCGAGCGACTTCGACACGCTGCGCACGACCGCCCATTTCGCGCGGGACTTGTCGATGATCGACACGTACTCCGCACCGGCCACCGCACCCGCGTGATCGTCTTCGATCACGAGCAGTTCGGGTCGCGTCGCGAGAACACGTCGCAACTCGCGAGCGCGTCGCGTGGAGAACGCGGCGCCCGAAGGATTCTGTGCGCGTGGCGTGACGATCAACGCATCGCACGAGCGAATCGCTTTCTTCAACTCATTCGGCAGGATGCCTTCGTCATCGAGCGGCACCGGCACCGCAACTAACGACAAAGCATTGAGCAAATCGAGCACACCGGTGAAGCTCGGATCTTCGACCGCGACGCGATCGCCCGCGCGCAGGTGCTCGCGCAGCACGCGCTCGATTCCATCCATCGCACCGCTCACGATCGAGATGTGCGCACTCGCGATGCGATCGGCATCGAACTGCTCGCGCGCGAGCTCCAGCAAATCGGGATCGTTGAGATCCTCGCCGTACAGCCGCGATCCCATCTCGAGCTTCTGCAGCGCAACATCGAGATCGGGCAGCAGGGCAGGATCGGGATTTCCATCCGCCAGATCGCGCACGCCATCCGGAATCGGCGCCGCACGCGGAACGGAGATCGGAGCCGCGGGACGCACGCGTGTGCCGCGACGTCCATCCGCAACAACGACACCGCGATCCTGCAGGAGCCGATACGCCGACGCCACGGTCGCGGGCGCAACGCGCAAGTGATCGGCGAGCGAGCGCACGGCCGGCAGCATCGCGCCCGGCTCGACGTGTCCCGCCGCCACTGCCGCTTCCACCGATCCGGCGATGTTGACGGCGCTGCCGCCGCTAATGTAGTTTTGTACTGTCATACAAACTTAATTGTACTAGCACGAAATGATCGAATACAAGCACACCGACAACCTCGACGTCGATGAGGCGCACGCGCTCTACGCCTCGTCGGGACTGAATCGCCCTCTCGATGATCGCGAACGCTTCGCGGCGATGCTGCGCAACGCGAACCTCACCATCACCGCGTGGGACGGCGAGTTGCTCGTCGGCATTTCGCGCAGCGTCACGGACTGGGTATGGACGACGTATCTCGCCGACCTTGCCGTGCGCGAATCGCATCAGAAGCAGGGCATCGGCAAAGAGCTGATGCGCCGCACGCAAGCCGCCGCGCCGCAAGCGAAGGTGCTGCTGCTCGCTGCACCCGCCGCGCGCCAGTACTACGGCCACGTCGGGTTCTCACACATGCCGCACGCGTGGTGGCTGCTGCCGGATGAAAGGATTACGGAATGACCGCACTGCCGATTACCGATCGCACGAAGGTTCGCCGGCTGCCGAAGCGCGGCGACTACGAGCTCGAGACGATTCGCGCGATACTCGATGAAGCGCTCATCTGCCACGTCGGCTTCGTCGTCGACGGCGCGCCTGTTGTCATCCCGACGATTCACTGGCGCGAAGGCGATCAACTCTACTTCCACGGTTCAGCCGCGAGTCGCATGCTGCGCTCACTGCGCGAAGGTGTCGACGCGTGTGTCACGGTGACGCTGCTCGATGGTCTCGTGCTCGCGCGCTCCGCGTTTCATCACTCCATGAACTATCGCTCGGTCGTCGTGTTCGGAAAGGCGCGTGTCGTCGAAGGCGAGGAGAAGCTCTCCGCGCTCGATGCACTCGTCGAGCATGTCGTGAAAGGACGCTCGAAGGATGTGCGTCCGCCGAACGAGATCGAGCTCAAACAGACGCTCGTGCTTGCGCTGCCGGTCGAAGAAGCGTCGGCGAAGATTCGCACCGGTGGTCCGGTCGACGATGAAGAGGATTACGCGCTGCCGGTGTGGGCAGGCGTGTTGCCGATGAAACTGATGACGATGGATGCGATTGCGGATCGCGGCGTCACGAGCGAAGTGCCGGAGTACGTGACCGGATATACGCGTGGAGCGGCGAGCTCTTAGCTCGCCGTTTATAACCCTCGGCGGGCTGAGAGCCCGCCGCTTCACGATTCAGTGGCTCCACGGCGGCACGACGCCGTTCATGCGTCCGTACGCGACCGATTGCCCGAGGTGCTCGTGTAAGTGACTGAGCATCGTCAGCATCACGCCGCGATACGAGGTTGTGTTGCCGAACATCTTCACCGGCTTCTCGAGATCACTCACTCCGTTCGCCGCGCTGCGCAGATGATCGAATGAACGCTTGAGCTCCGCGATCACGTCGGCTTTCTTCGTGATCGTCATTTCGATGTCGCCGTTGCTCTTCGGCGCGGGCACACCGACGAACGTCGCGAGGAAGTAGTTGCTCGCGGCGATGTGCATGTAGACCTCGCTGATCGAACGCACGCCGGGCGCCGGACGCCACGCGAATTTATCCGCGGGGGTTGCTTCGGCGAGCGAGAGAATCTTCTCCTGCACGTCGTCGAGATTCATCAGAAACTCGGCGCGAAATCCGGTCGGCGCGGTGACGGGCTTCGCGGTTTGTTGCGGTGCTTTCGCGAACGCGGGCGCGAGCGTACAGACGGCGAGGGCGAGAGTGAGCAGACGGAGGGCCTTCATGTTTGGACGTACCGGGCGAGGATGGTACACGAGGGTTCAGAACGGTGCTGTTACGGACCGTGCAACGGCGCAGCGGTTCCACTAGAATCCCGGCTCCGGCCGGACTTCGACACATTGCGGGCACTCACGAGCTCGCTCCTTCCCGCCGCAATCTCGCAGCACAACGACTAAGCACGAATCAGGAGCAGGTAAATGGATTTCCGTCTCAGCGACGAGCAGGTGCAGATTCAGCAGATGGTGCGTGATTTCGCGTTGAGCGAGATCAAGCCGAATCTCGCGGAGTGGGATGAAGCGCAGCATTTTCCGGTCGACACGTTCAAGCGTGCGGGCGAACTGGGCATGCTCGGCGTGACGATCCCCGAGGAGTACGGCGGTGCGGGACTCACGTACATTGACTACTCGAACATCATCGAAGAGCTCGGCGTCGTCGACTCCGGCTTCGCACTCAGCGTCGCCGCACACAACTCCCTCGGCACCGGTCACATTTATCTCGCCGGCAACGACGAACAGAAAAAGAAGTGGCTTCCGAAACTCACGAGCGGCGAGTGGATCGCGGCGTGGGGACTCACCGAGCCCGGCTCCGGCTCCGACGCATCCGGCATGCGCACCACCGGTGTCAAAGACGGCAACGAGTGGGTCATCAATGGCACGAAGAACTTCATCACCAACGCGACCTACGCGGACATCGCCGTCGTGCTCGTCGTCACCGACAAGAACGATCAGAAACACGGCATCACCGCGTTTGCGATCGAGATGGATCGTCCGGGCATTCGCGCGGGCAAGAAAGAGAATAAGCTCGGCATGCGCGTCTCCGACACCGCGGAGCTGGTGATGGAAGACTGCCGTGTCCCCGAGTCGAACATCCTCGGCAAGATCGGCTACGGCTTCATCGACGCGATGAAAATCCTCGATGGCGGACGCATTTCAATTGCCGCGCTTTCTGTCGGCATCGCGCGTGGCGCGTACGAAGCGGCGCGTGACTATGCGAAACAGCGCCAGGCATTCGGACAGCCGATCGCAAACTTCCAGGCGATTCAGTTCATGCTCGCCGATATGGCCACCGAGATCGATGCCGCTCGTTTGCTCACGCATCGCGCCGCAACGATTAAAGACCAGGGCGAGAAGGTCACGCAGTTCTCCGCGATGGCGAAACTCTACGCGTCCGAAGTTGCAGTGCGCGCAACCGAGAAGGGCGTGCAGATTCACGGCGGCTACGGCTTCATCAAAGAGTTCCCGGCCGAGAAGTACTACCGCGATGTGAAGCTCGTGACGATCGGCGAGGGAACGAGCGAGATTCAGCGCGTCGTCATCGCGCGCAATCTTCTGGCGGCAAAGTGAGCGAGCTGAAGTCGATCGTCGACGGCGTTCTTGCGGGACGCACGCGCCCGCTCGCGCAGGCGATCTCGCTCGTCGAATCGCATGACGCGCGCGCGGTGCGTGTGCTCGCGGACGTGTATCCCGCGACGGGACGCGCGCGCATCATCGGCATCACCGGTTCGCCCGGTGCTGGCAAGTCAACGCTCGTCGCATCGATGGCGAAGCACTATCGCGCGCAGGGGAAACGCGTCGGCATCATCGCCGTCGATCCGACATCGCCATTCACCGGCGGTGCGATTCTCGGCGATCGCATTCGCATGACCGAGCTCTACACCGATCGCGGAGTGTTCATTCGCTCGATGGCCACGCGCGGATTTCTCGGCGGACTCGCGAAGGCGACGAACGATGTAGTCGACATTCTCGACGCGGCCGGCTTCGACATCGTGCTCGTCGAGACTGTCGGCGTTGGTCAGGATGAAGTCGAAGTCGTGCGCACCGTGCAGACGAATCTCGTCGTGCTCGTGCCCGGCATGGGCGATGACATTCAGGCGATCAAAGCCGGCATCATGGAGATCGGCGACGTCTTCGTCGTCAACAAAGCCGATCGTCCTGGCGCCGACAAGACCGTGACCGAAGTGACGATGATGATGTCGCTCGTCGAAGAGCACGGCGACTGGATTCCGCCGATCGTGAAAACGATCGCGTCGAAGAATCAGGGCATCAGTGATCTCGACGATGCGATCGCGAAGCACTTCGCGTATCTCTCGGAATCGGGCGAGCTCGACCGCCGAAATCGCGATCGCGTGCGCATTCGCATCGAGACGCAGCTCAAAGAGCGATTCATGGAACGGCTCATCGGCGGCACGGTCTCGCGCGATGCGTACGAACAGTTGCTCGAAGACGTGTTGCGCAAGCAGACGAATCCGCACGATGCAGCGGAGAACGTGTTGAGCCGAGTCACGTTCTGAACGACAATGCGCGCCTCATGAAAAAGACCAAAGATCAGGACCCGACGGCACCCGTGGAAGAGAGCGAAATCCTCGCTCGTCTGGCGGAGCGCGTCGAGCGGGCAGTCGGAACCATTCAGGAGCTCCGCCGCGATCGCGATCAGTTGCGCGCGCGCGTCGAGGAGCTGGAAACGCGCCTCAAGGATCAGGACGATGCGAACGTGCGGCTGGAGTCGCTCGAAGAAGAGCACGAGCGGTTCAAGCAGGAGCGCGGCGAGATTCGCGATCGCATCGAAACGATTCTCTCGAGCCTCGAAGCGTTGGAAGATGGATCGGTGGGCTCTT
>JACZCU010217965.1_pt1 | contig 27272 bp, 22 predicted proteins | sample 8641851 | NCBI WGS metagenome assembly JACZCU01 (sample SAMN15324605, study PRJNA640507) | soil metagenome | isolation source: monocropping sugarcane control | place: China: Luxin town, Laibin City, Guangxi Province | collected 2019-07-25 | depth 10cm m | reverse complement strand
TCGCGCGTCACGCGCAGCGTGAGCGGCTCGATCGACGTCGAGATCGCGAGCGAGCCTTTACCGAAAATCTTCACCGTGTCGATCTTCCGCTGGTACGAGGCGTCGTAGATCGACTCGACCCGGTACGTCAGCGAGTCTTCCAGCGCGAGGAGATTTCGCCCCTCGACGTAGATGAACTCGTCGTGCAGATCGAGCAGGAACGTCTTGCGCCCCTTCTCGTAGACGAAGATCTTCCCGTGCCCTGCGGCCTTCACCAGCGTCTGCGCGGTCGTGCCGAGGAGACCCGATTCCGCGATGAACTTGAGATTGCCGGAGTAGCTCGAGACCGTGCCGCGCTTCACGTGCACGCTGCGCGCGAAGTTGATCTCCAGGAACCCGTTCTCGTGGAGCGCGAACGTCTTCGACGCCCCTTCGATCTTCCGGTTCGCGATGTCGATCCGCTTCTCTTCGACGTGCTGCGGCTCGTCGACCGCGTCCTGCAGCTTGCGCGCTGCGGTATTCGCCGCCGACTCCGCCGGCGTCGGAACGTTGCCCGGCTGCGTTGCCGAAGCCATCGCGGCACGGCGGATCTCCTCCTCCGTCGGCTTCGTCGCCTTGATCGCCTGCATCTTCTGCGTCGTGCGCTCGACGACCGGCTTCGGAGCGGGTGCGGGCGCCGGAGGCGGAGGTGCGGGTGGAGGCGGCGGCGCCACCTGGGGCCGCATCTCCGCCTCGACCTCGCGCACGACCTTGTCGGCGCCGGCGAAACGGAGGTGCTCCAGCGCGATGCCGTACTTCTTCTTCTGCCGGTACAACAGGCCGAGGTAGAGGTGCGACTTCGCGTAATTCGGCCGCAGTTCGACCGCGCGCAGGAGGAACTGCTCCGCCTCGTCGAGCTTCCCCTGCTTGAACAGGATCAGGCCGAGGTTCGAGTGGAGGATGAAGACGTTCGGGTTCTCGCTCGCCAGCCGCCGGTAGATGACCTCGGCCTCCGGGAACGCGTTGGTTTTGAAGTAGACGAGGCCGAGGAGGTTCAGGACGTCCGCGTCGTCGGGGCGCATCTTCTGCGCCGCTTCCAGCTCCCGCCGCGCCTCCCCGTAACGCCCTTCCTGGAACGCCTCGCGGCCGCGGTTGTAGTGAAGGAGAAAGACTCCCTGATCAAACGGCGCGACGAGAGAGGTCTCGGCCATTGCGCGCGGATTGTATCGGGTTACTGGTGACTGGTCATTGGTGACTGGTACCGCCCTCCCCAGTGACCAGTCACCAGTGACCAGTCACCCGTCAGCGGGCGCCGAGGATGTGGAGACCGGGGATCACGATCGGCTGCATCATCGCGCCGAAGCCGCCGCGGAGCTTCGCGCCGCCGCTGTGTCCCGGGAACCACGACGCGCCCGACGACGCTCCGTACGGCCGGCCGTAGTACACCGTGAGAGCGCGGTTCACGTACGTCGACGTCTCCTGATACGGCGGGATCCCGCCGTATCGCGTCACCGCCCCTTCGCCGGCGTTGTACGCGGCGAGGGCGCGCTCGAGATCGTGGTTGAACATGTCGAGCAGGTCCGAGAGGTAGTGCACACCGCCGCGGATGTTCTCCTCGGGGTCGAAGACGTTCTTGACTCCGTACCGCTGCGCCGTCTCGGGGATGAGCTGCATCAGCCCGCGCGCGTTCTTGTTCGAGACACAACGCGGATTGAAATCCGACTCCACCAGGATGACCGCGTGCACCAGCACCGGGTCGACGTTGTACGTGTCGGCATACTGCTGGATCAGTTTGTCGTACGCCGAGCGGCGGTTCCGCTGCTTCGCGAGCCACGAGTAGTTCGAGGTGCGGACCGACGGCGACCAGACGTTGTAGATGACCTTCTTGCCGTCGGGCCGGACGACGAGGTGCACATCGGCGCGCGCCGTCACGCTCATCGCGAGAAGAGCCACCACCGCCACCGCGAACTTATGCATTGCCCGCAAATCGTAGCACAGCGAAAATTGACGCATGCCGCTCCAGGAACTGCAACGTGATGTGGATCACTGGATAACGAACTACACGTCGGGCTATTTCACGCCGCTGATGATGCTGGCGCGCCTGACCGAGGAGCTCGGCGAGCTCTCCCGCGCCGTGAGCCACCATCACGGCGAGAAACGCCCGAAGCCCGGCGAAGCGATGGGCGACATCAGCGAAGAGCTCGGCGACCTCCTCTTCGTCCTCGTCTGCCTCGCGAACCAGCAAGGCATCAACCTCGATGACTCGTGGGCGACGCTGAAGAAGAAACTCTACGAGCGCGACGCGACGCGGTGGAAGTGACGTTCGTGACGCCCCTCAGCGGCACCTCACCGGTATGGTTCTCGACTGCTCCTGCAGATGCGTGTTCCCGGAGTTGACGAAGAGAGTCTCGGATACGTCGTACTGACTCCCTCTCGCACCGAAGCGCCAGGTATCCCGAACGACCAGCAGGTGCTGGCCGCGGCTGCGGCGAGCGTTGAAGACCCTGCTTCTCGCGCCATCGCTCCGCACCCAGTAGTAGCTGTACGTGAAGACCTCCGGATGCGCGGCGTAATTGATGTTCCCGGTGAAGACGATCGTGACGGGGCACGGGCCGTTGTAGCTCCCTCGGTTCGCTGCTACGCGGATCGGGCCGAACGGATCCTCCGCGAGCGCCGGGGACGAGATCGCGAAGCCGAATCCGACGAACAGCAGGGCCAGAATCGACGAAACCCTGGGCAAACGATGCATCACACCTCTCCGGTTCGTGCGTCGCTGCCCGCCGGCCACGGTCGCGAACGCCTGTTGATCATCCTGTGCGGCGATGATAAACGAGTCAACGATGATGAACATCGATGATGTTCGAGGCCGTCCGCATCCGCCGCGCTGCAGGCTGCAACCGCCTGCGTAAGGGGCGTACACATTCATCTGCGGGTTGCAGAAGTTGTGTACCGCGGTCATCGCCGCTCGGCTGTGAGGGGAGCGCTGCCGGTCAGGCGGTCGCGAGGGCAATCAACGCAGCGAGGTCCGGCCGATTGCCGATTGGCTCCGTGATGACACCGCTTGCCGACTGCTGGGGCGAACCGGAGGCGCGCAATGCCGCTCGCGCGTCGAGTGAGGTCCACGGCGGTTTCCCGGCCGCAAGACGGGCGCCCTGAGCACACGCCAGCACAGCCGCGATCATCGCCGATGAGCCGGAAGTCTTCCCGAAGCCTGAGGTATAGAACCGCTTCGGATCGCCGCCCGCCTGGACATCTCCGTAACCGGTGGTGCAGATGTTCAGGCTCCATCCCTGAGCGTCGACACACGACCCGAAGTTCGAGTCGGGGTCCCGCGAGCGGTCGAGGCCCGCACCGGGGGGAAGGCCCGCTCCCACGAGAATCGACCCGGAGTCGGCCGCGCCTCGGCGAAATGGATTTCGCCACGTGGGTAAGAACGCAGCGATCGGCGTGTCATAGATCGGGTCATCGAGATTCTCACCGTCGTTGCCCGCGGCTGCGACGACGATGATTCCGTTCGACGTCGCATGCTGGATCGCGTCGAAGTCGTCCGGCCACCACTCGATTGGAATGAGTTTGCCATTCGGACCGCCGGCGCGTGTGATCGGCAAGACCAGGATATCTCCCGCACGCATCACCTGGTCGGTGGCGTCGCGAATCGTCTTCCATGTGTTCGTGAAGTTCACCTCGAACCGGATCATGCCGACCGAAGCGTCGGGTGCAATCCCGGTGACGCCGAAGCCGTTGTCAGCAGCGGCGACGACTCCCATGACGGCAGTCCCGTGGTCCTGATCGGCACCAGGCCACGCCGCCGGTCCGAAAACGACGCCGAGGAGATTGGAAGGCCGGTCCTCATGCGCCAGTTCCCAGTCGCCCTCTGCATCGAACACCCTGATCGCCGCGCCACGACCCCCTTTAACAGCCGCGGAAGCGGCGACGTTCACGCCGCCGGGAGCCGCGTCGAGGTAGCCCTCGCGGCCGCGGTACGAGGGAGTCTTGGCGACCGTCGCTCCCGTTTGCCGTGCGATGGCCTGCTCCGGCAGCCGTGCCGTGCCACGGGCGAACGCCGAATCAACGATGTCCGTCGCGTTGATGACGGTGGCGATTCCGTCCAGCGCTCCATCGGATGCTGTAAACGATCGAAACCGTGATCCGCCGGCGATCGACACAACCAACTCCCGCGTTTCGCTCACAGTTCACCTCCTGCCCGGTTCCCGGAAAATCCGACGGAAAGCACCTCTATACTGATGACACACAATCATTGGAGGTGCACGGGTGAAGATTTTCATCACGATCATGGGCCTCATTGTCCAGGTCAATCAACCGTGGTCTTTCGACAACACCCTCGTGCTCATCGAGGCACCGGGGCACCAACCACGCCTGAGCGTGCCGATTAGTGCGGTCATGAACCCCAACGATGCATGGGTGAAGGCCAACACGACCGGCGACACGTTGACGATCGATCTGACCGGCGCCACCGTCAGGGTCAAGGGAACTCGCGGCGTGTTCAGCGATCTCACGGACGATTTCATGAACTCATCGCCTCGAATGGCGACCATCGCGCCCGGCTGTCAGTTGCGGCCGGAGGTCCGAAGACGCGAAATCCTGAAGGGCGAGATTGCCGCTTACGTCGACTTCCGCGGCGGCAAGGTCGAGCCGGACAAGTATCTGAAGGACCAACTGTCATTTAACGGAGGGCCGGCGGCGTGCGCTGTCTGTACCGTTCGCTACTCCGCCGATCTTCGCGGCGATCACGTGACGCTCGTGTACAAGAAAGCCACCGAGACCCACGAGGTTCTCGTGCGAGGCGGAGACAGCGCCGATGCTGCGCAGGTGCCTCAGATCGCGATCACGAACGTTCCGTCGGCCGCAGCAGATGCGGCGGGTACCACCCCGCCGAGTCACTTCCGTAGCGAGTTCAACATCTATGTGGACCGCTGCGTCGCCAAACAGATCGTTCCGGCGAAAGGCGCCCGCTGTGACAAGCCCGTGTGTCCCGAAACCGTGGCGCAGGGATCAGTAAACGTAGCGATGCCCGGTTACGACTGCACGGTCGGGCAGCAGCCTTAGGACGGCTTCTTGTCGCGCGTCCGCCTTGCCGCGGGTCTCGCAATCTCGGCGAGTGTTCTCGCCGGGACGTGGCTCGTCGTCTCGAGGCAGCACGATCCGTGGGAGAGGTTGCGCCGCAACATCAGACGCGGCGCATACGAAACGTCGAGCGGCCGGATCGCAATCGCGGACCTGCCGCCCGAACCGCTGACCGGGCAATTCTTCGGAGACTCGGCGGACGGCAGCCACTCGATCAAAACCGACGCGTACGGCGTACTGGCGCGCGAGAACGATCCACACCGACGAGCGGTTGCACTGCTCCTCGTCGGAAGAACCGCCGAGGCTGAGCGAACGATCCGCGCCATTCCGGAGCCGCAGTGCGACGCTGCCTGTTGGGACGATTTCGCAGTCGTTCTCATTGCGAGGGCGACAAACAGGAACGACGAGACTCTCCTCGAGGCCCTCGCCGCCTCGGATCGCGCGGTCTCCATGGCCGGCGACACGCTGCGTCCGGCGGCGTTGTTTACCCGTGCCGCAATCGTCGAAAAGCTGGGGCTCAGGGAACTCGCGCGACGCGCGTATCTCACGTTTCTGCACGCCGACTCGTCGTCCGCTTGGGCGGTGAAAGCACGGCAGCGTTTGACGGCTCTAGAGCCTCAGCGGCCCGACTTGTCGTGGGAATCAGGTCTCGCGGAACTCGAGCGTGCCGTCACGACCGACGACGCCCAACGCGTGGTGGCCGCCACCATCGCGAACGAGGAAGACGCGAGACGGTGGTCGGAATCGGAGTACCTCGGCGCGTGGGCAGACGCGTGGCTGCGCAATGACGCGCAGCAAGCAGGAGCGATCCTCGCCGTCTGTCGGATCGTGGGGAATACGCTGCGCAGCCGTTCTGGCGAGGGTCTTCTCGCCGCCGCCGTGCAATCGATCGACGGGGTCAGTGGTGACCGCGCGGCGATGAACGAGATCGCGCAGGCCCAGCTGCTCTATCGGCGTGGCATCGCGCTCAATGGCGCCCGGCGCACGGCGGAAGCGGCGGCTGTTTTCGCCGAGGCCGCGACGCTGTTCCAGCGAGCGGAGAGTCCGATGGCGCTGATGGCCCGGTATTTCTGCGCGAGCGCCGCAGTCGACGCCGGCGACCATTCGAAAGCAGTCTCCCTGCTGAATGGCATCGAAATCGAAGCTCCTGGGCAGTACCGGTTTCTGCACGCGTACATCGCTCGCCTTCGCGCGGTGATCGCTTCATTCGATGGGCACTTCGAGGACGCCCTCGTACAACTGCGCGGAGCGCGGGAGCAACTCTCGTCGATGGGCGAGGTCACGGCCGCGTGTGACATGGCTGCGCGAATCGCCTCGACACTGGCGATCCTCGGAAGGCCAGCCGAAGCATGGCCGCTGTTGTTGTCGTCGCTCGCGTCGGCCGCCAGCCGAGGAGATGTACGCATGACGCAGGCAGTGCTCCATTCAGCGGCATACACAGGACTGAGCGAGCACCGGTGGGAGATCGCACACGCTCTTCTGAACCTCGAGATCGAGGGCGGCGGCGTCGAGACGCGCCTCGCTGAGGCCGCGACCTGGCGTGTACTGGCAGCCGAGCGTGCCGGTCTGGGCGCGTTGCTGCCGGAGGAGCTGCACCGGGCACGTGATGCTGCCGAAGCGATTCACGATGCGAGCTTTCGAGAAGGCGCAGAAAACGAGACACGGCTGACCGAGGCACTCATCACGGGACGGAGATTCCCCGACAGAGGACGTGAGTTGCTCGACCAGTACATCCGTGTGACTGAGTACCGTGGACGACGGACACGAATTCCGGAAGTTCTCGTGCTGCGGGCGGACCTTTCGCGCTTGACGGGACGGTTTGATGAAGCGGAGCGCGACCTTCGCCGAGCGATTGCGCTCATTGAGGACCGCGGCTCGAACATCGACCACGACTTCCTCCGGGACACGTTTCTCGGCAAATCGAGCAGCGCGTACGCCGCTCTGGCCGACCTGCTCGACTCTCGCGGGAGGACAGAGGAGGCAGTGTGGATTGCCGACGCAGCCCGAGCGCGTATTCTGGCGGAGCATCGGCAGGCAGGCATCGTTGAACCCTTGATGAGCAGCCGCGCCGTAGCTGCCAGTCTCCCTGCCGGCACAGCGCTCGTGGCATTCAGCTTTTTTCCGGACCACGCCGTCGCGTCCGTTTTCGGGGCGCGCGGAGAGGATCACATTCGAATCCCAATCGGTCTGAGTGAGATCACACAGCAGATCGGACGATTCGGCGATGCAATCGAGTCTGGCAACGTAACAAGAGCTCGAGTTGACGGACGCGCCCTCTACTCGTCGCTACTCCAGGCGCCTCGGGAAGCAGCCGGTTCCGTCGATCGCCTGATCATCGTCGATGACCCACTTTTCGACCGGCTGCGGTTCAGCGCGCTCGTTCAGCCGAATGGCCGTTGGTTGGTAGAGGACGTGGCGATCAGCCTCACTCCGTCCATCGCCATTGCGCTGCGGGCTACCGACGCGCGGAAGAGATCTGCGGAACACGTTCTCTCCGTTGGGAATCCGCACTTCGACGAACGCAGATATCCCTCACTACCCACGCTGAAAGCCGCGGCAGATGAAGCGCGGGAAATTGCCGCGATCTACCACAGTCCCACACTTCTCATCGGGGATTCGGCGACCCGGAGCAGCATCCTTCACGCGCTCGCGACGGCAAACGTCGCGCATTTCGCCGTTCACGCCGTGGCTGATTACGGCGACCCGGATGGGGCGCGGCTGCTCCTGGCGAAAGGCGATCCGCAGGGCGACTCCCTCTCCATGGCCGATATTGCGGCGATGAACCTATCTCGCTTGAATACCGTGGTGATCGCAGGTTGCCGCACCGCAAAGCGCCAGAGCGGCTACGGATATGTACGCAGCCTCTCCTCGGCGTTTCTCGCTGCTGGCGCGCAAAACGTCATCGCCTCGCTTTGGGACGTGGAGGACGTGGCAGGCCGCGAATTTTCGGTTGCACTCCACCGGGAGCTACGAAGCGGCGTCGATCCCGCCACGGCTCTTCACGACGTCCAATTGCGAATGCTGCGATCTTCCGACTCGCGCCTGAACGCGATATCGAGCTGGTCGGCGATGGAGCTTCAAACCGTCGAACGTTGAGGCGTCGCCACCCAAAATCGGTGTATCGTCCCCTCCTCACCCACCATGAACGTCGCGTCGGGCACCCGCCTCGGGCCTTATGAGATCGTCTCGCGTATCGGCGCGGGAGGGATGGGCGAGGTTTGGCAGGGGCGCGATACCCGGCTCGATCGCAGCGTCGCCATCAAGATTCTCCCCGCGGAGTTCGCCCAGAACGCGCAGTTGAGAATGCGGTTCGAGCGCGAGGCGAAGACGATCTCGCAGCTCTCCCATCCGAACATCTGCTCGCTCTTCGACGTCGGCGAGGGCTATCTCGTCATGGAGCTGCTCGAGGGCGAGTCGCTCGCGGACCGGATTGCGAAAGGGCCGCTTCCGATCGCCGACGTCGTCAAGTACGGCGCGCAGATCGCCGACGCGCTCGATCGGGCCCATCGCAGCGGCGTGGTGCATCGCGATTTGAAACCGGCGAACGTGATGCTCACCCGCAGCGGCGCGAAGCTGCTCGACTTCGGACTGGCGAAGGGGCCGGTGCTCGAAGTCTCCCTCGACGGAGCGACCCAGCAGCGCCCTCTGACCCAGGAAGGAACGATTCTCGGCACGTTCCAGTACATGGCCCCCGAACAGCTCGAGGGAATCGACGCGGACGCGCGCGCGGACATCTTCGCGTTGGGCGTGCTGCTCTACGAGATGGTGACCGGAAAGCGGGCGTTCGACGGAAAGACGAAGACCAGCCTCATCGCCGCGATCGTCGGCGGCACGCCGCGGCCGCTGAGCGAACTGCAGCCGCTCACTCCGCCCGCGCTCGAACACCTGATCGCGAGGTGCCTGCAGAAGGCGCCCGAGGACCGATGGCAGAGCGCGCACGACGTCGCCGAGGAGCTGCGTTGGATCGGCAGCGGATCCGGTCAGGCGAGCGCCGTTCCCGTCGCGCGACCGAAGAGAATGAGCGCCGCGGCTGGGGTCGCGATCGCGGTCGTTGCTGCGCTTGCGGGCATCGCGGGGACGTGGGTCGTCGCGCGGCGCATGGCTCCGCAGGCGCGGCCCGTTCGTACGACGATCGCCCTCCCCGCCGATGCCACTTTGGCGGTGTACGGCCCGAATCGCCTCAGCATCTCGCCTACGGGCAATCTCATCGCGTACGTCGGCGTCCGCTCCGGCGTGCAGCAGATCTACCTCCGCCGGCTCGATCGATTCGACGCGGTCCCTCTGGGCGGCACGGAGGGAGGGAGCGCTCCCTTTTTCTCTCCCGATTCCGCGTGGCTCGCCTTTTTCGACGGCAAACACCTGAAGCGAATCTCGATCGACGGCGGCTCGCCGCAGACGATCGCCGACGTCGCTGACGTGCGGTGGGCGACCTGGATGTCCGACGGCACGATCGTCTTCGCGCGCGGGACCGAGGGACTCTTCGCCGTTCCGTCGGACGGCGGGTCTCCTGTTGCACTGGCACGAAGCGGGGCCCGATCGGGCTTGGCTCCCGAAGCCATTCCGAATACGCAACTGCTCCTCGGAATCGAGGGCACTGGAACGATCATCGCGATCGATAAGACGACCGCGAAGACGACGAAGGTGTATGAGAGCGCCGACCTGGTCACGGCAGCCATGTTCGTCGCGCCCGGCTACCTCGTCTTCTGTCGCGCCGGCGCACTCCTGGCGGCGCCGTTCGATACGAAGCGGCTCGCCATCACCGGTCCGGTGAAGACGGTCGCCGAGAACGTCACCGTGACGCCGCCGTTTTCCACCCCATTGTTCGCGGTTTCGCAAAACGGAACGCTGATCTATGTCGCCGCCGCTCCCGGTTTCGGGACGTCGAGGCTCACCTGGGTCGACCGGAAGGGCAACCAGCAGCCCGTCAATGCGATCGAGCGCGCGTTCGAAGAGCCGCGGCTGTCGCCCGACGGTCGGATCGCGGTAACGCTGCGCGACGCGAATCCCGATGTCTGGCTCGAGGACGCCACGCGCGAGGTGCTGACCCGGTACACGTTCGGCGCGGAGGAAGAAGAAACGCCCGACTGGACGCCCGACGGAAAGTCGATTGCCTATTCCGCACTGCGCGGAAACACGCACTTTCTCTACGTGAAATCGTCGGACGGCTCCGGCGAGGAAAGAGTCCTCGCCCAGACGGCAAACCACGCTCACACCGGATCGTGGGCTCCGGATGGGACGTCCATCGTTTTCACCGACTACACCGCCGACAGTCGAGGCGACATCTGGATGAAGTCACTCACGCCCGCGGCGCCGCCGCGGCCGCTGGTTCAAACGCGCTTCAACGAACGCGCGCCGCGGATCTCGCCTGACGGGCGCTGGGTCGCGTACACGTCCGACGAATCGGGACGCGACGAGGTATACGTGCAGTCGTATCCGCGGCCCGGCGCGAAGTTCCAGATCTCGGTCGACGGCGGCGGCGAGCCGGTCTGGTCGCCCGCCGGTCACGAGCTTTTCTACCGCCACGGCGACGCGATGATGTCGGTGAAGACGACCCTCGCGCCGTCGTTCGCCGCGAGCAGTCCGGAGCTCCTTTTCCACGGCGACTTCGTTCCGACCCGCCGAGGCGAGGCGGCCTACGACGTCTCGCGCGATGGCACGCGCTTCCTCATGGTCAAACGCGACGCCGCATCGAGCCCGACGCAGATCAACGTCGTCACGAACTTCCTCACTGATCTGAAAACCACTCCCGCGGCGGAGTGACGCGCTCACGGGTAGGTGGAGTTCGAGCAGCCTGGACCCGTGAACATGGCGCCCCCGGCGAGCGGCCGCGGCGCGTTGTAGGTATCGATCGCTTTCGGGCACTCCTCCCACGGCGACGCGGGGGGGAACCACGACCCATCGGGCATCTTCGTCGCCGAGAGAAAGTGCAGGAGAAAGTCGGCGTCTTTGTCGGCGGACGGTTGCCCATGAACGGGCTCGGGGTAACTGAAAACGGTGATCTGCGCTCCGTCTTGAACGCTGATCGAGACATTCTCACCACTCGGAGTCTTCATGGAGATGACGGGCCGTGTCACGTTCTCTATTGTCTCGACCGTCACAACTCCGACGGTGGCGCGATATCCCTCCTCGTCGTCGTCATCGGACACCCTGTACGCGACAGGAGTGACTGCCGGGAAGTCGAAGAAACAGGCAGCGAGGTCGGACGTAGCCTGTGCACCGCTTTCCCGGCACTCCTGACGAAGCTTCACGCCGGAGCAGCAATACGCGTTGAGGCTCGGGAACGCGCCTCGGTACTGCTCGGCCGGGGCTTGGGGAGCGACCGCGCCGTCGATACTCAGTGTCGTTCCGTCGAGTATCCACGTGCGGACGCTCTGGTCAGGGTGATGATCACCCGGAACTAGATCGCGCGCCTGGATCTGCAGACGAGCGATATGAGGCTGTATGCGTTGCCGAGTCAAGACATGGTGGCGGTCGATCTGCTCAGCGCCGGCGTTCGGGAGGATGACTCGATGTCTCCCGTCGTCCGTCTTCACATGGGTACAAATGCCGTAGAACTGCACGGTGACTCTGCTCATATGCTCTCGCTCCTCGTTCAGTCGTCTGTTTCGATGCGCGTGGTCAGCACGGCTACGGATGGCCAGGAGGTTCGGTGGCCTTGTGATTCCGCGATCGCCTCGAGCTGCGATTGGCGGACGGCCTCGGCGGCGCTGCGGCCGCGCGCCAGCTCGCGATGGATGGCCCGGAAGAGGTCGCGCGCGTCGTTGTCGGGAACGGGAGTGAGCGTGCCGATGACTGCGGCCGCCCCGGCGGCGAGAAACCCGCGGCCAAGGCTGAGCGCCGCGGCATCGGGCGATGGCGCCCGCAGCGTTTCGCATGCGGCGAGCACCACGACCGGCTGTGCGAAGTGCATCGCGGCGAGGCGTGTCCAGGTGACGCGCTCGATACCGCCGTCGTCTGCCCGAAAGAGCAGGGCCGCGTCGCCCACTCCCGGCTGGCGTTGCGTGTGTCCGCTGATGTGAATGACGGCGGCGTGGTCTGCATCGGCCAAAGCCGCGAGCGACGCGCCATCCCGTTCGACCACACGCGCGGATCGGTACATTGCGCCGACGTCCGCAAGCTCGGCCTCGCTCTCCGGGAGCGCCACGCTCGCGCCATCACCTGACGGCAGCGCCAGCGCGAAGACCGAGGGCGGCGCGCTGCCGTGCCGCCATGGCTCGAGCGAGCACGCGTCCACCGCCAGGGCCACGGTCATGGTCTCGACGAGGCGGCGATGGGTCGCGCGGTCTTCGAGTGCGGCGAACGCGACGCCATTCAGTGCGGGATCAGCGACGACGATCAGCTGACCGCCGCGCCCGAGGGTCGATTGCGATGGGCGAATGAGAATGTCGTAGAGGTCCCGCACCGCGTCCTCGTCGCCGCGCGCCGCCAGCGAGATCACCCGTTCCCGCGCGACCGGCTGCCGCGAGACGGCGACGTCGCGTGCCGTGACGGCGAACGCGGTCACTTCGCGCGGCAGGACGACCAGCTCCAGCACGGCCGCGTCGCTGCCGGCCAGCTTCTTCTGGAGCGCGGCGAGGGTTGCATCATCGCCGGGCAGTGGGCCGTGGGTGCGCTCCGCCGCTGCGAATGCGGCGGACGAATCGCCGCGATCGAGCGACAGCGAAATGAGATCCTCCAGCAATTCCCGCCGCGCGTCGACGACGCCGGTGCCGATCACGCTTCCGCCGAGATGCTCGGGATGGCGATCGATGGCGGCGACGCCCTCGTCGAGATCGCGTAACGCCGCGGCGCCGTCGCCGATGCGCATGGACGCGCGAGCGCGCGCGAGGAGGGCCTCGGGCAGGTAGAAGAACTTGTCGGTCGTCCCGTAGTGATCGATGGCCTGCCCGAGGAGCTCCCGGGCGCCGCGCGGATCGGAGCGCAACGCAGCGACTCCCGCGGCGAAACGGGCGTCTGCGACCGCACGGGTGCGAAGCTCGGCGTCGCCGATCCGATTCGCGGCAATCAGCGCCTCGCGCGCGATGCCGGAAGCGTCCGCGTCGTCGGCAAGGATCGCGCGGCGGACCAGCGCGTTGCTCAACTGCACGTCGTCGTGGGCAGCGCGGTGCGCGGATTCTTCGAGCGCCAGCAGCGCGCTCGCGGACTCGCGGTGGCCGCAGCGCAGTTCGATGCGGGCGGCGTCGCCGACGCTGAGCGCAACGAGATTCGCTCGCGCTTCTTCGCTCTGAATGGCGAACGCCCCGGCACGCAACGCCCACCCTTCATCCGCGCGGCCGAGAGAGATCAGCGACGTGCCGAGGAGTGCCTGCATCACCGCCTGATTGCTCCGTTCGCCAAGCCGTCCGAACGTGCCGGCCGCATCGCGCAGCAGCGCGGCGGAGGCGTTCCAGTCATCCTCGAGCATCGCGCAGAGCGCCAGCTCCCAGCGGATCTCCGCGCCGAGCGCGGCGTCCGTCGCCTCGGTGCGCAACGCTTCGAGCTCGCGCCGCGCGCCCGTGGCGTCGTTCTGGTCGAAACGGGTGTTCGCGGCGAAGTAGCGCGCGACGAGCGCCATCGGACTGCCGCCTTTTGCGAACTGCGTCGCCGCGTACCGCAGTTCGGGCTCCGCCGCCGCGGGCTCCTCTCTGCTGTACGCGATGCGGCCACGCCGGTAGGCGGCGTGCGCATCGGCGAGAGTCATCCTCGCGGAGCTCGTTCCGCCGTCGATGGCCGCGACCGCATCGCGCAGCACCGACTCGCCGGAGTGGCTCACCAGCGCCGCGCCGATGGCGCGTGCAATGGCGAGCTGTCGTGAAGCGTCCGCGGCGTCGCCGCGCAGTACCGCGTCACCCCAGCGCCCGAGGTATTCACCTTCACCCCAGGCGCGGCTCTGCTGCGGATAACGTGCGACCAGCGCGCGGACGGTGTTCTGATCGCCGGCGATCGCCGCGCTCTCCAGCCGCGGTTGATCGCGTCTGAACTCCGAGGCGCCGTTCGACGCCGGGAGACGGCGGAGACGCGCGCGCGCTTCGTCCGCCCATTGGGACGATGGATCGGCGAGGAGGTATCGATTCCACGCTTGGCGGGCAGCGTCAGTCAGGCCCAGGCGCTCGAGAATCAGCGCGCGGTTGAACAGCGCCTCGCGGCGCTTCGGGTCGATACGCAACGCCGCGTCGGCATGTGCGAGAGCGACCGGATAAAGCGACGCGCGGCGCTGCTGCAGCGCGGTCGCATATTCGGCGGCGGCAAGATCGCTCCACGCCGCCGCGTCGGCCGGCGATTGCTCCGCCGCCGAGCGAAGGCGTGCGATCGCGTCTTCGGGCTTCTCGATGAGCACCAGACCGATGCCGGCAGCATGCTGCGCCGCGGCCGTTCCACGGGAGTCCGCTCGCTCGACCAGCTCTCCCGCCGCGCCGATGAGTTTCATTCGCTCCGCGGAGCCGGTCTCCGTGCCTCGCAGCGGACCACGATACGGAGCCCAGGCGAAATCGCCGGAGAGCCGCGCCTCCACGCTGCGCGCGGTGTGCGGCGCGAGGCGTACGAGCTGCGCCGCGGGGTCGGAGTTCCGCACCCGCTGCACGATGACCGCGCCGGCCGCGAACAACACTACCGCCGCCGCGACCGCCCACCACTGCCGCGGATTCTGCCGCCGCGGTTCTTCTTCCTGCAGGTCCATCGCCGCGCGAACGGCGCTCATGCACGCCGGGCAACCCTCCAGATGCGCGAGCACCGGCGGCATCTCGGCGCGCTTCAGTTTTCGTTCGGCGAATGCGGCCAGGAGCTGCGGGTCGAGACAACCGCCGGTCATCGAACGTCCTCCTCGCGCATCATCTCGTCGGTGATAGTCCGACGGCCCTCGTCCCATTTCCCGTCCTGTAAGCCGAAATCCATCTCACGCGTGGCATCGCCGATCAGGTCGGCGACGTCGGCAGCTTCGATTCCGGCGGAGGAGATCGCCGCGCGGAAGCGCTCCAGCAGAGCGTCGCGGCGGCGATAGAGAGGCCTCTGCGGCAGCCGCAGCAACCCGGAGATCTCGGCCATGGTCATCGATTCGCCGAAGTGGAACCGGACGATCATGCGGTCTTCCAACGGCATCGCCGCCAGCGTCTCGCGCACGACGGTCGCGACGCGATCCGAGAGCTGCTGCCGGTCCGCGGCAGTGGCACGATCGTCGGCGCGGCTGCCACTCGCCAGTTGCCACTCATTCGGCTCCAGTTCCACGCTTTGTGCGCGCGCCGGCCGCAACGGCAATCGTTCCAGCATCTCGACGGCGCGGACACGCGTCAGCGCCGGGTCGATCGAGCGGAGGATCGGCAGCGCTTCGTCGACGGTCCGCCGCTCGCCGCGAACGATCCGTTCGAGCATCACGCCGGCCTCGCCGAGGCGCTCGGCTTCGCGGGACGCATGCCAGCGTCCGGTGCGCTTCGTCCGCTCGTCGTACACCATCCGCTGAACGACGACCGTCAGAAATGTCGCGAGCGATGAGCGGCCCGTGAACAGCCGGAGAGTCGCGTAGTCGTCCTCCATCAGCGCGAGCCGGGCGTTCGACGCGAAATCCTCGGCGTCGGCGCCGAACATGCCGGCGCGACGGCACACCCCGGCGATGACGCGATCGATGAGACCGAGGTTTGACGCGAATAGGGCTTCGGGGGTTTGTGGAATACGGGAAGAATACTCCGGGCCGCAGTTACGTCCAACGGTAGAGAGCGAAGGGCGGAGGTATCCAACCTCCGCCCCTGATCCGATCCTAGCTTCCGAGAACGGCGATGAGCGCATTCAGCGGCGTGAGCACGGACTGCGCTTCCGCGGCGGTGATGCGGCCGCTGTTGAGCAGCGCCTGCATTTTGTTCGCGGCGGCGTTCAACTGGTTGACCGCGGCCGTGACGTTCCCCGCCGCCAGGCTTTGCTGGGCCGCGGACAACGTCGACGACAGGGAGGTCACGTTACCGCCGCCGAGAGGAAGAGCGGCCAGCGACCCGATGATGGCGTCGATCTGCTGCTGTGGAGTGGGCGGCGGCGAGAGGTTGAGGTCGGACACCTGGAACTGGCCCGGCGCGAAGGTGAAGATCCGAACCTCGTCGATCAAGCCGGTGAAGTTCTCGCTCGCGGCGCGGAAGTTCCCTCCGATGGCCATGCCGCCGACCGGCGTGAGGGGGACGGCGGTGCTGGGAGTGCCGAACGCGACGCCGTTGACGTAGAACGTCGTCACGCCGGCATTCCGAACGCCGGCCAGGTGCGTCCATTCGCCGACCGCCACGGGAGCCATGGGACCGATCTCCACTCCTCCGTACAGGTACGCCCAAGCGCCGCCGAAGCGATACAGCCCCCAGCCGCCGAAGGCGCTGTCACCGTTGTACGCGACGGAGGCAACGGCCGACGCGGTCGAGTCGGCGCGCGCCCAGGCTTCGATGCCAAAGTTGTCGTTGAGGTAACTGGCCGGAGCTCCGGCGGCGTAGCGCGCGGTGACTCCGTCGAACGACATCGACAGGGTGGTCGTGCTGATGGGCGTCGTGCTCGAGTAGACGGGACTGCCGATACGCGCGAGATTCGGACCACCGACCGCGGCAACGGTCGGATCGGCGCCGAGGAGCCCGGCAGCGGCGCCGGGATCATTCTCGCCGAGCCGATACTGCGCGATCGTGACCGCCGACGCGCCAGCCGGCAGCGCCGTCAGCACTGCCGCGAGCGACGCGGCGCCGATCATCGCGGCGAAATACGTCTTCACGGTGGAAACCTGGACTCCGTTGCGTTTGCTGTTCATCTGACCCTCTTTCTTCTGCTGTTTTCGGGGGCTCGGTCCCCCGTTCGGAGGATTAGTCCGACGAGCAGAAGAGGGTTTCCATGGCGTTGGCGGCGTCGTCGCGGAGTTTTAGAAGCTGAAGGGCGTATCGGTAGAGAATCTCGCCGCGACCGGTCAGTCGAAATCGTTCGCCACGATCGAACAATTCGGCCCCCACTTCGCGCTCCAGCTTCGCCATCGCCATGCTCACGGCCTGTTGCGTGCGAAACACGCGATCGGCCGCGCGCCCCACGCTCCGGATCTCCGCGAGCGCGACGAACATTTCGAGTTGTTTGAACTCCATGACGTCATCCTTGGTGCAGACCGCACTCGGTCTTCGCGAATCCCGACCAGCGTCCGGCGCGCGGGTCTTCATCCGCTTTCACGGGCCGCGTGCAGTACGTGCAGCCGATGCTCGGATAGTCGCGATCGTGGAGCGGGTTGTAAGGAACGTCATTCGCTCGGATGTAGCTCCACACCCGATCGGCGCTCCAATCCGCGATGGGGTTGAACTTCCAGAGGCCGAACTTCGCGTCCCATTCGCGCTTCTTCGTGTTCGCGCGCGTCGGCGCCTGCTCGCGGCGGACACCGGTGATCCATGCACGCAGTCCGGCGAGCTTCGCCTTCAGCGGCTCGACCTTGCGAATGGCGCAGCAGCGGTCGGGATCGCGCGACCAGAGTGCGTCTCCGTGGATCGCGGCCTGTTCCTCCGGCGTCAACGCCGGGCGGCTTCGCTCGATTGCGACCGTGTATCGCGACTCGATGCGATTGATGAGCGTGTACGTTTCCGGAAAGAGAAAATCGGTGTCGAGCGTGAAGACGCGAAATGCTTTCCCGAGCTTCGACGCGATGTCGATCAGCACGACGTCTTCCGCGCCGAAGCTCGACGCGATGGCGAGGTCGTGGCCGAATTCGTCGAGAGCGGCGTGCATCAGCTCCTGGGCGTCCAAACTTTCGGTGTCTTCCATGGTGAGTCCTCCTGATCACATCAACTGCACGGCGAGATAGAGCGTGAAGAGCGAGAGCGCCGGCGCAAACGAGCGGCGGTCGATCCAGGGCGAAAGAAAGACGCCGCCGATGACGCCCGGCACCAGACCGGCGAGAACGAGAAGGAAGAGATGGGGGTCGAAGCTCCGCTGGCTCACGTGCAGCGCAAAACTGAGCAGCGCGACGATCCAGCCGAATAGATTGCTCGTCGCGGCGAGCTGCGGAACGCCCCACGCGGTGACCGTCAGCAGGAGCGGCACGAGCAGGCTTCCCGATCCCGCGGAGGTGAGCGTGACGAACGCGCCGACGATCGCGCCCGTGGCGAAGAGTCCCCGCCAGTCCGCCTGAGCCAGCGGCTCGCTCGTCGCCGGCCGCGTCCGAATCCAGACGGCGACCGTCGCGACGAAGAGACTCACCGCAACGCTGCGCCGGATGAAGACCTCGCTCGGAGTGAGTCCGGCGCGCGCGGCGAGCGCCACGACCACGACCCCGAGAACGCCTCCTGCGATGACGAACCACGCGCGCCCCGCCGGGCCAGTGTCCGGCCGTGCGGTGGGCGATCGACCCGGTGAGCTTCGACACGATCAGCGTCGCCAATCCTGTCGAGACCGCGACCGACGGTTTGTATCCGCCGATGATCAGAAAGGGAGTGAGCAGCGAGCCGGTGCCGATGCCGGTGGCACCGATCAGCGTTCCGCCGAGGAGTCCGAAGAACACTTCACGCATGTCTGGCCTCCCCCGCGAACGCTTCGACGAGGACGGCCGCAACTTCAGGCCGCGTGAACTCCTCCGGCAGAGAGACGCCCTCGCGCAGCCGCCGCCGCACTTCGGTGCCGCTCAACTGCATTCGATGCTCGCGCGGATGGCCGCATGTCTTTCCACTCGCCAAGCCGCTGCAGCGAAAGCAGTAGAAGACCTCGTCAAAGGACAGCGGCTCGATCCCGATATGAAGGCGGAGCGAACGGACGAGCTTCTGGGCGTCGAACGGACCGTAGTAGTTGCCGACGCCGGCGTGATCGCGTCCGACGATGAAATGCGTGCAGCCGTAGTTGCGGCGAATGATCGCGTGCAGCACCGCCTCACGCGGTCCGGCGTAGCGCATCCAGGCAGGCAGCGGCGTGAAGAGCACACGGTCGGGCGCGAAGTAGTTGCTGATCAGCGCGTCGTAGCAGCGCAGCCGGACGTTCGCCGGAATGTCGTCGGCCTTCGTTTCTCCGACGAGCGGATGCACGAGCAGGCCGTCGCTCACTTCGAGCGCGACGCGCAACACGTATTCGTGCGCGCGATGGATCGGATTCCGCGTCTGGAACCCAGCCACGCGGCGCCATCCGCGGCGCTCGATCTCGGCGCGTGATTCGGCAGGGGTCAGCCACCCGCTGCCGTTCGAAACGGCGCGAAGATCGCCGGACCACTCGACGTCGCCCGCGATCGCGTACGCCCCCGATTCGTAGAACGCCGCCACGCCAGGATGCCTCTCGTCGTCGGTTCCGTAGATCTTGTTCGCCCAATCGCGAAGCGGAATGCGGAAGCCTTCGATGAGCCGCAGTCGCCCCACGGTCGCGCCCCCATGAACGAGCGAGATGTCCGTGTCGTGCGGGAGGTCGTGCGCCTGGAGAAGAATCGGAATGGGCCAGACCTCTCCGGTCGGGAGCGCGAAGTCGTCGACGACCGAACGCGCCTCGTCGAAGGTCATGAAGCGCTGCACGGGATGAAACGCACCGGTGGCGAGGAGCGCGAGATCGTTTCGGGCGCGCGGGGAAATGGAAATCGTCTGAGTCATCTCTTCTATCCCTCCACTCCATGGGGCACGCGTCCCGGCGACGGGTCGCGGACTTCGGCAATCACGCGCTCGCCGGCGAGCAGCGTGCGGATCTCTTCATCGGAATGACGGCCGAGAAATTGGCGCAGGTTCTCGCGGCTCGCGCGCCGCGACTCGAATCCGCGCAAGAGCCGCTCGATCGCCGCTGGCACTTCGCTGGCCGGGCAGCGATAGCCGACCGGCCGCGCGATCGAGGCGCGATCGCCGAGCCCGCCGCCGATGCAGAAGTAGTAGGCATCGACGGTGTGGGTACCGACGCGCACCTTCTTGCCCTCAATGCCGATGTCGGCGATCCAGTGCTGACCGCAACTGTTCGGGCAACCGGTAACGTGAATCTTGAGCTGCTCGCCGTATTCGGGCAGGCGTTGGTCGAGCTCTTCGACCAGCCAGCGCGAGAAGCTCTTCGTCTCGGTGATGGCGAGCTTGCAGAATTCGGTGCCGGTGCATGCGACGGTTCCGCGAAAGAACGGCGATGCTTCCGTTCGCAGACCGGCGTCGTTCAACTCGCATGCGACCGCTTCCGCGTGACGCTCGGGCACGTTCGGCACGAGCAGGTTCTGCATGATCGTCGTGCGCAGCTCACTCGAGCCGAATGCCTCGGCGACGTTCGCCGCGGCGCGGAGCTGATGCCCGTAGACGCGTCCGCGCAGGACCGCGGCGCCGACGCAGACATAGCCGTCCTGTTTCTGCGCGTGAATGCCGACGTGATCGCGATAGACGTCGTCGGGAGGAACTTCATCAGCGGCGCGCTCGAGGCCGAACGGCAAGCGGCGCTGGATCGCTTCGAGCGCTTCCTCGGCAGTCCAGCCGTGATGCAGAAAGAGATGCTTGAGCCGCGCGCGCTCGCGATGCTCGCGCAGGACGCCGGTCTCGCGAAACACCTCCGCGACGGCGCGAACGACCGGAACAACCTGGTTCCAGCGGATGAACGCATCGACGCGCCGGGCGAGATGCGGCTCGGTGGAGAGGCCGCCGCCGAGGCGTAACGAAAAGCCGAGCTCTCCGTCGTCGCGCCGGATCGCCGTCAGCCCGACGTCGTTGATCTCCGGATACGAGCACCAGACGCGGCAACCGGTGATGGTGACCTTGAACTTTCGCGGCAGGTTGTAGAAGTCGTTGTTCCCGACGAGCGCGCGTGCCGCCTCCATCGCGAGCGGCGACGCGTCGCAGATCTCGTCGGCGTCGGCTCCCGCCAGCGGGCAGCCGGTGATGTTACGCGTGTCGTCGCCGCAGGAGCCCATCGTCGTCAGCCCATGCCGCCACAACGTGTCGAGCAACTCCGGCAGCGCCTCGGCAGTGACCCAATGGAGCTGCAGGTTTTGCCGGACAGTGATGTCGGCGACCCCGTTGGCGTACGTGTCGGCGGCATCGGCGATCGCGCGAAGCTGGTGCGCTTGAAGAAGACCGTTCGTGACCCGGATGCGGACGAGGAAGTACGGCGTCGCCTTCCCTTCCCCACCCTTTCCGCCGACGACGCCCACGCCGTCTCCCTGCGTGTAGACGCCCCACCAGCGCAGATAGGTCGAGATCCACTCCGGCGGAATGGCGTCGAACCCCCGCCGCGCGTAACTGCGCAGCTCGTCCAGCGCCTCCCATGGGTTCTTCTCGCGCTTCAGCCTCTCGACGCGTTGTGCCTTCGGTTCGCTCATGAAATACAAAAGCCCGCCTTTCGGCGGGCCTCTCCTGAAATGGAAAAGCCCATCACCGTTTGCTCCTCCGGCGATGGGCCTGATTCGTCGTTATGGTTTGAAAGTGACTAGACGAATTCCTCCCCGCCGGTCGAGCTGTGGCTGATACAGGCGCAACAGAACTGGTCGGGGCGATACGTCATGTCGCAGGCATCCTCGGCGATCGAGCTCGCCGAGTCAAATCAGAAAAATTGATGACGATCGACTCCGACCTTGCCTTAAGTCGTGGTTGACATCATTCAGGCGACGGGACGATCATCCTCGGCATCCACGATGAATAAGGACGGCGCGCGCTTCATCGCCGTGATCGCGGCAGTCGCGATGCTGACGATCGCGCAATCTGCCCGGGCCGCGGCTCAGTTCATCTACGCCAACTCGTCGTGCCTCCTCGCGACCGACCAGCGCCTGTACAAGATCGACACATCGACCGGGGCGGTCGTGAACACGTGCCTCATGCAAAAGGGCAACGGCCGCGGCATCGTGGTGGTCGGCAACCTGGCGTACTACACCGTCGCGAACAGCCACAACGTCTACAAGGCGGACATCAACACCTGCGCGGACCTCGGCATCGCTTTCTCGGTGGCCGGAGCGTCGGGTCTGTCGACGATGGCGTTCGACGGCACGAACTTCTGGATCGGCGACTACTCCGGAACCGACCACGCGTACTACTACTCACCCACGGGAACGCTGATCAGGACCGTCTCCCTCGCCAACTGCGCCGGCAGCTGCGACGGACTCGAATACTTCAGCGGCAAGCTGATCTCGAACCGCGGCGACCTGGTCCCGCCGTATGACGTCTACGACACGAACGGCGTGCTCCTGACGCCGATGTTCATCGCCCCCTCCACCGGGACCACCGGCATCGCCTTTGACGGCACCAACTTTTTCGTATCGGAGATCCTCTCCCAGAACCTGCAGGTTTACGACGGCACCACGGGCGCGTTCATCAGGAGCGTCGCCGTCACGGGTCTGGCGCCGGCGGCGAATCTCATCGAAGACGTGTCGTTCGACTACGCACAGCGTCCGGACATCGTGTCCGTCCCACTGCTCGACTGGCGCGGCCTGCTCGCCTTGAGCGTGGCGCTCGCAGCTACCGCCCTCTTCGCTCTCCGCCGCGGCTAACGACGCTAGCGTCAGCTCACGAGCGCGCGCCTGATCGCGGCGCCACGCCCGCGGCGATGCTTCGAAAGAAGGACGAGGCGGGAGGCGCGGTACTGTCGGCCATTTTGTGACGGTCGAAGTAGTCTATACGCGTGCAAAGCCGCGCAATCTCGTATTCGATCGTGGAGATCACACCGGACGTCGAAGGGGCAAGCCCACGGCGGAATCCGTTTCTCGGGGGGCATGCGACCGACGACTCACCACGCCTGGTGAACGCGGCCGCTCCGGTCAAAACGAAGTTGTACGCGCGATGTGTGGCGCTCCGGATGGACGACCGCTGTCACGTGATCGTCTCGGCGGACGTCCTCGCATTTCCGCGCGTGATGAATCAGAACATTCGAGCCGGCGTCCGGCAGCTCGACGAGCTCCGGAACAACGCCGATTTCGTGCTGCTCGCCACGCATACGCACGACGGGCCGGTGCTCGTCGACAAACTGCATCCGTACATCAGCTATGCGATGTCGGACGCCGAGCAGCTCGCGATCGTCGAGCGCTACAGCCGATGGCTCGAGGACGAGATCGTGACGCTCGTGCGCAAGACCGTCCGTTCCCGGCCTGCGCCGTGTCACCTGTTCTCTACGCGCGCACCTGCGCCTTTTTCGTACAACCGCGCCAATCTGGACGCGGTCGAGGACACGACGTCGATTCTCGTCGCGAGAGACGGCCGGAAGAAGCCGCTCGCCGTCCTCTTCTCTTACGGGTGCCATCCGTTGGGCGATGCCGGACCGCAGTGGGACGCACGCTTTCCCGGGAGCGCGTGCGCGCGCATCTCCGCGGAGACCGGCGCGTTCGCGATGTTCATTCAAGGCGCGGCCGGCGATCAAAATCCGAAGGTTGCGGACCACGAAGTCGGAACCAAACTGGCGGACGCCGTGGTCGCTCGCGTGAGACAGGTCGACACGGCGAATCCGGTCGAGGGACCGATCGCCTCGGCGTATCAGGAGGTCGAGCTCGACCTCGTGATTCCGGAGCGCGCGGTGCGGGACGCCGAGTTGAGAAAACGGAGGGCGAATCCGTCGTTCCCCTGGTACCGGCGCCACGCCGAAGTCATGCTGCCCGCCAGCGCCGACGGCTCATTCGACCGGAAGATGATCGTTCCCGTTCAACGCTGGCGTTTCGAGACGCGCCCTCAGATGATCTTCAGCGGGGGTGAGCTCGTCTCCGGCTACGCGAAGGAGATGCGCCAGCATTTCGGAAACGAACTGCTCGTCGCCGCATACGCGAACGAAGTCCCCGGATACATCCCCTCGAACGAATTGCTGCCGGGGTTGTACGCGGCGAATCCAAAGAGGACGGAGATGGGGATGTACACCGGCGGGTGGTGGAACGACCATCCGTCGAACAACGATTATCGAGGACACGATGCGATCGCCGGCGGCTCGCAATGCGTCTATGGGTACATGGGACGGCATGACCAGGGACCTGAAGGGACGAATGCCCGAATGAGCCGGGCATTCTCCGCGCTCTTGGGGTAGCCGCTACCGGTTGCACATCGCGTATGCCTCGCGGAACGTCTCGTTCTCGACCAGTGCCCGGTTGACCTCGAAGTAGCTGCGGACGACGTCGTTCGTCTGCAGGATGCGCCGCCGGAGGTCGATGGCGATGGCGCGCCAGAACTTGGCGCCGGCATTCGGCGAGGTCCGGAGGAAGGTCGCCAGGTCGTGCATCGAGATCGACAAGACCTCGGTGTCGCTGACCGCGCGCAGGGTCGCGGAGGCGACTCCGTCCTCGATGATGGAAAGCTCGCCAAACGTCTGACCCGATTCGAGATCGCAGAGCGCGACCTCGCGGTCCTGCACCTTGCGGGAGACCCGGATCCGGCCGCTCTTCAGGATGTGCAGGGCGCGGTTGGCGCTCCCCTCCTCCAGGACGCTGTCGCCCGGCAGGTAGCGGCTCGATTTGACCGTTTCGCCGAGCACCTGGAGCTCGTCACCGTCGAACTCGGCAAATAGGGTGACGTTCTTGAGAAATTGAGGATCCGACATGTTTCGGCCCCCCGGCGCCGACTTGCGCTACAATTTTTTCATCCACAAATTGAGCTGAATGCTTCGTCCCGCACGATACAGCGGGTCGGGAAGGCATTCAACGGCAGGAGGGGCAGATATGGATGGTCTGCTGCGCTCTTTAGTCAAAACCGTTCGCCGCCGGTTGCGCGACGACGAAGAAGTGAGTGTTGAAGCGGTGACGCGCGAGCTCGGGTACACGCGGCAGTACATCTCCGGCCGCTTCCACCGCGTGACCGGACGTCTGCTCAGTCACTTCCTGAAAGAGAAGCGGCTCGAGAAGGCGGCGCGGCTCCTGAAGTCGGGCAACCTTCGCGTATCCCAGGTGGCGCGCCGCTGCGGCTTCGACTCGGAGAACTACTTCCGTCAGCAGTTCCGCGAACGCTACGGAATGTCGCCGCGTCAGTTCCGCACGAACGGAAATGCCGCGCGCGCTGTTCCGCGGCGGCTGATGCCGCAGGCGCAGACGGCGTAATTTGCCTGTGTAGGGTGCGGCTTTAGCCGCACCTGGGCCGGCTAAAGCCGGCCCCTACACCTGATCGAATCCCGCTTCGATCCAGAGGTAGCGCAGGGTGTTCGCGTCGAACGTGCGCGCGCCGACCGCGTAGCGGAGGAAGAGCAGCAGGTGGCGCAATCCCGAATGCGGGACGCCGCTCTTGCTGAGATGCTCGCGGTGCGCGGCGGATGAGTCGAAGCTGATCGACCGCAGCACGTTCTTCAGCCGCACCACCGTCCCCTGCACCGACAGCTCCCCACGGCGGAGAAAATGGCGCCGATGAAAGAGCCGCAACTCACCCTCCTCCGTCCCGAGGCGTAGCGGCTTGCCGGCGTAGATCGGAATCGAGCGTATGCGGAATCCCCACGCCTTCGCCCCTTCCGCCACCTCGGCGATCTCGATCGCGAGCGGCTCGTCGACGACTTCTCGTTCGCGAACGATCAGCAGCCAGTCCGCCGTCGCCGCATCGACCGCGCGATTCAGCTCCGCCCGATGCTCCCCAAGCGGCGCACGCGGTGCGACGTCGAGCACGAGCTGTTCGAGGTGCTCAAAGTGGCGCGTCAGGGCCCCTAGCTCTTCGGCATGAACGTGTCCGAGCGTGATGACGCCGAGGCGCATGGGTTAGGCCTCGCGCCTCGGGCCTCGGGCCTCGGGTCGGCGAGAGCGAGCGGTTCCTTCCTGAGGCCTGAGGCCCGAGGCCCGAGGCCTCATTCGACGACGCGCTCTTGGATGCGCGTGATCGAGTGCGCCAAGCCGGTGGTCTCGTCGACCTCGATCATCGCGCCGGTGAGGCGGATGTCGCGCTTCGCCACTTCCAGCTTGCGCGGCGTGTTCATCAGAAACCGGTGCAGCGCCTCGTCGGGGCGGAAGCCGATCACCGAGTCGTACGCGCCGGTCATTCCGACGTCCGTCTGGAACGCCGTGCCGTTCGGGAGGATGCGCTCGTCGGCGGTCGGAACGTGCGTGTGCGTCCCGACGACGGCGGAGACGCGGCCGTCGAGATAGCGCCCCATCGCCTGCTTCTCCGAGGTCGCCTCGCAGTGGATGTCGACGATGATGACCTTCGCCTTCACCTCCTGCAATTCGCGATCGGCGCAGTGGAAAGCGTTGTCGCACGGCGGCATGAAGACGTTGCCCATGAACTGCAGCACCGCGACGTCGACGCCGGCCGCCGTCTGCCGGAGGACCTTCCCCTTCCCCGGATTACCGGCCGGGTAGTTCGCCGGCCGGATCACGTGGTCATAGCGGTCGTAGTTGTCGACGAAGTCTTTCTTGTCCCAGATGTGGTTGCCCGAGGTGTAGGCGTTGATCGGAAGCTCCGACAGCTCTTCCATGATCGCCTCGGTGACGCCGAAGCCGCCCGCGGCGTGCTCGATGTTCACGATCGTGAAATCGATCCGCTCGCGGTCGACGACGCTCTCGAGCTTCTGATGCAGCGCGCGCCGGCCGGGCTGGCCGACGACGTCGCCGATGTAGAGGACCCTAATCACTTCGCGTAATCCACCGCACGCATTTCCCGAATCACCGTGACCTTGATCTGTCCCGGATATTGCAGCTCCGACTCGATCTTGCGGGCGACGTCCTTCGAGAGCCAGATCGACTGCTCGTCGGTGATCTTTTCGGCGTTCACGATGATGCGCAGCTCGCGGCCGGCCTGGATGGCGAAGCTCTTCGCGACGCCATCCATTGCGTTCGCGATTCCCTCCAGCCGCTCGAGACGATGCACGTAGTTCTCCAGAATCTCGCGGCGGGCGCCGGGACGCGCCGCGGAGAGCGCGTCGGCGGCGTTGACGAGGATCGCCTCGACCGTGGTCGGGTCGTAGTCGCCGTGGTGGCATTCCATGGCGTGAATGACGTCGCGCTTCTCGCCGTACTTCTCGAGCACCTGGCGTCCGAGCTCGAGGTGGGTTCCTTCCATCTCGCGATCGATCGCCTTGCCGATGTCGTGCAGCAGCCCGCCGCGCTTGGCGATCGTGTCGTTGACGCCGAGCTCCACCGCCATGAGCGCGGCGAGCTGCGCGACCTCGAGCGAGTGCACGAGCACGTTCTGGCCGTACGACGTGCGGTAACGGAGACGCCCGAGGAGCTTGAGGACCTCCGGGTGAACGTCGGTGATGCCGAGCGAGAACGCCGCGGCCTCGCCTTCCTCGAACAATTTCTGATCGAGCTCCTGACGGACCTTCTCGACGAGCTCCTCGATGCGGGCGGGATGAATGCGGCCGTCCTGCATGAGGCGCTCGAGCGAGATGCGGGCGATCTCACGCCGGATCGGATCGAAGCCGGAGAGGATGACCGCTTCCGGCGTGTCGTCGACGAT
>JACZCU010012415.1_pt1 | contig 27382 bp, 24 predicted proteins | sample 8641851 | NCBI WGS metagenome assembly JACZCU01 (sample SAMN15324605, study PRJNA640507) | soil metagenome | isolation source: monocropping sugarcane control | place: China: Luxin town, Laibin City, Guangxi Province | collected 2019-07-25 | depth 10cm m | reverse complement strand
TAGATGTGGCTGGAAATATCCAGGTCTGGTCTGCTTCAGGTGGCTCCCCAAGCTGGTCCTGGTCCTACGCAAATCAAGCGTCTCAGCCTTCTTCCTCTTCATATGCGAGCATTCACCCATGGATAAGCTGGTCTCCTGAGGGAGACATCCTGGCTTCGGGGTACTTTCGGGGAGAATATGCTCTCTGGCAAGCCTCTACGGGCCAACTTCTCTTCCAGAAAAAGCCTGCTCAAGACAAACAGTGGGATAGTGAAGGACCGGCAGGTGTCTCCTGGTCCCCTGATGGAACTCGCATGACTCTTTTTCTGCCACAGGATAATAATATCGATCTGCTTACCCAGGTCTGGAGTATCCAGTCCAAGCGATTACTCTTTACATGCCAGGGTACGGCGCAGCAGTTTCAGGATGCGGCTTGGTCGCCGGATGGAAAATATCTAGCAGCCAGCTACTCCGCCGGTAGAAGTACTGGAGATTCCGGTATTCAGATCTGGGACGCGAGTAACGGGAACGCCCTGGCCACCTATAGCGCCCCGTTCTATCCAAATGGCCTGACCTGGTCGCCCGATAGCCGTTTTCTGGCGGTCTACAATGCGACGGGCGAGCAATGTATGCAAACACTCCGTCCGACCTGTCTCTTCATAAACTATGCTTACCAGGTCTTTCGTGTAGGTTGATCTTTCCATCCCTAATGCACTTACCATTGGGCAAAATAGCATTTTTATCTATTCTTTATATTGAATAAGTGTGCCGAGTGCATGCTCAGTTCACCTTTTCGGGAAGAGATAAATGGGTTTCGTATGAACAACGTAATAAGCACAAATGCGCTCAGCCAATTGCGAGGCGGAGAGGACTCCACCTGATGAGTTTATTTTTCTCATGTGGGAATGTCCTCTCTTCTTTCACATCTTTTTTGGTAAAGTGAGTGCGAACAACGCGAAAAAGGCCCTCTGGTGGGGAAGCTCATCAAGAAGAGAAAACAACTTGTGGAGAAGCTCATCAAGAAAGTGCTAGATTCCTACCTCATGAAAACAGGCAAGCACGCTCTACTGGACGTTGGTTGCATGGATGAAAGGTAGAGGGGGCGAGACGAAGGACAAGCGAGTCATGTAGAAGAAATCCCGAAAGGTGCTTTGCAAATATTCGCTGCCAGTACCATACATCGTAGGATCGAGCTTGATGATTTGTAAGGTTCCATTCTGTTCGCGATGATAGAGAAAGCAACGTACCCAAAAATGATTGATATCCGTTTGCATAGCTATCACCGCCCCAGCAGCAGAGAGTGCTCGAGCCAATGTTTGTGCTGATAACAGGTTCCCCTCCGCGTACAGCAAAGTACCCTGTGCCGTGATACCCAGACCCGAGCGTCACGTGTAGGCCCATGGCTGATTCAAGACGGTGAGGCCCCAGAGAGCCCCATTTTGTGCCAGCGGATTGATGGCCCCATGATCAATGAGCAGGAAAGCATTCTGACGCCACGCCACTAGGGCCGGATTGCTGCTCGTCAAACGCCGGTCAACATCCCAGGCACCGATGATAATCTGACCAGTCTTCGTCACGGCAACCGTTGCGTCTCCGGCTGTGGCGGGACATAGAGGGTCCTATTAACTTGCATGCCATACAGGACATCAGCATACATGAAACCGCCATTAAAGGCAGCGAGCAGCGCATTGCTTTGTTGATCAGAGGCAGGAATCACACCTGGTCCATAGACCCCACGTGGTCCCCCTGGCTGCGTGGTCCCTGCAACCATGTGTAACCTGATAAAGCGGGTATCAAACTGTGCCAAGGTGACGATAGCAGCGGGTCGTAGTGGATCGGGTCGCAGAAATGTTTTGGCCACGAGCAGCAGAGACGTGTAAGGAGCAGGGGCTCTCTCCTCCGCGATCCAGCCTCCCTCACCGGGAAGGGCTGGCGTGATCATCGGTGTGATCCGCACCAGTGACATAGCTCCTAGGGATAGCGGGTTGGAAGACCCAGACTTTTGTGCAATTGGCGTTTCTCCTCTGGTCGCAGGACGATCCTGACTCGGAGAATGCTCCAACACCTTCTGTGAGGTCTCTCTAGCGCCAAAGAGAGTATGGAGAGCAGTTGCAGTCCATGTTCCTAATGCACCGGACATGTGGGCGAAGAGCACTGCAGCCACAAGTACGATAATGCTACTAGCGAGGAACCCGTGACGCGCTCGCTTGCTATAGGGACGGGGTTGACTCCTAAGTAGCCAGCACAGGGTTTGTGATACACTTAACTGAAACTTCTAGTGAGAGCGGGTTGTTAATGTGGTTTTTGTGCTCTCATTGTAACTCTTGCTGTATAGGAGACTGCCTATGCACTGCATATATGACCGTTTCTGTATGAGCAAGCAGGACAGATATGCGAGGAGAAGCTTATGGACGACAGTGACGTTCTCTATCACATTGAAAAGCTAGTGGATGAGGAACAAAAACTTACCCAACTCATAGAGCAAGGCGACCTGGATGAAGATCAACAGGCTTCTATACGGCAACTCGAGATATACCTGCATCAGTGTCGGGATTTGTTACGTCAACGTCGCGCCCGGCGCATGGCTGGCCTCGATCCTGCCGATGCCAGGCTGGATGATGAGGATAGCGTCGAAAACTTCCCGCAATAATATTTCCCTGTTGACGCATCCTTTTATTGTGCAGTGCCAGGCCCGGCCTCTTTCAGGACGCGATTTCCACGCCCATAGTAGTGGTCGAGCTTGCCTCGACCATAACGTCCCTTACGGCGCGTTCGTTAACTGATAGGGTCCAACTGACCCCTGGTCGGCTCTGCTCAGCAGAACCACGACTCGGTCAAGTGCGGCAAGACCTTGCGAACGCCATAATCCTGGACTGCTTTATTAATATCTATACACTGACCTTGAGCGGCAAGGGCTAAAGCCTTGATATGAAAGAAGGTTTCAATGGCGTCTGCCTGCTCTCCCTCTGCCTGTTCTACATGTGTAGTGACCTGCTTGTGCAGTGCATCCATGCGCCGATCGGCATGTTGCCAACGGTAGGTGTAGGCCGCGGCGTCCAGTTCTTCCAACCATTCCTGGCAATCGCCGGCCTGGAGTAGTGCGGAGCCAGGGGGTATGAGGAGGCGAATTGAGAAGTGAACCGGGTCAATATGCTCGATCAAGTTACGTTCTTCAAAAAAAGTGAGCAATTGGATGTAGCTATCGAGTGTTTCCCAGGGAGAGAAAGGCATGAGTGAGGGGCGTAAAGCAATGCCAACCTCTTCCATCAAGTCAAAAACCGCGGCCACGTCTGCCCTATTGTGGCCTTTGTCAAGGTGACGAAGCACGTTATCATTCAAGGACTCGACAGCAGAGACAATGAACGTACATCCCAGGTCTTTAAATTCTGGCAACAAGTGACGCTGCTTGAGTAGATGCTCAATTTTGATGGTAGCATCAAAGGTGACAGAGGGGAACTCCTGGTGCAGGGCCCGGCAGATGCGCATCGCATGTCCCGGACCATTAAAGAAATCCGGGTCGCCGAACGTGATATGTTGAGCGCCCTGCCCAACCTGGGTTCGTATATCCGCCAAAACGATCTCGGCTGGGATGGCAAAGAAACGACCACCGTAAACTGGCGTGATGGGGCAATGCTGGCAGGTGTGTTTACAGCCACGTGTGCTCTCGGTGTAGCCAGCAAGCTGGACGGTACCGTTCGTCTCCAGGTGAGCGTAGCGATCAAGGGATGGTAAACCGTCGCGTTCTGGAACAGTAAATGAGGTGCGCTTTATCCATGCTCTATCCCTGGTATCGCGCGTGCTGACCCCCGGGATGACCGCCATTGACCCATGTTCAATGGCGGCGATCAACTTGAGTAATGGCTCCTCGTATTCGCCACCAATCGCGGAGTCGATGGTGTTCCGTAACAGGTAATCAGCATTGAGCAACGCATAGAGGCCATAGAAACAGATATGTGCGTCTGGATTGAGGCTGCGAACCCTTTCTGCCACCTGTTGGCCTAAACGCAAGGCTGTGTGCATAGGGACGGAGACACCGACGAAATGTGCCTGGAGAATGGCTTCGTCACTTAGCATCTCAACAGAGGTATCGACAGGCATGGGCATATAGCCAGCCTGCTGAAGCATCGCACAAAGCGAGGCCAGGTGAAAAGGTTGATGTCCCAGTTCATAGCAGGAAACGAGTAGAATGTCGCCAGCCGATCTCATTTCTTGCGTGGTGCTCCACCCCCGCCCTTACTGCTCTGCCCTCCCCCTTTAGCACCTGCTCCTGCGGGAATGTCTTCGTTCTCGTCTTCTGGTACCCAGCCCTCTGGCATCTTCGCCTCTGAGCCGAAGAAGAACTCTTCCATCTGTTCGCGCAGCAGTTTGCGTGATTCTGGATCAGCCATATTCAGCCCATAGTGATTGATAATAAGCGTGCTCTGTGCAGGCCACATGTCGTAGGCCTGTTTGGAGACATGTTCGTAGATTCGCTGCCCTAGCTCACCCGGAAAGGGGGGCTTATCCAGTCCCGGCAGCTCCTGCCCTAGTTTTACACATTTGACCATTCGCGGCATGACAAAGCTCCTAAGTGAGGTTACAATGTGTTACATACAGATACTACAAGATGTGGAGGTTCCTGTCAAATTTGTGAAACATCCGCCGCGTGTTCTCTTTTTGGGAATGCAGGGCAATTTTTCGTTACCCCCTCTGCATGCCTTATTGCAAAACGGAATTGATGTCTGTGCTGTCGTTATTCCAGCAGCAGATGGTCCTGACCGCAACCCTCTGCCCATTAAGCGTAAGGAGCGACCTCCTCTTGTACGCCCGTTGCTTCCTATACTCAAATCCTCTTTACAGAACAATATTGTGCAGCTTGCCTGGCAGCGGCACATTCCTGTCTGGGAGGTAGCGCGCATGGCAGATCCCACCGTCGTTGCTACGCTCGCTGCTTATCAACCTGATGTTATCTGCGTAGCCTGTTTCTCTTTGCGTATGCCACCTGTCATACTGGATTTACCTCGCCTTGGCTGTTTGAATGTGCATCCCTCCTTGCTGCCTGCTCATCGGGGACCTGAACCTTTATTCTGGGCATTTCGCCAGGGCTTGTATAAAACTGGTGTCTCCATTCATTTTATGCATGAAGGCATGGATACAGGCGATATTCTGGCTCAGGAGAGCATCGAGATCCCTGCTGGTATGAGCTATGGAGAGTTGGAGTACGAATCCGCTCGGCTCGGCGGCGAACTTCTCACGCAGGCTGTGCAAGCCCTATATATGGGGAATGCTATAGCTACTCCCCAGGATGAGAAATTGAGTAGCTATCAATCATTTCCCACTCCTGAAGATTTCATTGTACCCGCAGCAGAATGGAGCGCTGAGCATGTGTATAGATTTGTGTGTGGTGTTTCAGGATGGAGAGAGCCAATTAAACTCCAGCTTAAAGATAATAAGTATGTGTACGTTCAAAAAGTCATTTCCTATGGCCTGGAGGGTATCAGCGTATTACCAGGTGAGGTATATAATCGGTATGGGGATACGTTACGAGTAAAGTGTAAAAGAGGTTGGGTTGAGGTGGCTAACCCAACAGATTCACAATAGTATTTAGGAAATCGTCAAGTTCGAGGGGCTTGCTCATAGCGATGATTTTGCGTTTTTCGATCTCTTGCCGGGGGAGACGTGCACTGATTACCACAGCTGGAATGTGTTCGAGCCCTGTTGTAGCGTGAAGTTGATCGTACAATTCAATGCCGTTCATTCTTGGCAGTTGATAGTCTAAAATAAACAGACTTGGCTTGATGTTCGCCACTGCTTTTAATGCTTGAAAGCCATCGGCAACCAGCATTGCATGGTAGGGGGTCTCCTGTAAAATAGCTTGCACAAGAAAATTGCCAATTCCTGTGTCGTCCTCTACCACTAAAACAGTTTTAAGCGAAACATCCTCTTTCCCCATATCTGCATTGTGGGACATCGGTAAACTCCAGTACTAGTATAATGATGTGTCGCGCTGAAAAACTCTCCACATATAACCCCACGTCTTATGACGTGGGGTCATTTTCCCTTAGCAACTTCAACATACCCGAATATGATCTTTGACGCATTATAGCACGTTTTGTCAAGCTGATGTGCTGAGTATCGCCTATGCTAGCTATGAGTATCGTTCATGCTATAGGAAGCTACTACCAGATAGCCATTGCACCAACTAGGAGCATCAAAGAGGTGGCGATAAGTCCTTACTTTGAGGTAGTCCAAACAGTTGTTCCATACTTGACTATGCTAAAACAATATGTCTCATTTTGAGACATATTGAGGCAAATTTGATAGTAATCAGAATCTCCTGCCTGGGAAGTTGGCTCTATGATCAGGCTGAGAAGAAGTATATCCACTAATAAGTGGAAGGACTTAATGGCAGTCCTTCCCCATCTCTATTTGTGCCTCTTGAAAAGCGTAAAAACTAATAGCCAGATGATTGATTATAGGGATTTTCGTTCTGCTGTGGAGCATACGGATTGCTCTGCATTGGCTGTCCATATTGGCCCGGGTTTGGTGGATACTGACCCGGTTGCTGCTGCGGATACTGAGCAGGATTGTACTGAGGATACGTTGGAGGATTCTGGTATGGCTGTTGATATGGGCCAGCTTGCCCAGGCACACCCATTGCTGGAGGTTGAGCTGTGCTGTACACACGCTGCTTCTTGCCTCTATTGAGCAAGCCAAGTCCTGCCAGGAGCAAGCCCAACACGGCTATTATTCCACCGATAGTCCAGTTGTTGGTGTAATAACCATTAGGATTCTTCGCATAGTCAGAAGTTGTGAAAACTTTCTGACCGCCGGGATCACTCGTAAGTGTAATCTGCTCTATGGTGTAGCCGGTGCCTTGCAACTGAGTGCTTGAGTTTGTGGCGCTAACATCGACATTACTCGTTTGATCTGGACTATACACGAAAGAAACAGTATCACCATCGCTGAAAGTGTTATCAGTGATAGCAGGTGAGAAACCACTTTGATTGATCACGTAGAGTGTAGGGCTATCCTTCATTTGTAGGTAGCCAGTACCACTGCCTGATAGGATATGTGCGATCGTGCCCTGGCTAACTCTGGAATAGCTATTCTGATGGGAAGTGGTTCCGTAGATTAGTCCACCCGCCAGCAGAAGTATGCCGATAATAATCAGGCCCCAACGACGGCTTGCTAGAAGAATAAACACAGCCTTCTCCTTTTTGTCCTTATCCTAGGTGAGCTACAACATGCCGAGCGACTTTACGATGAGAAAAATTTACTAATATCAATAAACAGTATACGATATCTCAACATTAAATAATTTGGGGACCGTTAACAAAACGCATTGAAGCAATTAACCTCATCAAGTCTATAACGAAGGAAAAACTCAGGTTGTCACACTTTCCTGGCTTACTTTGTTTGTTGATTTCGCTATGATTGCTTATGAGGACCATGATCGCGATAAACCAGTTTGACGAAGATGAGATGAAAGAGCAAGACGTTTCTCTTTCTTCATCCAGAAACTGATCCTGATTTATTACAACGAACATACTCGACGCAAGTATCGCACTATGGTATCATCCACTCATCAGATTATTTTGGGAAGAATAGGATCAGGCTGTGTATCTCAAGCGTTTAGAAATGCTGGGTTTTAAGAGTTTTGCTATACGCACATGTTTAGAGTTTAGTACAGGTATTACGGCTGTCGTAGGGCCAAATGGAGCGGGCAAATCGAATGTCGCCGATGCCATGCGTTGGGTGCTTGGTGAACAGAGCATGCGCCAATTGCGCGGCAAGAAAAGTGACGACATTATATTTATAGGTGGTCACGGCAAAGCTGCTTTAGGTATGGCTGAAGTCTCTCTCACTCTGGATAATAGCACCGGTTGGGTCCCTTCGGCCTACAGTGAAATCACCGTGACGCGCCGCAGTTACCGTTCTGGTGAGAATGAATATCTTATCAATAAGCAGAAAGTTCGCCTCAAAGACGTTATTTTGTTGCTGGCACAGGCTCGCATCGGGCATGATTCATACACAGTTGTAGGGCAGGGCTTGATCGATGCAGCGTTGAGCTTGCGCGCTGAAGAGCGGCGCGGTCTATTTGAGGACGCGGCAGGCATCCGCCCTTTCCAGGTACAGCGCGCTGATGCCGAGAATCGCCTGCGCCAGACGGAGCAAAACCTGGAGCGTTTGCGCGATATAGTCAGTGAAATTGAGCCGCGTTTAGCACCCTTGAAGGTGCAAGCACGTCGTGCTGTCGAGTTCAGACAGTTGAGTGGCGAGCTACAAGAAGTACTCCTGACATGGTATGCGCTGCAGTGGCGACGCTTACGCGCTACCAAAGAACGTACCGAGGCTGCAGAACAAGAGCAAGCCCTGAAGGTTCGCCGGTTGGAACAGACCATCTCCTCACTTGACGAACAGAGCAATAATCTGCGTGTGAGACGGCAAACTATACGCACATACATTGCCGAGGCTCGTAAGGCTTGTGTTGAAGCAAGTGATTTCGTGCAGAGGATCGAACGCGACCTAGCGGTCGCTGAAGAGCGTATTACTGGCCTGGCACGCCAGCGGAACGAGCAGCAACAGGAAGAGCGCCGACTTCGTGAACGGTTGATAGCGCAACAGCAGCTCGTCATTGACCAGGAAGAGCAGTGTGATCGCGCCGATGAAGCAGTAGATAATTCTGCCGTGGCCCTGGCCGCCCTGGATGGGCAGGTAGCCCGCCTCCAGAAAGAATATGAAATGGAAGAGCATCGCCTGCGTGGAGCTCAAAACGACCTGATTCAAGTCCAGGCACGCCTTGGTGCCAGCCAGACGGACCTGGGTCGACAGCAGAAGCACCTGGGTGAACGCAATCGTAACCTGGCGGCGCGCCGTGATACCATCGCCCAATCTCAACAAGCATTGCGTACGCTGGAAACGCGCCTTGTTGAGGAACGTTCTCGCCTGGATGCTGTTCTCAATGAAGAACAGCAGGCTACTCAGCGCAAACAGGCTCTGACAAGAGCTATAGCCGATGCCCAGCAAGAGATCGAACGTTTAAAACCTCTACTCTCCGAGGCTGAAAGACAGCGTCGTACTGTCTCTGATCGCCTAAACATGCTCAAAAATTGGCGTCAGAGCCTGAGTGGTTATAGTGACGGCGTCCGCGCTCTCTTGCGTGCTCCATCGGACAAGGTTACGGGACTTATAGGACCAGTTCCTCAACTGGGTGTTGCCCCGGCAGGCCTTGAAGTTGCTCTGGAAGCCGCTCTTGGACCGTATTTACAGGCGGTGGTCGTACAGACACTCGCGGATGCACATATCTGTCTGCGTTATTTGCAGGAGGCTAAATTGGGCAAAGCGATGGTGCTCTGGCTGGATAAAGAGCGAATGCATGATGAGGTTGATGAAGCGCAGTTTCATGCGGAAGAAGATACGCTGCAGCGCTTTTTAGCGGAGAAATTATCCTTACAAGAACGCGTACTCGGTTTTGCATGGCGCTATGTCCAATGTGAGCCGCGCTATATAGCCTTCTTCTGTCGGCTGTTACGAGGCGTCGTCATTGCCAGGGACGTGGAAGCCGCACAGGAACTCCTGGCATGGATTCTGCCGCTCAGTGCCTCTTCTTCTAGCGATCTGCCTTTTGAGTCGGTGGTAACGGTAAAGGGCGACATATTGCACATTGCTGGCTGGCTGGTGGGTGGAAGGAGTAAGGAGGGTAGTCAACAAGGGTTACTGGCATACGAACGGGAACTGCGCGAATTGCCGCAACAATTGGACAAGCATATTGCTTTGATCAATCAACTCAATGAGAGAATAAGCGCCATCCAGCGCGAACAGGAGGGACGCCGCGCTGAGCAAGCTTCAATAGACAAAGAGTTACAGAAAATAGTTATGCGCATCAATGAGATCAACAAAGGAGTGACTGCTGCTCAACGTGAGCATGATCGTTTGCAGACGGAGCTACAAATGGCTGCTTCGCTTGAACAGCAACTGGCTGCCGAGATAGCGGGTCTGGAGCAAGAAGTACAGTCGGCCCAGGAGCGCGTGCATGCCCATGAAAAATCGCAACGTGAGGTGGCGAGTCTGGTTGAAGAGCTTCAGCATGAGATGGAGGATCGGGCGCTTACCTACCGTCAACAACAGGATGAACTGGGACGTGCTCGTACCGCCCTAGCAGTAAAGCGGCAGGAAGCAAAATCACTTCATCAACAACTGGACATCCTGCATGGTCAAGGTCGCGATTTGAAAATTCAGCTTGAGCAACACCTGGTACGTATGAAAGAGGCTGAGCAGCATCAGCAGGCTTTACAAGAGGCTGTTTCTATGCATCGTGTTGAACTTGAAAAGGCGCTTGAACAGGCTCGACGCTATGATGAGGAACTGCGCGTTGTAGAAGAGCAATCCAATGAGATTGATCGACAGGTTGTGGAGTTAGAGCAGCAGACGATCCAGTTGCGCCATTCATTGACCGAGTTAGAGAGCGTCTATCGACGCTGCCTCCTGGAAAGCCAGAAGGCTCGTGATGCTGTTGAGAGCCTATTGGAGCAATTGCGCGAAGAGATGGGCATAGATGATCCTAAAGAGCTGAGTAGTTACATGTCTCAAGCGGAGGATCTGGCGATGGGAGAAGCTTCTCCTGATGAAGCAGGCGTACTCACAGAGGAAGAGGAGTCTCAATTGCGTAAGCTGCGGCGCCGTGTAGATAACTTGCGTAACCGCCTCAAGGCCCTGGGAGGATGTGATCCTGATGCACCGCAACAATACGAGGAATTACGCACTCGTTTTGACTTTCTCTCAACCCAGACGACAGATATGGATCAGGCTGCGTTGCATCTCCGCTCGATTATTGGACAGCTAGATGTGACCATGGCGCGTCAATTTGAGGCAACTTTTCAAGCGGTAAACGCACGTTTCCGGGAGCATTTCACAACCCTCTTTAATGGCGGCAGCGCGCGCCTTGAACTTATAACTGCCAGGAATGGCGAGGATGATGCTCAAATGTCTGCTCCTGCCAATATGCCCTCGGGCGTTGAGGTTATCGTGCAACCGCCAGGCAAGAAAGTGCAGGATTTATCACTGCTCTCAGGTGGCGAGCGGGCTCTTGTCTCGGCGGCCTTGCTCTTTGCCCTGCTAGAGATAAACCCACCGCCTTTCTGCCTGCTGGATGAGGTGGACGCGGCGCTCGATGAGTCAAATGTCACACGTTTTTGCGATATACTGAAGCGCCTGGCTCAACGCACGCAGTTTATCGTGATTACCCATAACCGTGTCACAATGACTTCTGCCCAGGTTATTTATGGTGTCTCCATGGGTGGAGATAGTGTTTCTCGCCTACTTTCTATGAAGCTCGAAGAAGCTCCAGTCGCGGGAGACCGGTAGCACGTATTGCCACTACAGCTTCTGTAATTTGCCAGTATCCCTATTTGTTATGTGATTGTTATCCTGCTGGTATATTCCGGATAACGGTATAAGCACAAGCGTCATATCGCCATTATCTCTTAGGGCGGGATTAGCGGAGAAGTATTGTGCCCCATCGCCTTGTTCCCAGGACAGGTCCGAGAAATGCTGTGAAGTGGATACGATAGTAGCATGACCGTCTCTGTTAGCTGCCATTGCTGATCTCCTTATATCACTAGAGCATGGTGTTGCTCATCTAACATTGCCTATCTCCATGATAGCTGCTCCTGGCCCTATGTGGTATGATGTAGCTCACGCCTCGCTATTGAGTTAGATCACATGCTATACACCAGCTTCCTTTAGTATAACGTTCTAAATGTGCCAGAAACCACGTACGAGTAGGGCAATGAAAATAAGTAATGCCGCCTGTAAATTACCATTCAGGTTGGTTGCCATGAGCTTCAGATAGTTCTTCAAATCCCCTGTGGCCTGACGTAGTGCCAGAAGGACAGGGATAACAGTTAGCATCGCAAGCGCGCTATACCAGGGAAAAACGTTGAGGATTGCATTCAGACCAATTAGAAATGCCACACATACAAGCAATACAGCTCCGATTATACGCGCTTTCTGCTCACCAAGTGCTACGATTGGCGTAATTTTGCCCACTTCCTTGTCCGCACGCCAGTGCAAAAAGTGATGGAAGTAGAGAACTGCTGTCGTGTAGAGGCCGAGCGGCAGTGAGGCGAGTAACGCGCTTGTCGTAACATAGCCTGTCTGGACATAGTAAGCGCCTACCAGGGGGAGTATGCCGAAAGAGATCAATATGTCTATTTCTCCGAGTCCGCGCCCTATATAGGCTATGCGCAGTGGAGGAGCTACATAAAAGAAAGCCAGTAGAAACCCCGCAGCCCCAAAAGCTAACGCCCAGGGCCGAAAAAAGGCTAAGATGATGCCACATAGGAGGGCGAGGGCAAATAAGCCAATCGCCAGACCACGATATGCTCCTAACGAAAGCTTACCGCTCATTAGCACCTGGGAACCAGTCACCAGGGTTGTTCCTTCAGGCACCAGTTGCTGGGCGGTCTGGTCTGTGCCTTCAGCAAAGTCAAAAACATCATTCACGACGTTTGCGCCAAGATGGGCGGCTAATGCTCCTAACAGGGCGAGCGCAAAAAATCCCCACTGGAAAGGTGTACCTTGCTGCCAGGCTAAAACAGAACCAATCACAACGGGCGCAAGCATGACAGGTAAGGTTCGCGCACGCGTGGCCTGAAGCAATAATTGCAGTTGGCTCATGAGTTCACCTGGTCTCCCATCGAGTTTATCGCGAAAGTGATCTCAGTTTGCATGGGATTGGCCGCTACATTCGTGATACGTAGCCAGTTTACCTGTAATTCCACTGCAGCGATGGGTACACGTGCAATAAATGCTGCTGCCACACTGGACTTTTGGCCTAACTGTTCACGCGCTTCCTGACTTCTTTTTTCATCGCTCAGAACATGAGCTATGGCTGTCGCTTCAAGCCATGCTGTGGGTTGGTCGGGGCCAATAAATAGCCCTACACGCGGATTTTGCCGCAAATTGGCAAGTTTACGCGATGAAGTGATAAAGGTCCCATACAAAGTTAAAACTGTGTCTTGTCCGAGCTGTTCAACAAAGAATGCACGTGTTACATACGGCTGACCCTCATGCTCTGTGGCAATGGCGAGAGTATTATATTGTGCAAGAAAGCTCATGAGCGCCTCGCGAACGGTCTGATCCATGATGGAGATCCTCTCCAATTCTCAATTTTTTAAGCCACTAACCTATGAATAGCCAGATGGCTATAGCGCATTAGATGATATATTTAAGCATATCATATTTCTAGCGAAGAAAAGATGATGGTACCTATGCTTATTCGTTTGAACGTCATTGCTTGATTTTGGATTACGAACACATATATACTCCTTGATAGCAATTTTTATGCTATCAACAACTCTATCCACCAGAGAGGATATATCAATGGCTATAACTGCTCGATCAACAAGCAATAAGAAATTAGCTTACCCACGTCCACGCATTGTCGGTGCCAAAACAGAAGTACCGCTTTTTGATGGTAGACATCTGCGCTATGTCAACCTGGATAGTGCTGCCAGCACTCCCCCTATGACGAAGGTAAGTAAGGCTGTTGAAGAATTTCTTCCCTGGTATTCAAGCGTTCATCGCGGCGCTGGCTACAAATCCCGCCTCTCGACGCATCTCTATGAACATGCGCGTGACGTCGTAATGCATTTTGTAGGTGCAGCCCCTTCGACTCATGTGGTCGTCTTTGTTCGCAATACCACTGAAGCACTAAACTTACTGGCGCACCGCATTATGCTCGAACCAGGCGAATTAGTTTTAACTACACGCTTAGAACATCACTCGAATTTGCTCCCCTGGTACCGTTGCTCACATGAGCTTGTTGAACTTACTCCCGATGGACGTATCGACCTGAGCGATCTTGAGTACCGCCTGCAAAAGTACCAGGGAAAAGTTCGGCTTGTGACTCTAAGTGCGGCTTCCAATGTAACCGGTTTGTTGTCTGATATCCGAAGTGCTGCTCGCCTGGCTCATACATATGGAGCCTTAATTGCTGTGGACGCTGCCCAAATTCTTCCCCACCGCGCTCTTAAGATGGGCGCCTTGAACGATCCCGAGCGTATTGACATGCTGGCCTTTTCCGGGCATAAGCTGTATGCACCCTATGGTGTAGGTGCCCTGGTTGTGCCCGCTTCCCTCTTCGCGGATGGTGAGCCCATGCTTGTTGGTGGTGGGACGGTCTGCCTTGTAACCAGTTCCGGTATCAGTTGGGCTACTGGACCAGACCTGGAGGAGGCCGGTTCACCCAACGTCATTGGCGTCGTAGCTCTGGCGGCTGCCCTGGAGGAACTCATGCGCTTTGGCATGAACCGCGTTGCAGAACATGAACGCGAGCTGACAAAATACGCTGTTCACCGCTTACAGGATATCCCCGGCCTCACACTCTATGGGCCATCATGGGAACCGGTTCTCGCGGACTGCGAAGACCGCCTGGGGGTCTTCAGTTTCAATCTCGCGGGACGTTCGTATGTCGAGGTTGCCTCCGTTTTAGCTAATGAATGGGGGGTTGGTGTACGCAGCGGTTGCTTCTGCGCACACCTCTATGTAGCTCACCTGCTAGGCATCTCTGAATCCGACTCTAGTGAAGCTCGTGAACGCCTGATTGCGGGCCTGCCCGTTGAATTACCAGGTATGGTGCGAGCCAGCATTGGACTAGCAAATACCAAAGATGACATTGATCACCTGGCTAGCGGTTTACTGGCCATTGCACGCGGTGACATCCGTGCCACCTATGTTAAAACTGCTAGTGGAGACCTGGAACCCATTGACTCTACTCGCCCATTTGAGACTCATGGAGAGGCCTTTTTATAGAGCTTATCTCTGTCTTCTTACCCGCGAAGAAGATACCCAGCAGCACCAGGGTCAGCCCTCCTAGCGCATTCAGTCTAACAGGCTCATGTAGCAACAGCGCGCCATATACCAGTGCCGTACAAGGAAGCAAGTATGTGACAATCAAGGTGCGTGTCGGGCCAACACGTTCAAGCAGCCAGTAGTAACAGATATAAGCAAGTGATGTGCCTCCCAACGCAAGAGCTATAGCTGAGCCAAGCGCCCAGATCAATGGCACATGGAATGTTTGTTGCGGTTGAATAACTAATGCGATACCCGCGATGGGGGCAAGCATCACGGCTCCCATCGCAGTTTGCCCAATAGCAGGTTGCATCGAAGGTAGGCCCACAAGCATTTTACGCGCAAAGAGACCACCCAGGGCATAGCTGGCCGAACCTAGCAGCACAAGTAATGCGCCCCATAGATAAAGGGGAGATGTGCTAGTAGTAAAAGCAGCGGGACCAACCAGCAAGCCAACTCCTACAAAACCGATGAGCACACCTGCTACACGTCCCCATGACAATCGTTCTCCACCAGGCCACCAATGAGAAATAATCACGACTACCAATGGCGTGGTAGCATTGAGAATAGCGGCCATTCCCGATGGGATATATTCCTCACCCCAACTAATTGCCAGGTAAGGAATGACAGCATTGAAGAAGGCAACAATGAAAAATGCCCATAAATGTGTCTTCCATCCATTCATAATAGCAGGCATGAAAGGCACAACAATTAATAAACCGAGCGCGCCGAGAATAAGACGTACCGCCACCAATGTCAGTGGAGACATATCACCAATAGCAACTTTAATAAAGAGAAATGATGCTCCCCATAGTGCGGCCAGTGCAAATAGGACCAGGTATTCCCTGAGCTTCACAAGTATAACCCCCATTCGTTGAAAATTATATCTTATCATCAGAAATATATAAAGCAAGTATGCTATCAGAGTGAGCGTCGTATTTTTGTGGGCGTGATCTCAGGGGAACGTAGCGTTAGCCGGTCCAGAGTAGCAAGAGTAGTGGGTGTAGCGGGTGTAGAGTGGGACATGGTCGAGGCTGCCTTCATCGTCTCCCTATTACCTGTCCCCCTCTTACCTCATTACCTCATTACCTCTCCCCCGGAGAGGGTGAGGGTGGCGGCTGCTCGACCACTCCAATGGACAGGACATCGCTATGCTTGTCCTGAAACAGTTTTGGTCTGGCACTGCGCAAAAATATGAATTACACCCTGTTATCATAGCGCTAGACGGACGCCAAGCGTTAATCTGTATGCGTTTAGAACACCTATACCATCATAGCTTATAGTGTATCAGTAGTTTAGTGATTTAACGCTTCCATATAAGCCAAGCTTTCTTGCTTGACTTTGCCTCATTATTGGAGTACCATAACTATGCTTGGTAACTAAAGTTACATATATTGTGTTTAGGAGCAGAGATACATGCTAGAGCGCGATGCCATGCGTTGGTTGCAACTGACTTATAAAGTGCCCAGTGAACCTTCTCAAAAGCGCGTATGGGTGTGGCGACGTTTACAAAATCTAGGGGCATTTGCCCTACAAAATTCCGTCTACCTGCTGCCTTATTCAGAAGAAGTAGAGAAGCATTTTCGCCAACTTGCCCATGACATTCGTGAAATGGGTGGAGAAGCAAGTATCTTTTTTGTCACGGCCCTTGATAGTGCGGACGAACGACGTATTCTGCAGACACTTGTTGAAGCACGGACCAATGAATATAATACCGTCGTGAAAGTATGCACCCGCTTTTTAGGCAAGGCCGCCGCTGTAGTTGAAACACAAAATTGGCATGACCAGGTGCACGCTGAATTTGCTGAAGTACTGGAAAAAGTACATGTGCTCTTTCGTACTGCCAAACGCCATGATATGCTGGGCTCTCTGACGGCCAGCAGGCGCGCAGCCGCTGCCGAATCACTGGCTATCTGCGAGCAAGTCTTCCGTGTGCTTCTCGATCAAGAATACACGCGTGCACGGCGTCTCCTGGAGATACATAGCGATCTCCTCCCCGATCCTGCTGACATTGAGCATGGTGACGCGGGTTCCACGCTTGTTGGTACACCTGATGACCTGCAAGAGCCGCCACCTCTGCATAGATAAACTTCCGGGGCTACTCTTGAGGAATTTTTTCTATCTATACTCTGTTATGATAGATGTTACAAGCTTCTTAGTTCTTTGTCTTGCAAACGCTCTCCATCAAAGAGATGCAACTAAACGTCACTTTCATGCGTATATATTGACAAGACAGGCGCTAAGTTATGAAACTCTAACACTAGAGGAAAAAGAGTATGCAGAAACAAAACTATGTTCGCCAATCCAGTGGTGCCAAAGCCGTTGCCCTTGATAATCGTTTACTTCTAATGAAATATCGTTTACTTCAACTTCTGGCTTTGATCCTTGGCGCTGCGAGTGCTCTTGGCCTACACTTCATCTTTTCACGCTAAGGTTCCACAACCTTTGTAATACTGGTGATTACCCATAAGTGAAAGTGGCCTCTGTACTCTACCGTCTTTCGTGTGTACTGCGCGGAGTCAATCTCGGCGGTAGTTCTAAAGTACCTTTTCTGTAGAATGTTGCTCAATCGAATACACTCCCACCTCTTCACGCAACAACGGATTTCTAATATTGGAAAAATTCAACCTCTATGGTATAGTTTAACTAAGCAGCAGAGAACGTCGTCAAACACTATTCTTATGGGAGACCTATCCTATAGTGAATGGGAGAAACTGCTGAAGAAAATCAGAGCCGTAAAAAAATAGGCGCGGTAGCGTTTACTTATGAGGGTATACTGCCCCAATCCATTCTAACATGATCCGACCGGATTTGCCTCGATGGATGGAGGTTTTATGAAATCAGTGGCCTTCTTTAAACCATGCGTCCTTATAATTGTGATCGTCCCCTTTCTTGGTACTATTCTGGCAATAACATTGCTCTGGCAACGGGTCGTCCAGTGGTCCGATCTAGCACTCCTAGCAACGATGTATACGATCACGGCATTCGGCATCACTATTGGATATCATCGCATGTTGACCCATCGGAGTTTTCGGCCCCATCTTGTCGTGAAGTTTGTCTTACTGATCCTTGGTACTATAGCTTTTGAGGCACCGCCGATTGAGTGGGCAGCAGTGCATATCAAGCACCACGCGCATTCCGACCGGGAGGGTGATCCCCACAGCCCCCTTGAAGGGATCTTCCACGCTCATATTGGTTGGCTCCTTAAAGGCTACTTCCCCGCTCCTGAGGTGTACTGCCGACATTTGCTGAAGGATCCGATCGTTGTTTTTGTAAATCGCACCTACTTGCTCTGGGTAGCACTGTCGTTCGTCATCCTCTACTTAATAGGTGGTTGGACAGGTGTTCTGTGGGGAGGCCTGGTGCGCATCTTTCTTGGGCACCACATTACCTTCAGTGTCAATTCCGTCTGCCATACCTTTGGCAAACGCGAGTTCGAGACGAACGATCACAGCCACAACGAGTGGATCGTGGGGCTGCTGGCTTTCGGAGAGGGCTGGCACAACAATCACCATGCGTTCCCACGTTCAGCCTTTCATGGGCTCCACTGGTGGCAGTTCGATCTTTCCGGCTACGTTATCTGGCTGCTCGAACGCCTCGGCCTGGCTCATGAGGTGTATCGCGTCTCGCCTGCCCTGCTCGTACACTATTCCTCTCGCAAGGCTGATCCCGCACCTAGCCTGTCTGGCTCTGGAGCTGAAGTGCACTAACACTTGCATAGAGCTGGCAAGGCCACCTGCAGAAAGAAATAAATTATGGTGAGACGAACAAAGAATATCGCCGACCAGGCTGCTCAGATCACATTGTCCTTGTTACAAGATGTATTCAGTTCTTCTCAGCAGCACAATTTTGCCGTGCGCTTGTGGGATGGCACCACCTGGAAACCTGAACCAGAATCAGGGGAACCAACGCGCTGCACGCTGGTTCTCCAACATCCAGGTGCCCTACGCAAGATGTTCCTGCCTCCCAGCGATCTGAACCTTGGAGAGGCCTACATCTACAATGATTTCGACATCGAGGGGGAGATCGAAGCCATCTATCCACTGATGGAACAACTCATTAATGGGCACCGGGGGAAGGTGGAACAGCTGCGCTATGGGAGACAGCTACTGAACTTGCCGAAGATGAGTCAACCGCGCACGAGTGACATAGCAGCGAAATTGCACGGCGTAGTCCACTCGAAAGGGCGTGATCGCCAGGTAGTGGCATATCACTACGACCGCTCCAACGATTTCTATGCGCTCTGGCTTGATAGGCGCATGGTCTACTCCTGCGCCTACTTCGGTACGCCTGATGAAGACCTTGATATGGCGCAGGAGCGTAAGCTCGATTATATTTGTCGCAAGTTGCGTCTGCGACCAGGGGAGCGTTTGCTGGATATCGGTTGTGGCTGGGGCGGGTTGCTCATCTATGCCGCACAGCATTACGGTGTGGAGGCGGATGGCATCACTCTCAGTCCCCAGCAAGCAAAGCTGGCGCGTGAGCGGATCAAGGAGGCCGGGTTGGAGAATCGCTGCCACGTCGATATCTGTGATTATCGCGAATTGGGCAAACCGCAAGGATATGATAAGCTCGTATCCGTCGGCATGTTTGAGCACGTAGGCGCAGCCCTCTTACCCACATACTTCAAACAAGCGTGGGAACTGCTACGTCCGGGCGGCGTCTTCCTTAATCATGGTATCGCACTTCATTCTAATGCAGCCGTGATCGGACTCGACTTCATCCATCGCTACGTGTTCCCTGATGGTGAGGTGGTACCGCTCGGTAATACACTACGAGCAGCAGAGACAAGTGGTTTCGAGGTGCGCGATGTAGAGAGTCTAAGAGAACACTATGTATACACATTACGCAATTGGACACGTCGTTTAGAGGAGCACTCAGACGAAGTGAAGAGGATAACATGTGAGGTGACCTATCGCATTTGGCGCTTGTTCATGTCAATGGGAATGCATGAGTTTGAGGTAGGGAGAACCAATGTGTATCAAACATTGCTGGTGAAACCTGATAAGGGAAGGAGCGGGCTACCGCTGAGGAGGGAGGATTGGTATACGTGATCTACTTCTCGAAAAGGTAGTCACAGATCAGTATATTGGAGAAACTGCTGATGAGACTGATGATTACCTATATCTTTTGGGCCCTTGCAATGAAGCGCCAAACAAGGCTCTTCGCATCATCTGCTGTTTGCAAAGCTGAACCATATCAGGACTCTTGCTCAGCTAAAAAGTCAGTCTCCCATCGTCTTCATGCTAGAGCATCGGACTTGTATCAAGCTACAAGTACAGTGTAGGGGAATAAAAAATGAGCACCCATGCAGGTTTCTTTCGACGCTACACCAAACATCTTGTCGCACTCGCGCTGATGACGCTGTTCTATTGGCTGGCTCTACCGCCGAATTTGTCTGCCATCCAACATGCCCAACTCGCGGCCCATTTTCACTTTACCCACCGAACCATGCCGACGCTCTCGGGCCAATCGCTGCAATTTGTGCGGGCGGTCCACCCTAGCCTGCAGCGTATCTCCGCCTGGATCTCTGCCTTTGGTGCCTCAGTGGCCCTGGCTGACCTCGATGGGGATGGATTGCCCAACGATGCTTGTTATGTGGACACCCGGATCAATCAAGTCATCGTCGCACCTGTGCCCGGCACACCCGCACACTATAAGCCCTTCGCACTCGATCCAGCCCCCCTTCCGTACAATCCATCCACAATGGCCCCTATGGGCTGCTTACCTGGAGACTTCAATGAAGATGGCCAGATGGATATCCTCGTCTACTACTGGGGACGAACTCCTCTGGTCTTCCTCCATGAGATGCCGGGGATGGGCGGACTTTCTCGCAAGAGCTATGTGCCGCGTGAGCTAGTGCCGGGTGGAGGACGATGGTACACCAATGCGGCCACACAAGCTGATCTTGATGGCGATGGGCACATTGACCTCGTTATTGCTAATTATTTTCCAGACGGCGCAGACATCCTTGATGCTCATGGAACTGGTATCCAGCAGGTGTACAATTCATGGGGACGCGCCTACAATGGCGGGAAGAAACACCTGTTTCTTTGGGAGGGAGCGACGAGCGGAGCGGAACCAACTGTGCATTTCAAAGAGATTCACGGGGTTTTGGATGAAGCAACCAATCATGCGTGGACTCTGGCAGTTGCTACCTGTGATCTCAACGGTGACCTTCTTCCCGAACTCTACTTTGCCAACGATTTCGGTCCCGATCGGCTCCTGTACAACCGTTCGACTCCAGGTCATCTGCGTTTCACTCTCCTTGGGGGCGAACAAACAATCACAACCCCTCCCTCCAAGGTTCTTGGTCAAGATTCGTTTCATAGTATGGGAATAGATTGCGGAGACTTGAATGGGGACGGAATCCCCGATCTCTTTGTCAGTAATATCACCTCCGAGTATTCGTTTGAGGAGAGCAACTTTGTCTTCCTCAGCACGGGCCAGTCCTCCCTTCTGCAGAAGGGCATCGCCCCTTATGTTGACAAAAGTGAGCCGCTTGGACTCTCTCGAAGCGGGTGGGCCTGGGATGTCAAGATGGCGGATTTCGACAATTCGGGGTCACTTCAAATTATCCAGGCTATAGGCTTTGTGAAAGGTACCGTCAACCGCTGGCCGGAATTGCAAGAGTTAGGGACTGCCGACGAAGCTCTCCTTTCCGATCCCCGCAATTGGCCACTCTTTCAACCCGGTGCTGACATTAGTGGCCACGAGCACAATCCATTCTTTGTGCGAGCCTCGGATGGCAGATACTATGATATTGCCCCTGAGCTGGGTCTTTACGAACCTGGGGTGAGTCGAGGTATCGCTGTCGCCGATATTAATGGTGATGGCAGATTGGATTTCGCAGTGGCAAATATGTGGGCTCCCTCTTCTTTCTATTACAATGACAGCCCCAACGTTGGCTCGTTTCTGGGGCTCCACCTCCTGGAGCCGCTGCAGCGTGGGCCATTGAAAACGCGGCCAGGTCATCCAGGGAGTGATACGCCCGGATGGGCAGCGATTGGCACCACGGCCACTGTCTACCTTCCAGATGGGCACCGACTTGTGGAGCAGGTGGACGGTGGGAACGGTCACTCCGGGAAGCGTAGTCCTGATCTCCACTTTGGCTTGGGTTCACTCGCGAATGATACCCTCCTCCGGGTTGACTTGCACTGGCGGGATCCTGGAGGACAGCTCCATCTTCAAACTGTCAATCTTTTGCCGGGCTGGAACACAGTACTGCTCGGCTGGTAAGCCTAACGCAAGGGGTGAGTGATGATCGCAAACGATAGAAATAAATCGAAACGGCTGGCAGCTTTGCGTCGCTTCGCCATAACGATCACCCTTCTCAATGTAGTAGGCCATCTGTTCTTAGGCTTCGAGCAGTCCTGGGCACAACCTCTGGTCACTTTGGCGACAGCCTACAGCATGGAAATTGTACTCGAACTGATCGACGCTCGCGTTAACCACCGGTCAATCGCCTTTACTGGAGGCCCAGGCAACCTGATCGATTTCCTGCTCCCTGCACACATCTCAGCCCTTTCAATTGCCATGCTGCTCTGGGGGAACGACCAGCTGCTGCCTTTTGCCTTCGCTGCCGCAATTGCGACTGGCTCAAAAGCCATCCTGCGCGTTCCTGTCGGGAAGGGCATCAGGCATTTCCTCAACCCCTCCAACCTTGGTATCACCATCACACTGATCCTTTTACCCTGGATTGGCTTTGCTCCCCCTTATGAATTCACAGAAAACCTCAGTGGAGTAGGCTACTGGATCTTGCCCGGACTGATCATCGTTCTCGGCACCCTGGTTAATCGCTTAACCGGTCGTCTTCCCCTCATTGCCGGCTGGCTGGGCGGCTTCGCCTTGCAGGCGTTTGCCAGAAGTGCGCTGTTTGGCACCCCTGTCGTCGCCGTGCTGCTTCCAATGACCGGTGTGATGTTTGTCATCTACACGTTCTATATGGTAACAGACCCAGGCACAACGCCAAGTGGATCTCGAACTCAGCTCGTATTTGGCGCAGCAGTTGCTGCTGTTTACGCGCTACTTGTACTGCTGCACATCGTAGCCGCGATTTTCATCGCCCTGACAATCGTCTGCGCCCTTCGTGGGCTAGGCCTCTACGCAAACGCACTAGCCGCACGCAGAATCCGTACAAAGGACGTGATGCAAGAACCGGCAGTAGTAAAGGCAGGTGAGCTTTGAGAGGTCGGGATGAATAGTGATCTCCCACTTTCCCACAGGTAACAAACATCTGGTGCTGTATGATGTCCGATCCGTTTCAATGATATTGTGTTCTTAGATATCGAAGGAGTGAGACCGAATGAAACCCCTTCTTATTAGCCATCCTGTTGCATACAAGACCATCGTGCTCATCGGTGTTACCGTTCCCTTCCTCGCGACGATTCTCGCTCTATACTTGCTTTGGGAACGGGCCGTCTCCTGGCCTGATCTTGTGCTGCTGGCAACGATGTATTCTCTCACCAAGCTTGGTGAGGAGGTTGGCATCCATCGCATGCTCTCACATCGCAGTTTCCAATCTCATCCTGTCGTCAAGTTTGTTCTGCTCGTCCTGGGTTCTATGGCAGTGGAAGGGCCTGTGCTTGAATGGGCAGCCATCCACATCAAGCATCATGCACGGGCTGATCGTGAAGGTGATCCACATAGTCCTCTTGAAGGGTTCTTTCATGCCCATATGGGCTGGCTCATCAAAGGCTGTATACCCGATATCAATGTGTACTGCCGTCATCTCTTGGAGGACCCGGTCATCGTCCTGGTCAATCGCACCTATGGACTCTGGGTGGCCATGTCGCTCCTGCTCCCTTTCGCAATCGGCGGTTGGAGGGGTTTACTATGGGGTGGTCTGGTGCGGCTTTTCCTGGTACATCATGTCGCCGCTAGCACCAATTCCATCTGCCACGCCTTTGGGAAGCGCGAGTTCGAGACGACGGATGAGAGCCGCAACCAGTGGATTGTGGCTCTTTTGAGTTTCGGTCAGGGCTGGCACAATAATCATCATGCCTTCCCGCGCTCGGCCTTCACAGGGCTGTACTGGTGGCAGTTCGATATCTCCGGCTACCTCATCTGGGCACTTGAACGTCTCGGCTTGGCACGTCAGGTGTATCGCTTTCCTGCTGACGTGCGGGCGCGTCGTTCCTCTAGCAGCAACAATGTCGTAGCAAGCATACCTGATCCGGTGAAAGAGCAGATCTAATCCCTTTTGGCAAATTCAGTTCTGGGTAATCACCAGTTGATAATCAAAACGGCACCCCAAATAAGGGTGCCGTTTTGATTATCAACTACTTTTAGCTACCTATGTGTGGCATTAACGGCTGCTTCTCTTTCGTTTTCCCACAAGCGTGCGAAATATACCCAGTTATGCAGGAAGTGCAGCGTTACCTGTTCATCAAAAGTCACATCCATAACATAACCTGTATGTAAGTTCCAGTTGCGTAAATCCTCACATAGAGCGGTTCTGCACCTATTTCTTTCATTTGCCATGGCCGTGGTGTTACGTAGGGCGGCATAATAACTAATGGCTCTTCTACACAAATGTTCGCTCAAGTGAATGGCATAGGCAACAGCCTGCTCAAAGTCCATTGTTCCCGGTTCGTCGGCCACATCGGTTATACTGGCAAGAATCGGATCTTCTTTGCGCTTCCTACTCAGAGCTTTGAGGGTGAATAGGCGGAATGAGCCACTGCCCGCCAGATATTTACGTAGTCTTTGAACACCTATCAAACAGTCCCGGAGAAAGCTTTGACTTTGTGTCTCTGTCAGCGCATATGTCACCTCTGCTGCGTTAGTAAGCAGATCCAGCACCTGGGAAGGGATGGAATGTTGTATTGTGCATTGCGCCGCCACCGGTTCAATATAGCGCCCCCAGGGTTGGCCTAACCAGCTATAAAGAGGATGCTCGAAGTAAGTAGCAGCTATGTACTCGTCAAGGCATAGTTCAACATAAAAATGTATTCCTAACGGCTTAAAAATGCCCGCTATATCCCTGGCATCGTAAGCGCCAGCTAATGCATTGATGCAGGGATTAAGAGCAATATCCGTTGCGATGTGCGACAAGTAGCCCATAGCAAAGGCAAGGGCTTGGCTGCGCAGTGCTGGCGAAGGGATATCTGCAATCTGTTCAAGGAACGCAAGTAAAACATCACCCGAGCGGTTGCGATGGAGCAAATCCCCCCAGGCGAAGTCACCACTTGCTGTTGGTTGAAAGCGGGATCTATTGTTCTGCTTGTCATCTGCAAGCATCTTATTGAAATTGCTGCTTTGATAATAGAACACATCAGGTGCCAGTGCTCCCAGGTATGCCATGGCTGAGATATCACTGCCGGGAAATGTAAAGTCGATGAGCGGCAACGGACCTGTATCCCATACTGCACCTACAGGAGGTGTTTGGGGTGGTGTCATCGGACCCAGAGCCCGTCGTCGCAAAGCTGAAGCATCGATGATCAATGAACCCAGGTCGTTTCCGGCATCCTGACTACGCTTGGCTGTTTCGATCAATACCCGCCAGTGTGTTAGAAATCCAGGCATAGTATTTCTTTTTCCTCAGCTTTCTGCACCATCAATGCTATAGCTACCTGGCATACCTTCATTATCTAGATAAACAATAACCCGATTTATGCCTGCTTCTAAAGGTTTCTCCTGTGGATTTCCCGTTGAGGTGACTTGCAAAGGACCTTTATCAATTTGCCGGAACTCAAGTGCAAATGCAGATGTATCGGTAACCGAGAAATCTGCATTCTTCTCTCTGCGTTGATTCAGACTCCTCTCCTCATTTCTTCTCCGTAACACTTGAAGTAAAAGCGGCTTACCTACTTCCAGCATCTCCAGGCGGAAGAGGCGAAATTTGACGGCGTGTGTCATGCGTTCCGATCCTTCGCTTGCAACCACCTGCGGTTGCACAGCACCTGGCGATAAAAGCCGTACGCTTTCATTTTCTCGACTTTGTCCAACTGAGACTGATGCTGCTAAACTACTTTGCTTTCTTGTTGCGGATAAGACAATACACGGTACTGTAATCTCGAGGTTGACGATGAGTGGAGCCTCATTTTTCATAGAACATGGCCTTTCTGCAAGATGATCTGATATTGGCCAGTGATATGTGAACATATTTAGAAGCTACTGTAATTGTACACATTTTAAGCCTTAGATGCAATCCGGAACGGTTCTCATAGGGAAGTCAAAGTCGAGACTAAAATATAAATCATGTTTTGGCAGCGACACGACGGTCCAGCATCAGAATATCGTCAGGTAGTGTGTTGTATAATAATGTGCAAAAAAAGTGTTGCCATCCATATTTATTTACAATATCAATAAATCGATATTTGGAGTGTGAACATGAGCACACCTCTTCCTGGACCAGATACACCTATTTCTCCGCAACCTGCTCACGATGTCGTACCGCGCAGGTTGATTGTAACTGCAAGCGTTACGGTTTTTGCTATACGTGATTGGACCTTGTGGGTCTTGTTGCGTGAAGGTCCATGGGGACCACCAATGCGGATTGTCCTGGGAACTGAATCAGTGATGGATGCAGTGGACCGCACGATAGAAGCCTTGTTGATGTGGCCGGTCAATGCCTCGCTAGTGCAATTAAAGGCAGGTTGGCAGGAGCAACAAGTACATGTCTGGGGGAGTACTGAAAAGGGAGCGGCTGTCTCTCTTATACACAGTGTGCTGTTACGCGCGAACCGAGATGAACTGCGTCCGAACCTCCATAATCACCCTGTACCTAGCTTGAGGGTGGGTTGGACACCTATCGTAGAGTTAGAGTCGAACCAACGTATGCTTGATCCAGAAGTGCGCCCAGTTCTGATGACCGCACTTCACACCTTACGTTCGCATGTGCAGCGTGACCCCGAAGTCGTTCTGCGCTATTTAGCAGATATGGGTGTCTACCATGGAACGGAATGGTGGATGCAGGATACCAAGGCTCACAGGGGTAAAGAGACTCGTCCGATAGGTATACTCAAAGAACCTGCTAGAGGAGATGATATCTTAACTCTGGCCGAAGCAACCTTGCTCTACCGGGCGTTTTTCCCGGCCGATGAGCAGATAGATCTCTCAAATTTAAGGCGCCGTTTCCTCGCTACTAATAGATTAGAGCCCCTTGATGAGGAACGCCCAGTACGCGGCAGGGAACTGGACTGGCGTCGTGTCAGTCGTGCATATCGCTACCATGCGCCGATCGAGTAAATACATCCACTGAAAAATCACCTTTACGCGTGGAATTCTTTGAGGTGTAGGAACTAGTTCTAAGAAATACTCCCAAATAGTGACAAAAAGGGAGAAATGTGGTACTCTTTCTCCATGAAGTTAAGTCAATACGCGAAGCAACAAGGAATCAGTTACAAGACGGCTTTGCGTTGGTGGCAGGCAGGACTGATCAAAGGGTATCAGACCGCAACCAAAACGATCATTGTGACAGAAGAAGTTCCAGCAGAGGCAGTCGTCAAGCAGAAGGTGGCTCTTTACGCTCGTGTCTCATCACGGGAACATGTGGCAAACCTCGAACGACAGATGGAACGGATGAAAGACTACTGTGCAAGCAAGGGCTACCAAATCGCCGTCG
>JACZCU010196430.1_pt1 | contig 27420 bp, 10 predicted proteins | sample 8641851 | NCBI WGS metagenome assembly JACZCU01 (sample SAMN15324605, study PRJNA640507) | soil metagenome | isolation source: monocropping sugarcane control | place: China: Luxin town, Laibin City, Guangxi Province | collected 2019-07-25 | depth 10cm m | reverse complement strand
GCCCCTCATATCCCTACCGCTGAAGCGGAGGGTTTACGGGGCGGTTCGATAAAACAGCTTTACAAACGCAGGTCACTCACCGCCAGCATACCGCTGCGGTCCCCTGGCAACCAGGCAAGGCTAGCTTCTGAACTGGTTGTTGGGTTGTATTCTAGACCAACATAACCCTGATAGCCTAACGCATCAAGTGCCGCGAGAACGTTGAGATAGTGAATCTCCCCTGTGCCAGGCTCATGACGTCCTGGAGAGTCTGCCACCTGGATATGCTCAATCTGCCCAATGTGTTCGTGCAGTGTAGCAATCAAATTTCCCTCCATACGCTGCATGTGGTAGATATCGTACTGGTACTTGAGATTCAGGCGGTTCACCTCAGCAAGAAGCTGTAATGTTTCGTGTGTGTTTGTGAGGAGGTAGCGCGGAGTATCAAAGACGTTGAGAGCTTCGACCACCACATTAAGATTAGCAGCTATGGCCTGATCAGCAGCCCAGGCCAGATTCTGCCGTACCCGATCCACCTGCGCTTCACGGCTCTCCCCAGGAATTACATTTCCGACGAGCGCATTTAGCCGAGAACATCCAACCTGTTGCGCAAATTCAATAGCAATCGGCACATTGGTACGAAATTGCTCTTGCCTGCTGGAATCATTGAGAAAGCCCCGTTCTCCACCTGCCAGGTCTCCTGCGTCAAAGTTTATCAATGCAACAGCAAGCCCTGAAGCACGCACCCGTTCTACAATAGCAGAAAGATTTTCATCTCCAGGCCACCAGAACTCTACAGCGCCAAAACCAAGACTAGCCGCGCGTTCAAACCGTTCTAGAAAGGGAACTTCCCTCAAGAGAATCGAAATATTAAGATCGAAACGTAGCATATCATTCCTCTTCTATACCCGTACTGATCCTTCTTCCGCTTTTTTATTCCATTCTATCACCTCCATTTAGGTGCGATTGCTCTTATATAGATTATGGCCTATACTTTATTGCAGGTTACTGGAAGAACGACAGATCCCAAGGAGCAGAACTGATGGAATCCAAACAGTTTCGCTGGATTGGAAAGTCGCTCCCTCGAGTAGAGGATGAACGTCTGATGCGTGGGGCTGGGCGCTACATCGATGATTTAGAGCCCTTCCCCGGTTGCAAAGTTGCCACTATCATTCGAAGTCCCTATGCACATGCCTACATACGGCACATTGATGTGGAGGCAGCCTTGCAGGTGCCAGGAGTCGTGGGAGTCATCACTGGAGCTGATGTGCGGCGGGAGATGCGACCTTTCCCTGTAGGAGTGCCAGCACCCATCGAGTATTACCCGGTTGCGATAGACAAGGTACGATTCGTTGGTGAGCCTGTAGCAGTCGTCGTAGCCGACTCACGTTACATTGCGGAGGATGCAGCAGAACTCGTTCATGTGGAGTACGATCCTCTGCCAGCAGTCATAGGCGTCGAAGCAGCGATTCAACCGGAAAGTGCAGTTTTGCATGAAAATGTGGGAAGCAATATTGCCAATCACCGCATCTTCTCCTATGGAGAATGGGAACAGCCTTTCAAAGATGCTCCTCATATTATCAGCGCCCGTTTTGAATTTCCCAAAACCAATGCAACACCGATAGAAACATATGGAGTGATAGCGGACTACGCTCCTGGAACCAATGAGTACACCGTTTGGGCAAACTTTCATGGTCCCTTTACTCTCCATACTGTGATGGCCCAGGCGTTAAAAATTGGGACTCAGCAGTTACGCCTGTGCGTTCCCGCTGATATTGGCGGCTCTTACGGAATTAAGTCCGCGGTCTATCCCTATATCACACTGATCGCTTTGGCTTCTAAGCTAGTAGGGTGTCCCGTGCGCTGGATTGAAGATCGAATAGAGCATCTCAAAGCGAGTTCGAGTGGAACTGACAGAGTTTCGTATATGACTGGTGCGCTTGATGAGAATGGCCGCGTACTTGCCCTGAAGCTCACGCAGTACGATGACGTTGGAGCTTATATCCGAGCGCCTGAACCTGCCACGTTGTATCGAACACATGGTGATACCACCGGAGCATACGATATTCCTGCTCTGTACATGGACAACTATGCAATCATGACGAATCGCTTGCCGACAGGTCTGATTCGAGGCTATGGTGGACCACAACTGTACTTTACATTAGAGCGCTTTATGGATATCGCGGCACGCCGCCTGGGCCTCGATCCTACGGAGATACGGCGACGAAATTTCATTCGGCCCGACCAATTCCCTTACCACACGCTCACAGGTGGACTCTATGATAGCGGTAACTATGAGGCTGTGCTGGACAAGGCACTCGAGCTTAGTGACTACCGAGCCTTTCGGGAGGAACAGCAGCGGAGCCGTAATGGAACGGGGCAAGGACAGGCGGGCGCGATTATTCCCTCTCCGGGGGAGAGGGTGCGGCCCCTACAAGGTATTGGAATGGCAGCCGTCGTCGAACCATCGGGTTCAAATATGGGCTATCTTGGTGTTGCGTTTACGGCAGAAGAGCGAGCCAGGCAATTGCCGAAGTCAGGTTGCACTGCCGCGGCGGCTGTGGCGATAGATGCGCTTGGCGGCATCACCGTGCGTATTGACACTACACCGGAAGGCCAGGGGCATGAGACGGTCGTGCAGCAAATCGTAGCAGAAGTGCTGGATGTGGAGCCGTGCAGCATTCGCGTCATCGCAGAAATGGATACGGCTACAAGTCCCTGGTCGGTTGCTTCGGGAAGCTATTCAAGCCGATTTGCTCCGGCTGGCTCCAGCGCAGTCTATACTGCCGCAATGCGTGTGAGAAGCAAACTTCTGCATCTTGCAGCTGAGCAACTGCAGGTTCCCGAAGCGTTACTGCGGCTACAGGCAGGCCGTGTCTATCATGGCGATAAAGATACGGGGCTTTCAATTCGGCGCCTGGCTGGATTGACGCATTGGAGTCCGACAGAGCTTCCAAGCGGTGTCGAACCTGGAGTGTATGAGATCTCCTATTACACCATTCCGACGGTCACTCCACCGAACGAAAAAGATCAGGTGAATTCATCGGCTACCTACGGATTCCTCGTCGATGTTGTCAAGGTTCAGATCGATCCCGCAACCGCAGAAATAAAAGTGCTGGACTATATCACCGTCCATGACGCCGGACGGCTACTGAATCCCAAGCTAGCTCACGGTCAGATTTTAGGTGGCCTAGCGCATGGACTTGGCAGTGCACTCTTTGAGGAGATGGTCTATAACGAGGAGGGCCAATTGCTTAACGGGTCGTTTATGGATTATCTCTGTCCGACAGTTGGCGAAATGCCTCCAGTGGAAATCGCACACCAGGAGACGCTTTCTCCTCTCACACCACTTGGAGCGAAAGGGCTTGGCGAGGGAAATACGATGAGCGTTGGAGCTGCGATTGCTAATGCCGTAGCAGATGCCCTTGGTGTAGAGCCTACCGCCTTGCCCCTCTCTCCCACACGGGTATGGGATTTGCTTTGTCAGAGGAATGTCCCTGCTGGACAGCCGAGAAGAGAGGAATCACATGAAACCACCCGCATTTGACTATATTCGTGTCGATACACTGGATGAAGCACTCTCCGTTCTAGCAGATAGCAATCTCGAGGCCAAAGTTCTCGCAGGTGGTCAGAGCTTGCTCCCGATGTTGAATATGCGGCTGGCACAACCGAAGGCGCTGATTGATATAAATCGGCTTGCTGCATTAGCGACGTTAGGGCGAGTGGAAACGAACCCCGCAGGGATGCAGAGCCCTGCCACTATATTTCTGGAAGTTGGCGCGATGGTGCGTCAGCGGCAGCTTGAACGATATGCTTTAGAGGAACAGCGTGCCAGGCTCATTCATACAGCACTGACATATGTTGGACACCCGCAAACAAGAAATCAGGGAACAGTAGGGGGGAGCCTGGCACATGCAGATCCATCTGCCGAGCTTCCATTGCTCTTTCTCACATTGGGTGGGGCTGCCATTATTCAAAGTACACACGGTGAACGGAAGGTGGCAGCAGAGGAGTTTTTTCAATCCTATTTCACTACAGCAATTGAGCCAGACGAGATGCTGACGAAAACGCTGTGGCCACTTCCTGCACCTGACGAGGGTATAGCTTTCAAGGAGTACCGGCGGCGTCATGGCGATTTTGCTCTTCTGGCCGCCGCCGGCACAATGAAAATAGGGAGCGACCGGACAGTGCAGCATGTGCGGCTTGGCCTGGGTGGTGTAGCGGACACGCCGCTGCTTATAGACGAAGTACGAGATTTTGTAGGTGAGCACTGGGCAAAGGAGCGTGTGAGGACGGTAGCAGAGGCAGTAGTAAACCGGTTGGATTTCGCAGACAACTATCAAGCATCTTCTTCGTACCGCCGACAGTTAGCAACCGTTTTGATCTCTTCTGTCTTAGGTGCTGCGTACGAGGACGCAATAGCAAAGGAGGGCAATTATGGAGTGGATCAAGGCTGATACGTTGACACCGCTTACTCTTCATGTGAATGGCCGCCAGTATCGCGCTGCAATTGAGCCTCGCATGCTGCTTAGTGACTTCTTGCGCCAGGAATGTGGACTTACAGGAACGCATGTTGGCTGTGAACATGGAGTGTGCGGCGCATGTACAGTGCTGGTGAATGGCGAGGCGGTCCGAAGCTGCCTGATGCTTGCAGTGTCCGTTACGGATGCTGAAATTACCACGATAGAAGGTCTGGCAAAATATCCTGACTTCCCCGCCGTGTATCAAGCCTTCACAGAAAACCACGCCTTACAGTGCGGCTTTTGCACGCCAGGCATTGTGGCTTCGGCTATGGCAGAGGTGGTGGGACGTAAGAAGAAAGAGGAGGAGATTATTGATCTTCTGAGTGGGCATCTCTGTCGCTGCACAGGCTATCACGGCATCATGTCGGCGTTACAGGAATTAACGTAGGTTGCTAACTGTACAAGCGCGCTTATGACGCACATGGGTTATCCGCGCATAATCATGAGAGGGAAAATGAATAACCCCTGGGAAGGATGAATGCAGATGCATCTCGCCCAATACTTCGTTCGGGCTGTCAAGCGATTTCCGGAAGCAACTGCTGTGGTAGATGACCAGGTTCGCTGGGCATACCGGGATCTTTATCAAGAGGTCTCGACGGTCGCTGCCAACGTGCAGCAGCTAGGTGTGAAGCAGGGCGACCATGTGTTGGTGGTCTTGAAAAATCACCGCGAAAATCTGCTGATCTACTGGGCATGCCAGTTGTTAGGGCTCATCTATACGCCCGTCAATTTCCGCATGTCGCTTACCGAGCTTGTCTACTGCATCGGTGATGCAGAGCCAGTCCTTGTCTTTTATGAAGAAGAAAACCGCGTAACCATTGAAGCCACCCTCAAACAAGCACAAAGCTCAGCCAGGGCCTATGCTGTTGGTGCAAGCTCTGGCTCGGATACTTTTGAGCAATTGCGGCAGCGTGGAGCACCCCTGCAAGCAGTGCCAACTATTTCCGACGATGTCATTGCCATCATGCTCTACACTTCGGGAACAACGGGGCGTCCTAAAGGTGTGCCACGGTCTCATCTCAATGAAGCAAGTGCTGCTGAAGCTCATATTATGCAGAACCAGTACACGCTCTTTGAGAGTACCATTGGCGTGATGCCGTTCTATCATACGATGGGCATGCGCACGCTGCTGGTGACTACCTTCCTGAATGGAAAACTCGTTTTGCTGCCCAACTATGATTCACGGGCAGTCTTAGAGCTTCTCGCCCAGGAAGAAATTACAAATCTTTACCTGGTGCCCACCTTATACTATGACCTCGCGAACCACCCTCAACTTGATCAGTACGATCTGCGAGCGCTTACCAAGTTAGGATATGCTGGGGCTGCAATGACCTCGACGCTTACGCAGGCTTGCTTTGAGCGGTTTCGTCCTAAAGTCTTTGTGAACCACTTTGGCAGTTCTGAGGTGTATACCTTCACGATCTGCTCATGGCTGGATCGGAAACCTACCTGTGCCGGTCGACCAGGCTTTCACGAGGAGATACGTATCGTAACGGCTGATCCTACACGCTACGTTCTTCCTGATGAGGTAGTTGGCACAGGCATACCGGGTGAGGTGATTGTCAGCCTCTCTTCACCGGAAGCCTTCAAGGGCTATTGGCATCGACCAGATGTGAATGAGAAGGCACTTCGCCAGGGTTGGTATTTCACCGGCGATGTTAGTGTGTGGGATGAGGATGGAGACCTGTGGGTGCAGGGGCGAGTGGATGACATGCTCATTTCTGGTGGAGAGAATATACATCCGCTGGAAGTTGAGGATGTACTCGCGCAGCATCCTAAAGTTGCCGAGGTCGCCGTGGCAGGATTGCCAGATGAGCGCTGGGGACAAATTGTGGCGGCATTTGTTGTTCCAGCAGATGCCTCTCTGACTGCTGAGGAACTCGACCAATTTGCTCTTGCGAACCTGCAGCTAGCGAGGTTCAAACGTCCGAGACGCTACGTATTCATCAAAGAAGTCCCAAAATCTGCGGTAGGGAAGATTCTGCGGCGCAAATTGCAGGCGGGAGAGTATAAACTCTTTGATATACCTGTTCAGCAATAAATAAAATCAGGAAGGACAAATCGTTATGACCGAGTATCCAGATTCCATTTTGCGTGTGGAATGTCGCAGTGATAAGCCAGTAGCAGTGTTGACTTTCGATGCGCCTCCGCTCAACATCATTACTATTCCGACGCGCGAACATTTTGGGGCAGTGTTCCGGGAAATCGAGGCGAATGATGCAGTGCGCGTCGTCGTTGTGCGCGGTGGAGGCGAACATTTCTCTTCTGGGGGAGATGTTGTAGGATTTCTCAAGGTCACTCCTGAATACATCAGTCATTTTGCGGAGAACGTAGCAGCCCCAGAACGCTGTTCCAAACCAGTTATAGCTCGTCTCTCCGGATATGCTCTTGGCGTAGGATTGGAGATTGCGCTGGCTTGCGATTTTCGCATCGCATCTGAGACGACTCAGATCGGGCTCCCAGAAATGCGCCTTGGCATGATTCCGGGGAGCGGTGGGACACAACGCATTGCGCGTATGGCTGGACTTGGTCGAGCAATGGATATGATTTTGCGGGCCCGGCGCCTTCCTGCAGAGGAGGCCAGGTCCTGGGGTCTGCTCACGGAGGTCGTGCCAATGGGTGAACTTGATGCGCGTGTAGATGCTCTGGTCGATGAGCTACTGGTATTTTCACCGCTCGCTTACCGTGCAGGAAAACAGGCGCTCCATGCATCGATGGAGGTTCCTTTGAGTGCTGGCCTGGCTATGGAGGGAAGAATGTATGGTTTCTTGCGTACGACGGAGGATTTCCACGAAGGGGTGCAAGCCTTTAAGGAAAAACGACGGCCGCACTTCCAGGGGAAGTGATAAGCTTCCAGGGCTAGACCCTGCTGCACGAAGCTCTTGAAGAAACAGATGAGGCCTTGCGCGAGTTTAGGGAAGGCCCTGGCCAGAGTAGCTTCGAGATAGAACGGCTGCATCATGCATGCAGTGGTATCATATGAGTAGCTGTGAGATGATCTATCTCAATTTGGCCGAGCTGTGCCCGATAGCCGGAGGCACCAGCATGCTAGTGCGCAGAGGACCGCTTGTGTGAATAAACCTGGAAAACGCTCATTTTCCTCTCTGAAGACCGCTCTGATCTTCCCCGGGAGCCAGATGAAGACGACAAAGGATGCCCTGGTGCGAGTTTATCAGGGCTCATCCATTCTCTCCTGCACGACGAGCAGTGGCTACCAGGTAGGTCTCCTGTTCGGCACAGGGCTGCCGTCAGCTGAACACGCTTCCCTCTGTGCATCCGAGACGTGGCATCTTATGTACTTCTATGGCAACGGCATGAGCCTGGAGAACTCGTCCTATGAGTTTGCGCGCTTCCGACAACTTGGATTCAACGTTCTGATCACCGAGTATACTGGGTACGGGATGAGTAGCGGCCAGGCGAGCGAATCTGGGTGCTATGAGGCAGCGGACGCAGTTTACCACTATCTCACAGAGATCTTACATGTGCCTCCCGCTCGGATTGTTGTCGGCGGCTGGTCGCTGGGTGCCGCAGTGGCAATCGACCTTGCCTCACGCAAGCAGGTTGCTGGTCTGATCGCTTTAAGCGCGTTTACGAATATCCTTGAACAAGCCAGTGCCATGTTACCATGGCTTCCCCAATCAATTGTGCGCCTGTTCCTACAGGAGCGTTTCGATAACCTGAGCAAAATTCGCCAAGTAACTTGCCCGATTTTCATCGGACATGGGACGCAAGACGAACTTGTGCCCTTTACGATGGCTGAGCGCCTCGCGCAAGCAGCTCGACAGCGCGGTCTGGTGACATTCCTCCCTATCCAGGGGTGCGGCCACAACGACATCTTTGAGACGAGTAGGGGCCGTGTTTGGACGGCAATCAAGGACTTTTCCTCGAACTTGCGCCAAACGAGCATACACACTGACGAAAGCTCCTGAACCGACCGCAGGGGCAATTCTCCAGTGCGAGGGCAACGCAGCAGATCAGCGCGGTCCCTCGTTCCAGGCACATCTTTTCTTGACGGCCGGTATAGACATGGGGTGAATCCACAAAGAGCCTGTCAAGAGTAATCGCTTTGGTGAGGCAATTCGCAGCAGATGGAACAATGGCTCTCAACCATCAGCGGCAGCTAGCGCCATATCCTGGAATACCTCTTGCCGATGTACTTTCTGCCCAACCAGAGCCGCTGCAAACGTTTTTGCTACAGATAACCGGTCTCAGTCTACTGGTACTTTCGACGCTGGCGACGCGAAGGCATCTGGGATCGGGCCTTGCAAGCCCTCCGCATACAGGTGCGGCAGAAGCAAGGGCGAGATGCTGACCCCAGTACCGCAGTCATCGACAGCCAATCCATCAAAACCAGTGCCGTTCGTGATCCCGAGAGAGGAAAGTAGTGCTACTCTTTTTTGCTTCCCCTCTCTCATCCATCTTCCATGAGCCTGGGAATAGTTGATTGACAGGGGAGAATAGATAAGATAAACTGTCTCAGGGTTCACTCGTTTGCCAGGGTTACTAAATAAGGCAGCCTTCGTAAGAAGTGTGGATAGTCAATAAAGGACCATCCTATGTTCGCCAAGACCACTGGGACCCCGAACCGGGACGAGAAAAGCTATCCTGACAAGAATCAGATAAGCTCCCCAACCATAGCTCTTCCTAAAGGTGGGGGTGCTATTCGTGGCATAGGTGAAAAGTTTGCCGCCAATCCGGTCACCGGCACCGGCTCTCTCAGCGTTCCCATCGCCATCAGTCCTGGCCGCTCTGGCTTTGGCCCGCAACTCTCGCTCTCTTATGACTCGGGCAGCGGCCATGGGCCGTTCGGCTTCGGCTGGAGTCTCTCACTTCCCTCTATTACACGCAAAACAGAGAAGGGACTGCCCCGCTACCGTGACGCGGAAGAGTCCGATATCTTTATCCTGTCCGGTGCAGAAGATCTGGTACCCGTTTTCAAGAAAGACCGGAACGGAAACTGGATAAGGGATGCAAAAGGAAACCTGGTCATTGATGAAGAAGGACGGGATGGATACCGCGTACGGCGCTACCGCCCGCGCATTGAAGGGCTGTTCGCGCGTATTGAGCGCTGGACGAATGTAGAGACCGGGGAAACGCATTGGCGGTCCATTTCCAAGGACAACATCAACACCCTCTACGGTAAGAGTGCTGAGAGCCGCATCGCTGATCCGGACGATCCACTGCGCGTCTTTAGCTGGCTCATCTGCGAAAGCTATGACGACAAAGGTGATGCCATCCTCTACAACTACATGTCTGAGGACTCAGCGGGGATTGTCGTGTCGCAGGCGCACGAGAGGAACCGAACGGATCCCAGCCGCTCGACAAATCGTTATCTCAAACGGATCAACTATGGCAATCGCACGCCTCGACAGACTGGCGAAGATCTCACCTTGCGCAACGACTGGTTGTTTGAGGTGGTCTTTGACTACGACGAAGGTCATTATGAGGTGCTACCTGCTGATGGGGAGGGACGTCAGTTTGTGCGTGCCATGAGGGATAAAAGCCGGGACTGGTCGGTTCGCCAGGATCCATTCTCCAGCTACCGGGCAGGCTTCGAGGTGCGCACATACCGACTGTGCCAACACGTGCTGATGTTTCATCACTTCGAGCAGGAGCTGGGAAGCCGAGATTATCTGGTCAAATCCACTGACTTCGAGTACCGCCAGATGCCCATCGGCTCATTCATCACCACCATCTCACAAGCGGGTTATCGCTGGATTAGTGCAGAAGGGAAATACATCCGTAAATCTCTGCCTCCCCTAGAATTTAGCTACACCGAAGCCAACGTAGACGACACGATCAGAACGGTAGATGCCGCCGGTCTTGAGAATCTGCCATATGGTCTGGATGGATTGCATTACCAGTGGGTTGACCTGGACAGCGAAGGGTTGTCGGGTATTCTCACTGAGCAGGGCGATGGCTGGTTCTACAAACGCAATCTGAGTGCGCTGCCAGGCGAGGATGGAAATGGAAAGGCAGATTTCGCAGCACATTTCGCGCCAGTGGAACTCGTCGCGGCCAAACCTTCGCTGGCCGATTTGAATGGCGGCCGACAACAACTGATGGACCTGGCTGGTGAGGGGCCGCTAGATCTGGTGCAGTTCTCTGGCCCGACGAGCGGTTTTTACAAACGAACGGGTGACGGCCACTGGCAAGCATTCAGATCTTTCAAGACTCTGCCGAATGTTGCCTGGAACGATCCCAACCTGAAGTTTGTGGATGTGACCGGCGACGGCCACCCCGACATTCTGATCAGCGAAAACGAGGTCTTCACCTGGTATCTCTCGCTTGCTGAAGAGGGCTTCGGCACGGCAGAGCGCGTTTTCAACGAGCGCGACGAGGAACTCGGCCCGGCGCTCATTTTTGCCGATGGTACGCAGTCGATCTATCAGGCCGATCTGTCAGGTGACGGTCTGCACGACATCGTGCGCATTCGCAATGGCGAAGTTTGCTACTGGCCCAATCTCGGCTTTGGCCGCTTTGGCGCGAAGGTGACGATGGACAATGCGCCCTGGTTCGATCATCCCGATCAGTTCGAGCAGAAACGAATCCGCCTCGCAGACATTGACGGGTCCGGCACGACCGACATCATCTATCTTGGTCGTGCCGGAGTCCGGCTTTACTTCAATCAATGCGGCAACGCCTGGAGCGAACCTCATCAGCTCTCTCAATTTCCACAGACAGACAATGTTTCATCCGTCACCGTAGTTGATCTGCTGGGCAATGGCACAGCTTGTCTGGTGTGGTCATCGCCGCTGCCAGAACATGCTCGCCAGCCGATGTATTACATAGACCTGATAGGCGGGCAGAAACCGCACCTGATGGTTGAGATGAAAAACAATATGGAAGCGGAAACGAGGGTTCATTACGCTCCCTCGACGCGATTTTACCTGCAGGACAAGCTGAACGGCAGTCCGTGGATTACGAGGTTGCCTTTCCCGGTGCAAGTAGTCGAGCGGGTGGAGACGTATGATCGCATCAGCCGCAACCGCTTCGTTACCCGTTACGCCTATCACCACGGGTATTATGATGGCATCGAGCGCGAGTTCCGTGGCTTCGGGATGGTCGAGCAGTGGGATACTGAGGAGATTGGGACGGTCACCCCTGATGCGACCTCATCCGAGGCGACCAATCTCGATCAAGCCTCTTTCGTGCCCCCTGTACATACGAAGACCTGGTTCCACACAGGTGCTTACCTGGAAGAAGGTTTCATCAGCCTGCACCTGGCCCAGGAGTATTACAGTGCGCCAAAAAAGGATGACCCGAACTACGAGTCAGCTTTCAAGCTCTTCCTACAGACGCTCCTGCCGGACACGATCTTGCCGCAAGACCTGACCGCCGAGGAGGAGCGCGAAGCCTGCCGTGCGCTCAAAGGTTCCATTCTGCGCCTGGAGATCTATGCCGAAGATGCTACAGACAAGAGTGTACATCCCTATACCGTTTCCGAACGCAACTACACTATCGAGTTGCTGCAATCACAGGGGCTAAACCGCTACGCAGTCTTCTTCACTCACGCGCGTGAGACGATGGATTACCACTACGAGCGTAATCCCAAAGACCCGCGCATCAGCCATGCGCTGACGATAGAAGTCGATGCCTTCGGCAATGTGCTGAAATCAGTCTCCACCGGTTACGGACGGATGGAGTCTGATCCGGTGCTCACTGACCTGGGGGACCTGGAAAAGCAAACTAGCACGCTCGTCACCTACACGGAAAACCAGGTGACAAACAGTATCGACGGAGATGATGATTACCGCGTACCACTTGTGTGCGAGGCGCGCACATATGAGCTGAGCGGGTTTACACCATCCGGTCAACGTTTTTCGTTCGCGGATTTCATCATAGTTACTGCTGGAACGGTGCAACTTCGGTTTGATAATGAAATTGTATACGAGAAAGAGCCAACAAGCGGACGCCAGAGACGCCCGGTCGAACACGTCCGTACCCTTTATCGCCGCGATGATTTGACTGATTTGCTGCCGCTCGGCCAATTGCAATCCATGGCGCTGCCCGGCGAGAGCTACAAGCTCGCCTTCACGCCAGGGCTCCTCTCCAGCGTTTATCAGCGGAAGCGCGAGAACCAGCCAACAGAGAACCTATTGCCTGATCTCACCGCCGTCCTTGGCGGCCAGGGTGGTTATGCCGATCTTGATGGGAACAGTCACTGGTGGATTCCTTCCGGACGCCAATTTTACTCGTCCAATGCCGGTGATACGCCCGCGCAGGAACTCGCTTTTGCGCGAAACCATTTCTTCTTGCCACGCCGCTTTCAAGATGCGTTCGGCAATAACACAATAGTTGAATACGACAAAGACCCAAACAACGTTGAATACAACCTGCTCGTTACCTTAACTCGCGATGCATTGGGCAACGAAGTAAAAGCGATAAACGACTACCGCGTGTTGCAACCCGAGCTGGTCACCGACCCCAATGGCAACCGTTCGGCGGCGGCCTTTGACGCACTGGGCATGGTAGCGGGTACAGCAGTGATGGGCAAGAGCACGGAAACCCTGGGCGACTCGCTGGCGAGTTTCAGCCCAGATCTCACAGCGGGCGAACTCGATAGTTTCTTCAGCGACCCTCGTGGCCGAGCTGCTGGCCTACTAAAGGAGGCTACGACTCGCATTGTCTACGACCTCGACCGCTTCAACCGCCTTGGCGAGCCGCTTTTTGCTGCCACGATTGCGCGTGAGACGCACGTCAATGACCCGCTACCTCCAGAAGGGCTAAAGATTCAGGTCAGCTTTTCGTACTCCGACGGCTTTGGGCGCGAAATCCAGAAGAAGATCCAGGCCGAGCCGGGACCGTTGGTCGCGGGCGGACCAATGGTTAACCCACGCTGGGTGGGCAATGGCTGGACAATCTTCAACAACAAAGGCAAGCCGGTCAGGCAGTATGAGCCATTCTTCAGCCCCACACATCAGTTCGAGTTTGCTAGAGCGGTCGGCGTCAGTCCTATTCTGTTTTACGATCCGGTCGAGCGCGTCGTCGCCACGCTACATCCCAACCATACCTACGAGAAAGTTGTCTTCGATGCGTGGCGGCAGGAGACGTGGGATGTGAATGATACGGTGCTGCTAGCCGATCCAAAGAACGACCCCGACGTCGGCAATTTCTTCCAGCGCTTACCGGAAGCGGACTATCTGCCTGCCTGGCACGACCTGCGCACCGATCCCACTGAGGCGCTCAGGCAGTGGCCCAACTTCGACCCGCAAACCGGCACGCCTTTTCCCGAGAACGCCGAAATTCGCAAGCAAGAAAAATCTGCCGCTGACAAAGCCGCCGCGCATGCCAATACGCCGACCGTCGCCCACTTTGACACGCTGGGGCGCACCTTCCTGACGATTGCCGACAACGGCGCTGGGGGTAAGTACCCAACCCGCAGCGAACTGGACATCGAAGGCAACCTGCGTTCGGTTACCGACGCACTCGGGCGCAAGGTCATGTCGTATGACTACGACATGCTCAGCAACAAGACTCACCAGGCCAGCGTGGACGCCGGTGAGCGCTGGATGTTGAACGATGTGGCAGGCAAGCCGATCAGAACGTGGGATAGCCGGGGCCATGAAATTCGGCATGCTTATGATGAGCTTCATCGTCCTACAACTCTATTCGTGCGACAAGGAAACGGTACAGAGGTATTAGTTGAGGACACGGTCTACGGTGAGTCATTAGCAGAAAATGAGTCCAGGTCGCTGAACCTGCGCGGTAAAGTCTATCAGCAGTTTGATGGCGCTGGCGTCGTTACAAACAATCAGTATGATTTTAAGGGCAACCTGCTGAGCAGCACCCGGCAGTTGCTCCAGAACTATAAAGATCAGGTGGACTGGTCATCTGCGCCCGCACTGGAGAGCGAGAGCTTCACCAACAGCACCACTTTCGACGCGCTCAATCGCCCTGTCACCCTGACCACACCCGACGGCAGCATAATCCGACACAGCTTCAACGAGGCGAACTTGCTTGAGCAGGTGAACGTAAACCTGCGCCGCGCGACGACTGCGACGCCGTTTGTAACCAACATTGACTACGATGCGAAAGGTCAGAGGACGTTGATCGAGCACGGCAATGGTGTGACCACAACCAATGAGTACGATGACAAGACGTTCCTGCTCATCCACTTATTGACCAGTCGCAACAATGGAACGGAAAGCCTGCAGGACCTACGTTACACTTACGACCCCGTCGGTAATATCACGCATATTCAAGATAACGCTGATATCCAGAACACCATCTACTTTCGCAACCAAAGAGTCGAGCCAGGTGCGGACTACGTATACGATGCGATCTACCGCTTGCTTGAAGCAAGTGGTCGCGAGCATTTGGGACAAACCGGTGGTCAACTCAACCCGCCACGCCAGGTTGATTGGGACGATTCATTGCGTACTAGCCTTCCTCATCCCGGTGATGGCAAGGCAATGGGCAATTACAGCGAGCATTACACATATGATGAGGTTGGTAATATTCGAGAAATGCAGCATTCAGCAGCCAGCGGAAGTTGGATGCGGGTGTACGAGTATGAACCTGACCCAACCAATCCAGATGTTCCGAAATCCAATCGACTCTTCCACACCAGGCCGCCCGGCGAGCACGATGGTGGGCGCACCAGCTATACCTACGACGAGCATGGCAATATGACTACGATGCCCCATCTGCAGAAGATAGAGTCGAACTTTGCAGACCAGTTGCAGATAGTGAACTTAGGCGGAGGTGGTAAAGCTTACTACGTGTACAATGCGGCTGGAGAACGTGTACGCAAGGTGCATGAGCACAATGGCTCAACCGTGGAGGAGCGAGTCTACCTTGGTGGCTATGAAATCTATCGCAAACGCAACGGCAGCGGCTTGACCCTGGAGCGAGAAACGCTGCACGTCATGGATGACAAGAAGCGGATTGCGCTAGTAGAGACGAAAACCTACGATGCAGGCGCCACAATTCCTTTGCCGACTTCCTTGATCCGCTATCAATTCGATAACCATCTCGGCTCGGCCTGCCTTGAACTGGACGAGACTGGCTCGGTGATCTCGTACGAGGAGTATTATCCCTATGGCAGCACCTCGTATCAGGCTGTGCAGAGTGGCGTGGAGGTGAGCCTCCAGCGCTATCGCTATACGGGCAAGGAGCGGGATGAGGAGACGGGGTTGTACTACCACGGGGCGCGGTACTATGCGCCGTGGTTGGGGAAGTGGGTGAGTCCAGACTCCATATGGGAAGCACAGGAATCGAATCTCTATCTCTACGTGCGCAACAATCCACTTAATTGGGTGGATCCCTCTGGTAATGAGCCTACTAACTGGCAGAAACGCTCTAATAGACCTACTGCGGGTGACATCGCGGCTTTTGTGCCCTCGCTCGCATTTGCTGTAATCGGCTACGTGTTAGGAGGTAGCACAGCAAACGCCCCAACGAGTGAAAAGGACCTTCGAGAACCGCGAATTTCGGATGCGCAAGTACTGAGTCGTGCCTCGGTATTCGCAGGAACTTTTAAATTAGGTGGGGCTGTAGGCTCTAGGATCCTTGGAGACACCCTCAGTAAGCAACTGGCAGCTAGTGGTGGCAGAAGGCTCCTCGCGCGTACCGTCGGTGGAGGAACTGCAGGAGCATCCTTTAGTGCTGGCGCTCTTGGCCTCGAAGATATAAGGCAGGGCGAATTTAGCGGAGCGTCAGCATACGGCAAGGCTCTTGGTTTAGGTACTCTATTTGGAGTAGCAGGTGAAAACCTCCTTGGACCGCTAGGCTGGGGGTTAGTCCGCTCTCGCAGTTTAGGATCAAGATACAAAAGTCCGCCTCTACGCAGGGAAGCGTCAGCGAGGTCTTCATTGGAGTGGGAAGACACCATCCCCGAGGGACTGCCCGCGGTGCGGGTTGGACCGCCGGGTGTCAAGCCCCAACCTAGCCTGTCCCCTCCCAAACCTTCGGGTGAGCTGGAGGTAACTTTTGGCCCGACCGAGTTCCCTCATCCGGTCATTAGGTTTAGAGCGAGCGGAGAGGGCGTCCAGCTGATCCGCATTGACGTTCCGCGAGGCTACGAGTACAGGGCACCAGTGCTGCTGGCCGACGCACTGAGGGCGGCAGGCATTTCGCGGCCGGCATTTATCGAATCGAGCCAGATCGTCGAAAAGAACCTCGTCCGCTTGATCTTAGAGGGAGGGATGCCAAGGGCAGAGAAAATACTCATTAGGCAGGGACAGGCACTTGCACGTGAGCTGGGCGGGCAGCTGAAGAGCGGTAGCAGTCCGCTCTTCCTAGACCAGACCGGTAACTGGTCCGCGAGGTTTGAGTTTTCATACTAGGTTTTCAGATTAACGACTGCAATCACTCGAGAGGCTGAGCAGAAGAATTTAGTTACACGGGAGGGCAATCATGCAACTGCAAGGTAGAAACTTGTCCTTAACAATGAACGGCGAGGATGTCAAGATCCTACAGGAGGAGTTGCGTCAACTCGGTTTTTCTATTAATGACAGGGTAGGATTCTTTGATCAGACTACTTTCCAGGCTGTACAGGCTCTTCAGAAACGGCATAGCATGGCGGCCACTGGTGTGGTTGATGAGATTACTGCCAAACTCATTGGCGCGCTGGTGGATGTGGTGCAGCCTCAAGCGGAGCCCGCCGGTAAAGAAGACGGGTCGAAGCAGTTTGTCGTCAAAGGGCAAATCCGGCAGGCGGATGGTAGTCCTCTCGTTGGTGGCGTGGTGCGCGCCTTTGATAAGGATTTGCGCAGCGAGGTGCAGCTGAACGAGACAACAAGCGATAAAGATGGGCACTATGAGATAATGTACACCTCCGCTCAGTTCCGCCGGGCCGGAAAGCAAAGTGCGGATCTGGTCGTGCGTGTGTTCAATGCCTCTGGCTCTTTGCTCGCCGCATCCCCCATCATTTTCAATGCCCGGCCGGAGGAGACGGTGGATCTTGTTATTCGCGTTGCAGGATACCGGGGACCATCAGAGTATGAACGGCTTATCGTAGAACTCACGCCTCTGCTTGAGGATGTCAGGATTGCGGGTCTCGAGCGCCCCACACCGATTGATAAAATCGCCGACCTGAAAGAGGACACAGGACATCAAGAAATTACTTTCCTGGCAGGCGAAACGGGAAAAGACCCTCAGCAGCTTTCGTTTCTGGTACGGGCCGCCGTGCTGGCAAAAGCGACCGGCACTCCCGTCGCTGGATCACCCGGAGTAAATGCGGTGCCCCCCGAGGCGTTTTACGGCCTCTTCCGACAGAACCTGCCTACCGACCTCCCGTCACTGCTCGCCTATCCCCCGCAGGTCTGGCGCAGTGCCCTTGAGAGCGCCCTGCGAGACAACATCATTCCCGCGAAACTGAGCGATCAGCTCGAGAGCATCATCGCGGGCCTGAAGGCCCAGGTCGTGGAGCAGGCGCTGCAGCCGTCGAACGACAAAGCAAAGGCATCGCTGGGCGATCTGTTAAGCAGCAGCCTCTCAGCGAAGGATCAGCAGAAGACCTTCGTGGAGCTCTACCTTGCCCACACAGGCCCCGTCGAGGATTTCTGGAAGGCCCTGGGTGAACGCCCGGAGTTCAAGGATCACATAGATGAGCTGCAATTCACTTTCCAGGTGAGTTCGCTTACCCAAAACTATCTGTCCCTCATTCGTGAGCTGCAGCAGATGCGGCAGACCGGATCACTGAAGTCCCCGCGTGACCTGGCTAAACTCGATGCCCAGGGCTGGCTGGAACTGGCTAACAAGAAGATTGATGATAAGCCTGTTGGCTTCCCGCCGGGTATCGAGGGGAAAGATGACCAGGAAAAAGCCAAAGCCATGGCCCGCGTGATTGAAGTTACCTTTCCCACCGCGGCCTTCGCTCACCAGATCGAGACAGACAGCTCTAGCGGCGCTCCCTTCGAGGCGCAGGAAAAAGAGGACCTGGTCAAATTCTTTGCCAGCAACCCTGATTTCGCGTTCGACGCTGCCCCGGTTAGCAGTTATCTGTCTATAAACCCCAACGCAATCATGGGTGTAAAGGATGCCGAAACGCTGACAAATCACCTCAGCAGCATTCAGCGTTTATCCAGGCTGACACCGTACTATGAGGAGTGGCGCCCTCTCCTGGCTGATCAACTGCACTCTGCCCACAGCATTGTGGGCAAATGGGGGCGAACTGAATTTGCTACAAAATTTGGCCAGAACATGGGTGAAGAACGGGCATTAGCTATCTATGACCAGGCCGATCACAGCGTAGCAATGGCGACGGTCCTTTACGCTAAATACGCGGCGGCGTTCAACTCCATTGGTCTGTATGTCACTGCCAATCTTCCCGCAGATGTGGCGGAAATTCCTGACTGGAGGACGCTGTTCGGAGCGTTGGATGTCTGTGAGTGCGAGCACTGCCGCTCGCTCTACAGCCCCGCTGCTTACCTGGTTGATACGCTATCTTTCCTCAAGCGTCTGAGAGTTGTCGATGCGAATGGGGCAGATGCTGGTAAATCAGCCAGAGATGTACTTTTTGAACGGCGCCCGGATATCGGCGAGATTGAACTGTCCTGTGAAAACACTGACACGCCCATGCCATATGTAGATCTGGTCACTGAAGTGCTGGAGCAGCTGATTCCGCCGCCCAAACCCCCCGTAACCATTCCCGGGCCAAAACGCCCCGGACTGCCGGTGCCGCGACCACCCGGCCCGCCCAAACCCGCGCCACCTGTTCCAGCGCCCGCCTCAAGCCTGGTAGCCTATCAGACCAGCTGGACGTCTGACGAACTCAGCGCCAATCCCGAGCACTTCAAGGTGCAGGCATACCAGACGCTTGCCCAACAGGTCTATCCGTGGGACCTGCCCTTCGACTTGTGGATCGAGGAGGCACGAGCATACCTGGAACAGCTGGGAGTGCACCGGTACGAATTGATGGAGACATTTCATACAGAGGCACCACCATCTGAAATGACCGATATCGCCATAGCCAGCGAATACCTGGGTATGACGACTGCGGAACGAGCAATCATTACCAGGGTCTTCCCTAATAAGGAGCCGTGGGAGTTCTGGGGATTGGACAAAACTGATACAATCCCCGACCCTGCAGACAGCACGAATACGATACAGGGTAGCTGGATTGACATTTTAAGCCGGGTCCACGTCTTTTTGAAACGGTCAGGGCTCACCTACCAGGAACTGCTTGACTTGCTCGATACAAAGTTTATCAATGCAAACCAGGTACCTCGTATTGATACGCTCACCTCTGTTAAGCCTGAAGACAGGGATACCTGTGACCCAAGCAAACTCATGATTGTGTCCCTCAATCAAACAACGTTGGACCGCATGCAGCATTTCATTCGCCTGTGGCGCAAACTGGGCTGGACGATGGATGAATTAGATCAGGCCATCACTGCACTGGTACAGGGGGATGTAACCCCTACCTTCCTGGTACAGCTGTCACACATCCAGCGCCTGCGTAGTGATCTCATGGTTCCCCTCGTTAACATGTTAAGCTGGTGGGCTCCAATTGATACTGCCAGTTATAGCGACGGGAGCAAATCCTTCTACGAACAGCTCTTCCTGAACAAAACAGTGACGGATCCTGTGGATGATGCCTTCACTTTAGATAAACTCGCAAGCAACAGCGGAAAGATCAGCGAGCATATCCCTGCATTGCTTGCGGCCCTGGGGATCAGCGAAGCCGATCTGTCGCTTTTGACCAGTCACGATGCCGTCGTGGCGACTCTCAATCTCACTGAGAGCGAGATTAATGATGATATGCTGAATCTCGCCAACCTCTCACAACTCTACCGCATCGTGTCCTTTGCCAAAGCGCTCAAGTTGTCCATCCGCGACTTTCTGCTGGTCAAAGCGCTGACTGCTATCAATCCGTTCGACGCTGCTCATACCGAGAATACGCTTCTGTTTGTAGAGAAAGTGCGTAAGATACGCGCATCGGGCTTTACTATTGCAGAATTGGATTATCTGCTACGAGATCATGTTGTTCCACCTTCTGGAATAGCCCCGACAGAGGAGAGCATCGCGCTTGTCCTGGGTGAGGTCCGTAGTGGGCTACTGAAAATCAGAGCCGCTATTTTGCCGGACCCCACTCGGCCAGTAGCAGACCCTACAGGCGATATCACCAGGGCACAGCTGGCCACCCTGCCGGGTATCACAGACCAACTCCTGCCGCAGGCGATGGCCTTGATCGACGGCACCTCCCAGGCTTCTGCGGCGGAGCAAGATCAGTTCATCGATAAGTATTTCGCCAGTTTTCTCGATCCTGCTGATGCCAAAGCCAGGCTGGTTGGACAGCCGCCGCCCACTCCCACAGCAGAGGATCGCTTTGCCTACGTACTGGGCAAACTGCTGGACTACCTCAGCAAGAGTTTCATCAAACAGCAGCTGGGTAACGCTTTGCAGCTGCAAGACGCGATCATCCACCAGCTCCTGACTACGGTCGTGAAATCTGTGACCCATGCTACTCAGCCATCCATACAGGTGTTTCTGGACTTCTCCTTTATCACCAGCAATGATAACCAGCCGAACGGCCGGTTAACGGCCACAAATTTCCCCGCGCAGTTCAATATGTTCATCCTGTTGCAAAAGGTCGCCACGCTGATCTCCGGCCTCGCGATCACGCAGCAGGAGCTGCCCTGGATAGCGCAGAACGGCCACGCTCAGGGCTGGCTCGATTTCAACACCTTGCCGCTCGCTCCAACCGGCGTATCGCCATTATTCACTGCCTGGGAGCGGTTGCTCGATCTGATACAGCTGCGCAACAGCCTGCCCGCCAGCGAAACCTCGCTCTTTGATGTCTTTGCCCTGGCTGCCGGCGCGGCGCCGTCTCAGACTGACGTACTACAAAAGCTGAGCGATGTCACAAGCTGGGATATGGATAACCTCAAGTTCCTGACCGGGGCGCTGGGCTTCACATTCCCCGACGCTTATAAAGATGAGCGAGCATTGGAACGCTTGATGGCCTGCTTTGCGATGATCAAACGGCTCGGTGTGCTGGCGGCCAGGGTCTTCGAATGGACGCGGCCCTATGCTACCCCCGAAGTATCAGGTTTTATCAAGCAGAGCGTCAAAGCTAAATATAGCGACGACCAGTGGCTTGCGGTGGCCAAGCCGCTGAGGGATATCTTACGCGAAAGGCAGCGTGCCTCCCTGGTCTCGTACCTCGTCGCCCACCCTGACCGCCGCAAGGGACTGGATTGGCGCGACTCCAATGAATTATACGAGTACTTTCTTATTGATGTCGAAATGGATCCGTGTATGATCACCTCGCGCATCAAACAGGCTATAAGCTCGGTGCAGCTCTTCGTGCAGCGTTGTCTCATGAATCTGGAAAAGGAACAGGTCGTCTTCAACCCAGAAGACGCCAGGGAATGGAGGTGGATGAAAAACTACCGCGTCTGGGAAGCCAATCGCAAGGTCTTCTTATATCCCGAAAACTGGATCGAGCCTGAGTTGCGGGACAACAAGTCGCCCTTCTTCAAGGACCTGGAAAACGAGCTGCTGCAGAATGATATAACGAAAGACAGTGTAGAAGAAGTCTTTGCGCATTACCTGGAAAAGCTCGACGAGGTAGCGCTCCTGGAGATCTGTGGGATATATTATCAACTTGAACCGTCCGGCGACGATCACCTCCTCGTCGTGCATGTCTTTGGCCGCACTCCTGGCATTCCTCATATATATTATTATCGCCAGTGGGTTGATCTGTCTTACTGGACGGCCTGGGAAAAAGTGGAGGTGGATATAGAAGGCGATCACCTCATTCCGCTAGTTTATAACCGGCGGTTGCGTATATACTGGCCGGTATTCACGAAAAAGGCGGATGAGACGATCCCCGATCAGAATGCAAGCGCTGAAGACAAGAAGCCAAAAAGACATTGGGAAATCAAGCTGGCCTGGAGCGAGTATAAGAAGGGCAAGTGGTCAGCCAAGAAGGTATCGAAAGATGCGCTCGAGCTAACTCCAGAAAATCTTTCCCCTCTCGGAGATCTGAGCAAGGTTCTTTCGGATCCAGCGAATTTGGATCCAGATAATCCTGAGCTTCTCAACAAGAGCGTTTTTACCTTTATGGGAGTGAGTCACGTGAGTGTTCTTAGTGCTATGGAGGATGAACGTCTCGCCATTGTTTGCTTTGGCCCTGGAACACATGGCGTGGATCTCAGGGCGGCGGATTCGGCAGCCAGCTCTTCTTCTCAATTTGGCTGGTGGGAGATTGGCGAGTTCGGGCTTGAGGGATGCCATGATGAGCCAGCTCCCCGCTATCTCTCGAGTAATATCCCTTTAGTTGCTCCTTACAGAAGTAAGGTTGAGTACATGATGCTGGTAGAGGACCAGGCTGATGATGAGGATCAGATTGCAGGTGACGATAGTCTCTATCTGCTCGAGTATAGACCATCCTTCACCAGCGTTCTGAGTAAGATACTCGGAAACACACCAGGCGTATTTCGCCTTCTTTTTACCCATCAGTTTGTGTTTGGACCTTTTCTTAGGGTCCCTCAGATATCTCTATCCTTTACTCTTGCACCTTTCTTCTATCAAGATAAGGCGAGAACTTTCCTGGTCATCCCAGGTGAGGGTTTATTGCCCACATTCGAAAAGATAGCGAACAAGGTGGATCCGGGGTTGTTGCTTGGCATTGATGAAGGTCTGCCGAAGGGGCCTTTCTTGTTCGAGAAGCAGCATTTCTTGTTCGAAATGTTCTACCACCCTTACGTATGTGAGTTTATCAAGCAGTTCAATCGCTACGGTGTTGAGGGTTTGCTTGACCCAGACCCAGGCCCGCATGGTGAGAAGAGTTGGCCACCTCGCCAGCTTATTTCTCACGATTTCTTCGCTGCGAGCTATGAGCCAGACCTGGTGCAGGTGGATCGACGCTATCCCAAAGAAGAAGTGGATTTCTCTTACGATGGGAGCTATTCTCTGTATAACTGGGAACTGTTCTTTCATGCCCCGCTGCTCATCGCCGACCGCTTGAGTAAGAACCAGCGCTTCGAGGAGGCACAGCAGTGGTTCCATTACATTTTCGATCCCACTGCCCACTTAAGCCAGTCAGAACTCAACGCGTCTGGTAACACGGACCCGAGCGCGCGATTCTGGAAGGTGCGACGATTTTTTGAAAATACCGATGTTAAGAAGACCATCGAGGACTTGCTAAAACTCCTCGATTACAAGGGCACCGACCCGGACCAGGTAAAGCAAAGGCGGGAATTCGAAAACGAGGTAACGCAGTGGCAGAAGAATCCATTTAACCCGCACCTGATTGCCCGCAACCGCATCACGCCCTACCAGAAAACGGTCGTCATGAAGTACATTGATAATCTGATCGCGTGGGGGGATCAGCTGTTCGGCCAGGATACCATCGAAGCCATCAATGAGGCGACCCAGCTATATATCCTGGCGGCCCAGATTCTGGGCGACCGCCCTCAGGATATTCCGCCCCGGTACACCACGCCGACCTATACTTACAATCAACTGGAACCCAAACTGGAGGACTTTTCTAACGCGCTGGTCCAGGTTGAAAACCTGTTGCCGCCGCCAGCAACGGGCAGGCTGCCGCAGCCAGTTTCCGGGCTGAGACCTCCACTTCCAAACAGAAAAGATAAAGGCTCCATCAATTTGCCTTCAACCTTCTACTTCTGCGTCTCTAAGAACGATAATCTGCTTGCCTACTGGGATACAGTCGCCGACCGCCTGTTTAAGATCCGGCATTGTATGAACATCGAAGGAGTGGTGCGTCAACTGCCGCTCTTCGAGCCGCCGATTGATCCGGCGCTGCTCGTGAGGGCTGCCGCCGCGGGGGTTGATCTCAACAGTGTCTTGAACGAGCTCAATGCCGCCCCGCCGCATTACCGCTTTGGGACAATGCTGCAAAAGGCGGTCGAGCTATGCAACGACGTGAAAGCGCTCGGCGCAGCGCTGCTCTCGGCGCTCGAAAAAAGAGACGCTGAGGCGTTGGCCTTGCTGCGCTCAAGCAACGAGATATCTCTGCTGAATGCTGTCCGGCAGGTCAAAGAAAAGCAGATTGATGAGGCTGACGATGCGCTGGAAGCACTCAAGAAGGCGTTGGAAATAGCCGATGAGCGCTACAAGTATTACAACTCTCGGGAGTTTATGAACGCGGCGGAGATAGCTAATACAACTTTAACGACCGCTGCCCTAATTCCACAAACTGTTGCATTAGCTCTCGATGCGTTTGCAGGGGTAGCACATTTGTCCCCTGCAGGGACTGCGGGTGCGTCCGGCATGAGTTCCCCAGTAGTTACCATAACGTATGGAGGCTTGAATGTTGGTAACGGTGCGAGTTCATGGGCTGATGTAGCAAGAGGGACCGCAGCAGTCTTACATACAGGTGCATCTCTGAGTTCGACGATAGCAACTTACCAGCGGCGTGCGGATGATTGGGGTCTACAAAAGAAGTTGGCCAGCAAGGAGAAGGAGCAGATCAACAAGCAAATTGCCGCAGCCGAGATCAGGAAGGCTATTGCTGAAAAAGAACTGGAAAATCAGGACCTGCAGATCGAGAACGCCAAATCAGTCGACAGCTACATGCATGATAAGTTTACGAACCAGGACCTTTACGACTGGATGGTCGGGCAGATTGCGGCAACTTATTTCCAGAGTTACCAACTCGCTTACGATGTAGCCAAGCGGGCACAACAAGCATATGACTTCGAGCTAGACCTGGCAGCCTCAAACTTCATTCAGTTCGGCTACTGGGATAGCCTGAAGAAGGGATTGCTGGCTGGAGAGAAACTGCACTACGACCTCAAGCGGATGGAGATGGCGTATCTGGATCAACACAAACGTGAATATGAGATCACGAAGCACGTTTCGCTGCTGGCGCTGGATCCAGTCGCTCTCGTCAAATTGAAAGAAACCGGCGAGTGTTTTGTAAACCTCCCCGAGGCGCTCTTTGATCTGGATTATCCCGGCCACTACATGCGGCGAATCAAATCGGTCGGGCTGACGATCCCCTGTGTCACGGGTCCTTATACCAGTGTGAACTGCACGCTCACATTGCTCAAAAATAGTGTGCGGAAAGATACCTCCGGCAGTCAATACGCTCGACCTACCGATGACAACGGAGTCTTTAAAGATGATAGTCGCTTCGCGGACAATATCGGCGCGATACAGTCTATCGTAACGAGCAGCGCTCAGAACGACAGTGGCCTGTTTGAGACAAACCTACGCGACGAACGTTACCTGCCTTTCGAGGGTGCGGGTGCCATAAGCGGGTGGCGTATTGAGTTATCGAAGGATTTCAGACAATTCGACTACAATACCATCTCCGACGTTATCCTACACTTGAGATATACAGCCAGAGATGGTGGTGACATCTTGAAAGGTAAAGCCAGTGATGAATTAAGGACTATTTTGAACACATTGCAGTTGGCAGAAAAAAGAATAGGGCTGTTCCGCCTCTTCAGCGCTAAACACGAGTTTCCAAACGACTGGTACCGCTTCCTGCGTCCGAAAGAGGATCAGACAGATCAGAGTTTACAGGTGAACCTGGACAAAGAGCGGTTCCCATTCCAGTTCCGAGACCAGACGATTACGATCACCAAGGTTGAGTTTTTCCTTAAGTTAAAAGGCTTGTCACAGAAGGATTTGCGGGCTATCGGCGGCACCATTCCCCTTACGCTGTTGCAGGGTACAACACTGATCAAGGACATGGAACTCATGATTGATTCGACGTTCGGTGGATTATTTCACGCCGACGTAGTGTTGGACGTAGTGTTGAATGAAGCACAGGCGACGGTGGTGTGGTCAATTGCCGCCAGGGAAGATAAGATTCCTGCCACCCTGGTAGATGATGTAGCCAATCATAAACGCCTGAATCCGGATGCTATTGAAGACCTTGCTATAGTCTGCCATTATACGGTTCAGAACGAGGTAATGTAAGAGGCCGGAAAATTCTTTTTCGTTTGCTGTGGGCTGTGCCGCCTGTGGTGGCACAGCCCACAGCAAACGAAACGCTTGCGAAAATCTCAAAGCCCTCAAGGCACCGCTGGCATCTTCCGTTGGGCAGCGGCCACTGCCTCGGCTGGATATTCGTAGTCTTGTAGCTTCCGCGCAAAGTAGGCGTCGTAGGTAACATCGCCAAAGCCCTAGGCATACAAGCCCTTGAATAGAGTTCAGGAAAGAGCGTATACCATAGGCCGGATTCCTTGGCCCTGGACGCCGATGCGTTATAATAGGAGGAGGACCACTAGCAGCTTTTTCATCTTGAGAAAGAAGCTGTTGGAGCTTTTGATGCAGTTTGCCCCATGGAGCAAGGAAGAGGTATAAAATTGGCGACAGCATAGTCGATGCCTGTCGGTTCCGGCACGTACAAATACTGTAATTTACTCATACTAGTAAATTACAGTATTTTTCTTGGTACTTTCATTACTTGCTGGTATGGTGTGACGGGATCGCTTCCCAAAAATGTGGCTGGCAGAGAACTGGACTTCCTTCGCATTAGCTCATCTATAGAGAGATTCTAAAAGTGGGGCAAGCCCTCAAGTAAAGGGATGAGCTAGCTAAGTAGCACCGTGAGCTTTCTGAGCTTTCTTTGCACGTTTCTTCTCCTGATTTCCGGTCTGCTCGAGATGTCCGAGCTGCGCTAGAAGCAGAAGTTCCCGTTCTCCACGCTCCACTAATTGCGCCTCCCACTCATCCTTATACTGACGCAAGGTAGAAACGAGTGTGCGTGCCACGAGCAAATTGCGATACCACTTCTGGTTAGCAGGAACGATATACCAGGGCGCTTCATCGGTACTGCACTTGGAGAGAGCCTCCTCATAGGCCTCTTGATAATCGTCCCAGTATTTACGCTCCGCCCAATCAGCAGTAGTGAGTTTCCATGCGTCCGTTTGATTCTTCTGTTGGGCAAGTAGGCGTCTTTCCTGCTCGGCGTTGCTCATATGCAAGTAGAGCTTCAGAATAATCATGTCATTCTGGGCCAGCAAGCGCTCAAAGTCGTTAATGG
>JACZCU010063181.1_pt1 | contig 27595 bp, 26 predicted proteins | sample 8641851 | NCBI WGS metagenome assembly JACZCU01 (sample SAMN15324605, study PRJNA640507) | soil metagenome | isolation source: monocropping sugarcane control | place: China: Luxin town, Laibin City, Guangxi Province | collected 2019-07-25 | depth 10cm m | reverse complement strand
AGTCTGTGGGGGGAAGCGGGGAGAACCCGCTCCGCCGAAAACCTGGGTTCTCCGCGGAGCGCTTCCCCCATCTACCTACTCCTGACTCCCGACTCCCGACTACAACTCCTTCGCAAACGTCACGAATCGATGTGCGGGCTCCGCATCCACAACTTTTTTGTAGAACGCAAGCGCGTCGGTCCAGGGAATTACGGCGCGGGTGAAGCCGAGACGGCGCATGTCGTTCAGTGATGCGATGAGGAGCGCGCCGCCGATGCCGCGTCCGCGCATCGACTTCGCGACGCCGGTCGGGCCGAAGAAGCCGAGGCCGCGGTTGTTGACGTCGTGCACGGCGAAGCCGGTGATCTCCTCGTTCTCTTCGCTGATCACCGCGACCGGCACGTCGCGCTCGAATGCCTTCGCCGCTTCGAATCGCCAGATCGCGCCGAACTCACGCTCGACGAACGCCAGCACGCGATCGCTTTCCTCGTGCGACGGTCGCCGCACATCGTTCGTGGGCGAGGGGAGCGACGTGAGATCGGCGTCGAGGTTGTACGTCCAGCGCGTCTCGATGTAGCCGCGTGCGTGAAAGAACGTGCGCGCTTCGTCGTTGCTCATCGGCGTACCCGGTGTGAAGTAATTGCCGGGCTCCGCGGCGATGACGTGTGCGCCCGTCGATTCGGCTTCGGCCAACAGTGCCGTCGCGATGCCTTTGCGTCGTGCGCCGCGATCGACGATCAGGATACGCACGTAGCGTCCGCACGTGACGATCGCGCCTTCCATCTCGCCGTAGATGCGCACGTGCGGCGCGCCCATGTAGCCGTGGCCGAAGCATTTCTCTTCGGCCACGGCCGCGAGGTCATACGGCGCGTCGTTGGCGCGCGCGAAGAGCGCGCGCAATGCAGGCAGATCGTGCGGCCATGCCGTCCGGATCATGCCGGCATTGTATGGAAATCAATGCAACTTATTGCCCGGGGACGAACGTCGCGTCGCCGGAGTCATTGCGCACGATCGACGCGTACGCATAGATGATCGTGTTCTGTGAGATCACGCGCACCATCGCCGCGTTGAGCGGACCGGTGTTGAAGTGGCTGAAGATGTCGTTGAACTGTCGATACGAGCGCGGCCCGAGGCTGACGGCGAACTCGCCGCGGGAATTGCCGGCGGTATCGATCAACTCGATCCACGCGATCGTGTCCTGATTCGTCGGATTCGAGATGCCGATGTTCGTGCGATTGCCATCGACGCCGGTGATGCCGGCCATGTATTGATCGGAGAGCAGACGATTCGTGTCGATGCCCGGCACGCTCTGCCCGTACTCACCGCTTGCGCCGACGTTGTAGATGCGCGCACGTGCCGCGATGCGCGCGATCGTGTTGTCCCACGTGACGCGCACGATGCCGCCGCCATTCTCGACGTCGAACCATGCGCGCACCGCATCCGGCACCGCGATGACTTCGCGGCGCGACAACGGCATCGACACAGACTTCGTCACGCCGCCGTCGCCGTGAAACGTGATCGTCACCGGGACCGGTTCGAGCTGCGGCTCGAGCGTCAGATTCGTGACGACGATCTCGGTGCGCCACATCGTGCCGAGCGCGCCGCTGCCGCGATACACGGCGGGGATGAGCACTTCACCGGCGAACGCCGATGCGCTGGAGAAGAGAACGAGAGAGAGCAACAGCAGTCGTTTCATTGAAAGAGTTCCGTGAGATCCGCGGTGCCCGGCACGAAGATCGAGTCGTTCGATTGATTGTCGAGAACGGACGCGAACGGGAACACCGGATGCGTCGACTCGATGACGAGATAGCCATCCGTCAGCTCCGAGTTGAGCCCGGTCAGTTGCGCGAGCGACTGCAGCGTCATCGACATCGCCGGCACGCTGATCATCGGACTCTCCGCCGCGACGGTGCCTTGCACGGTCATGACTTTCACGCGCACGCCGACCGATTCGCGATTTGCGTTCATCACGCCGGCGTTCGTGCGGAACGCGGCGGTGCTCATCACGTGCGTGACGATGCCGGTCTTGACCGCATCTTTGTCGGGATCGAGCGCGGGAATGTACTGGCCGTACGTGCCGGGCGCGGAGGCATTCGGCGAGTCCGTGTACGTGCGCGATTCCGCGGTGAACTCGTAGCTGCGATCGGTATCGCTGTCGAGTCGAATCGCGCCGATCGCCGGCACGGGCCACTGCAGGAAGTTCGCAACGATGTCATTCAGCACCGCCACCTGCCGCGGTTCGATATAGACGATGCGGCCGGAGATGTTCGAGCCATCCATGTCCTGCGGAAGGAAGTGGATCGAGATCCCGATGCTCTGCGTCGACGACGGATTGAAGATCCGCACGTCGGTGCGAAAGCGCGTTCCGTTTGCGCCAGGCGCGGAGCCCGCGACGGGGATGTAGAGATTCTTCGCTGCCGCGCTTCCGGCGGCGAAGAGCAGGACGACCAGTCCGATGGCGATGCGTTTCATGCGTTACCTCACAACTTGTAAAAGGATTCGTGGACGATCCGTCCGTCGCGCCACTGCTGCACCGCGACCTGCACGAGCGTTGCGGCGCCGTATTGTTCGTGATCGAACTCGATCGTCCATTGATTGAGAGCGGTTCCGGTGATTTCGTCGACGGCGCTGGAGTGCAGTCGTGCGTTCCACTTCGTGAGCCCGCCGACGAATGCGGTCTCACGCGAGCGATTGGCGTCGTAGCCGGTCATCGGCTCGCCGCCCGCCTCGACCATGACCACGTCCGGCGCGTAGTAGCGGTCGAAGGCTTCGAGAATCTGTCGTTGTTCGATCATGCGATTGAGTTGCTGAACCGAGAGGGAGAGAGCACTGGACGTTTGTGTCGTCGGCATGGGAGTTTTCCTTTCGCTGCTTACGAGATGCTTACGGATCAGTTCGTAGATGTGACGAGGTCGTGACGAGTGATTTCGTTTGACACGTAAAATATCTGTGGTGCGTCTGGCGTCAGTGGATTGCGGGGGTTCACCTCTTTCCGGGTTTGGGTTCGGGCTCGCTCATGACGGCGTCGCGAACCTTGCCGAGCATGCGCAGGAGCGCGTCGAGATCGTGATCGGACATGCCGGCGCCCGTGCGATCGTCGAGCTCGTCCATCGCGCGGTCGAGTTTCGCGAGCAGCTTCGTTCCCGCGGGCGTGAGCTGACAGAGCGTCTGGCGGCGGTCGCCAGCCCATTGCTCGCGGCGCAAAAGGCCGCGATCGTCGAGCACGTTCACGAGGCGGGTGATGCCCGGCGCGTCTTCGACGAGGCGCTCGGCGATTTCCATCGTCGGCAGAGGGGTTCGCGCGCCTCGCAGAATCCTCAGGACGTTGTACTGCTGCAAGGTCAAATCCTCGGAACGCGTCAACGCCTCGAACCTGCGGCGCAGGACGTTCGCGGTACGCAGCAGCGCGACTGCCAGTTCCTGCGATTTGGAGCGGAACGGGCGAGTCTGTTTGATGTCCTCGGCGATCGCCATGCCGCGCAATGTAGGATCGATTGTTTTACATGTCAAGCAAATTGTTTGACATGTAAATGATCGTCGCGCGAACGCTGGCAACCAATCCGCAACCGACCGCAGGCGATGGATGATGGCCTGATCCGTTGCCCGCACTGCGGGAAACTGAATCGTGCTCCGGCCGCTGCCGCGGGGAAGACGATCGTGTGCGGCGCGTGCAAGCAGCCTCTGACTGCGACCGGCGCGCCGATCGTGAAGCTCACCGACGCGAACTTTCGCGAGTCGATCGGCAAGGGTTCGTACGTCGTCGATTTCTGGGCCGCGTGGTGCGGTCCGTGCCGAATGACGGAGCCGGTGCTCGACGCGATCGCCGCATCCCGCAGTGACGTGCGCATCGCGAAGCTGAACGTCGATGAGAACCCGCGTACCGCGAGCTCGTTCGGTGCGCAGAGCATTCCGCTGCTGGTGTTCTTCCGCGATGGGGCCGAGCGCGGACGGCTCGTCGGAGCGCGGCCGCGCAAAGACATCGAAGCGGCGATTGCGCAGTACCTGCGAGCATGAACGTGTCCCGATTTCCGAGTCCGAACGGCGGGCGCAGCGAGCTCGAACTCTTCACCGCGAAAGTGCTGATCGTCCTCGGCATCATCGCCGCGGGCGCGCTGGTGTGGTTTGCGCGCGGCGTGCTGCTGCTCGTGTTCATCGCGGCCGTGATCGCGGCCGGCATCTCGCCGACCGTGCGCGCGGTGCGCATCCGCTGGCGTTACGCGTTTCGGCGAAAGCTGTCGCGCGGTGCGGCGGTGATGATCGTCTATCTGCCGTTTCTCATCGCGGTGCTCGTGGTCGCGTTGCTCGTCGTGCCGCGCTTCATCGCCGACACGCGCGAGCTCGGACATCGATTGCCGGAGTTGCTCGAACAAAACGTGCTGAAGCCGATGGAGAAGTACGTGCCGGTCGGCGTGATTCGCGAAGAGCTCGCGGGCGGCGTCGAACTCCCGCGCTCGCGCGTGTTCATGTACATGCGCAACGCTGCCGCGGCGTTCGCATCGATGATCGCGGTGCTGTTCATGGTCGCGTACATGCTCATCGACGCGGAGCGGCTGCGGAATCTCGTACTGCTGATCTATCCGCCCCAGGTGCGAGGAAAGCGGCGACGGACACTCACGCGGATGGGCAAGCGCATGAGCTCATGGTTGTCAGGACAACTGCTGCTCTCCGCGATCATCGGCATCTCCACGTTCGTCGGACTCGTGGCGCTGCGCATTCCGTACGCATTGCCGCTTGCGATCATCGCGGCGGTAGGTGAGTTAGTTCCGGTCATCGGGCCAACGCTCGGCGCCGTGCCCGCGCTGGCGATCGCGTTGTTGCACTCGCGCTGGCAATTCTGGTCCGTGCTCGCGTTTGCGATTTTGCTGCAGAAAGTCGAGAACCTCTTCATCGTGCCGCGCGTGATGTCGCGCAAAGTCGCGATCTCACCACTGGCCGTATTCATCGCGTTTATGATCGGCGCCTCACTCCTCGGCGTCATCGGCGCGATCCTCGCCGTGCCGGTTGCCGCGATCGTGCAGGTCGCGTTCGAAGAAGCGTTCGTGCGACGCCGGGAAAGACGTTTGGATCGCGAACGGCCGGGTACGCTACTGCGCAAAGCGGATTAGACTGCTTCGTATGCGATTGAAGGTTGCGGCGTGTGCGTGTGTGCTCGCGGTGTGTCTTCCTCTGTTTGCGCAACAGCAGGACACGTGGGCGTGGGGATATCGAGCGGAACTGCGCGGCGATTATCGATGGAGCCAGCATGCGGTCGTGAACCGGCCGTTCCCGGCCGGCGCAAAACTCGAGACGCCGGATCCCGGCAGTCACGTCGAGCTCAACGTCGCGGATCTGCAACTCGACCTCACGTACGGCGACTGGATTCAGGCGCGCGTGAAAGCGCACGGCTACGCGATGCATCGTCGCAATCCGACTTCGGACGATCGCATCGCCGACGTCGACGAGTTGTGGGTGCGCATCGGCGAGAAGCCCGAGTTTCTCGATCGTCCCGAAGGCACGACGTTCTTCGCGCAAGCCGGCAAGTTCACGAAGATGGAGCGCCAGCCGGTGCGTCTGCTCGAAAGCTACGGGCTCGCGGCGACGTCGTTCAATCGCTTCGAAGACGTGCAGGTGCAGGTTGGCGGAACCGTTGGCCGGAGCTTGTACTGGCGTGCACAGGTCGCGAACGGCAATCCGTTATTCATGCGCGATCCGAATGCGCTCGCGGGGGACAACGGTACCGACGAACTGATCGCGGGCAAACCGACGACGTACAACAGCGGCTTCCCGATTTTCTACAACGCCGAAACCGAAGACCTGTTCCTCAAAACGAATCATCTGCAGTTAGGCGAGGGACTTGGGTATCGCTGGCAGAGCGCCGATCAATCGAAAGGCTTCGACGTCATCGCGTTTCACTACCGGCGCACGCTTGCGGATCGCGCGGAGTTATACGGCACCGTCTATGGCGGCGATCTCGATCTCATCGATCGTCCGCTGCCGCTGCCGAACGGACCGGATGGCTTTCGCATCGAAGGTCGCACGAAGAAGGAGTACGGCGCGCGGTTTTACGGCGAATGGCGTGCGGCGACGTTGATCGCGCAATACACGAAGCAGAGCATCGCGGGATTGCAGCGCGACGGACGCGAAGTCGAGATCGGCTATCGGCTGCCGTGGCGCTTCGGATTCATTCGCTCGATTCAGCCCGCGGTGCGCTGGAGCGAGATCGACAATCGATTCAGTCCTGACACCGGCGATGTTCCACGACAATTTCCCGCCGCGAGTTTGTGGTGGGACTGGTCGAAGTTCGATGGCGGCGTGCGCATCGGATTGCCGATGAACGTCGACGTCACGGCCGAGCACACGCTGCATCGTGCGCGTGCGGCGGCGGGTCCGCTGGCGCTGCGCGAAACACTCGTCACGGTTCGCTGGAGATCGTGATCATCCGGCCTGTGTCTTGCTCCTTCGGATCAGCGGAGGACATATGCGCAATGAGATGATCGGCGCGATCGTGCGTCGGGCGATCGAGCATCCTGAATTTCGTAAGCGATTGATCGACAGTCCGCAGGACGCGTTGGAATCGCACGGATTCGCGCTCGAGGCGCCGGAGATGGCCGAACTCGACCGCATTCGCGAGTCGATTGGCACCGGCAGCAATGACGATGTCGAACAGAAACTCGTCGGCATCGCCGAGCAGTATGGAGTGCATCCGCGGCCCGAGTAATCCCGAGTGCGGCGACGCCAGTCGCCGCATTTTTCGCGTTGTGCATCAACGCTCGTTTCCTTTTCCTTCGTGGATCGTCTCACCACCAGCACGCACGTCCGGAATTTACCCTCACAGGGGGCGGTTCGAATCGTCGCCAAAAACCGGCCCGCGCGCGCAACTCGCGGAGTATCAATACTTAATCTGCGTACGAGGCACCTTCACGGATGAGCGTTCTCACGCCGAAACGAGTGTTTCAGGTCGTTGTACTTTTCCTCAGCGTGGCGGTCTCCGCCTACGCAAACAACCCGTCTCCGCGGCATCTCTCGCGTATGGTCTTCGATGCGACCATGGGCGAAGCGGTGCTGTTCGGCGGTCGCGGTACGGTCGACACCGCAACTGGTGTCGCGCACTCGATCGATGAGACATGGCTGCTGCAGGGATCTCGCTGGTCGCAGCGATTCCCGGCCGTGCATCCCGAGGGCCGCAGCGCGCATTCGATGGTGTATGACTCGAAGCGTGGCCGCGTGATTCTCTTCGGCGGCTTCACCGATCCCGAGGTCACCACCGGGTTGCCTGTGTTCCACAACGACACGTGGGCCTGGCAGAACGGCGAGTGGACAAAACTCGAGGTGGGAGCATCACCAGCCGCGCGCTATTCCGCGGGGATGGCGTATGACAGCGATCGCGACGTCGTCGTGCTCTTCGGCGGCATCGGCTACGCGGCCGACAATAAGACCAACGAAAATCTCTTCGACACGTGGGAGTTCGACGGCACGAGCTGGCATCAGCTCGGCGTGACGTCGAGCGGTCCGAAGGTCGCGAAGCCGATCATGGAGTACGACCCGTCGCGCAAGCAGATGCTGCTCGTCGGCGTCAACGAAAGCTCCGCGCCGGTGATGTACATCCAGAACCCGGAAACCAGCGCGTGGGCCGCACCGAGTCCCGCTCCGGAAAAACTTCCAACCTGCACGAATGAAGGCGCGATGGCCTATCAGTCACACGTGCAGAAGATCGCGTTCCTCGGCGGCATCTGCATCTCGGATACGCCAGCGGCCGATGAAGTGTGGGAGTGGAATGGCAGTAACTGGGTGAAGGTCACAACGACGACTGTCGATCGCGCCACCGGTACGGCGTTCTACTACGACCAGTTGACCAGTCGCATCACGATGTTCGGCGGCGTTACCTTCGGCACGACCACGCCGCGCTCCACGGTGCAGACGTATGCGAATGGTCTGTGGGGCTTCAATCTCATCACGTACCGTCCGCGTCCGCGCTCGCTCGCGGGCATGAGCACCACCGATCCGACGACCGGCGAAATCTGGCTCTACGGTGGCCTCAACGAATACAGCAGCGGCTACAACGGTGATTTCTGGCGCTACGCCGGCAACGGCCAGTGGCATCCGATCCTCGTGGAAGGCACGGGCTCGCCGACCGCGAGCTGCGTGACGCCGCAAGCGACCTTCGACTCGAATCGGTCGCGCTGGATTCTCTCGTGCTACGGCTCCGAGTTGTATGAGTGGGATGGCGCGACGTGGAAGTCATTCGTCAATCAGAATCCGGAACCGAACTCACGTCGATTCTTCTCGCTCGCGTACGACGCGACGTTGAAGAAGACCGTGCTGTTCGGCGGTTATGACGACGCGTCCGGCAACTATCGTCAGGACACGTGGACGTGGGACGGCACGAAATGGGCCGAGGTCAAGAACACGCGTCCGCCGCACCGCAGTAATGCGTCGATGTGGTTCGATCCCGTCGTCAAGAAGGTCGTGGTTTACGGCGGTGTGGGCCGTCCGAATCTCGACACGAAAGTCTCGCGCTACGACGACATGTGGTCGTTCGATGGCAATGGCTGGACGAAGCTCACTCCGGCGACCACGCCGGGTCCGCGCCTCGGGGCGCAGTTCGCCGTCAATCCCGAAACCAACAAAGTCCTGCTCTTCGGCGGATTGCGCGCCGAGCTCGCGGCCGACAACTCCACGAAGCGTCAGTTCTATGACAACGATACGTGGGAGTGGAACGGTTCCACCTGGACGCAGCTCAATCCTGCCGTCCGTCCGGACGTCCGTGAGAACGGAGCGATGGCGTGGGATCCGGTGCGCAAGGAACTGATCCTTCTCGCCGGCTACAGCGGCGGATTCTTCCGCGCCGATCTGTGGGTGTGGGACGCGGCCAACTCGAACTGGAAGCCGCTGATCTTCGGCAACGCGCGACGCCGCGCGTCCGGACAATAAGACCTCTCTAACAGCGCTTGCGGGCCACACCGGCCCGCAACGCGCTGGCCTTACCTAAAAGCGCCGCATCGAGGCCTGGCCAAAAAGCGCTGCCGGCCGTGCCGGCCGTGTTATGTTTCGGGCCCATGGCGCAGACAACATCCGAATCCCTCGTTGCGCAGACGCCGGCGTACCCGCCCGCGCTCCTGCGCCGCAGCCTCGGCGACGCACTCGAGCTCGCGCACGGCGTTGATGCCGTAGCCGCGGAAGAGCGCGCGGCATCGCTGGCCAAGCGATCGCTCAAGAAAGAATCGAAAGTGTGGGGACTCCATCTGGCGATCAGCATGATCGACCTCACCACACTCGAAGGAAAAGACACGCGCGGCAAAGTGCAGGCGCTTTGTCAGAAGGCCATGCGGCCCGATCCTTCCGATCCGACCATTCCTCATGTCGGCGCCGTTTGCGTTTATCCCACAATGGTTCCGTTCGTGAAGAAAGCATTGCGCGGCAGCGGTGTCGCCACCGCGGCCGTCGCGACCGGATTTCCGAGCGGCCAAACGTTTACCGCGATCAAAGTTCAGGAGACGCGCGAAACCGTCGCCGCGGGTGCCGACGAAATCGACATGGTCATCGATCGCGGCGCATTCCTCAGTGGCAATTATCAGAAGGTCTTCGACGAAATCGCCGAAGTCAAAGAAGCCTGTGGTCCCGCGCACCTGAAGGTCATTCTCGAAGTGGGCGAGCTCGCGAATTACGACCAGATTCGCAAGGCATCGCTCATTGCGATGTACGCAGGCGCCGATTTCATCAAAACCTCGACGGGTAAAGTCGGAACGAATGCTACGTTGACCAACACCCTGGTCATGCTCGAAGCGATTCGCGATTTTCATCAGGCCACCGGTAAGAAAATCGGAATGAAACCCGCGGGCGGGATTGCGAATGCGAAGCTTGCGCTGGCTTATCTCGTCGTGTTGTACGAAACGTTAGGCGGCGAGTGGATGAACCCCGACATGTTCCGCCTTGGCGCCTCATCGCTCCTCAATGACATCCTCATGCAATTGCGTAAAGAGAAAACCGGCGCGTACCAGTCGGCCGATTACTTCACGATCGACTAACGCGAGGATTAGAGAATGACCAGGACTACAGAGCTCGAGACTCGTGACCGGCTGACGCCGGGACCGGCATCGTCTTCCGTCGTGTGGGAGTACGCTCCTTCACTGGAGGCCACGGATCACTTCAAGATCGCGTCGCGCTACAACCTCTTCATCGGCGGGAAATTCGTCGAGCCGCATTCGAAGAAATGGTTCGAGACGATTAATCCGGCGACAGAAGAGCGCCTTAGCGAAGTCGCCGATGCCGATGCGACCGACGTGGATCGCGCGGTCAAGGAGGCGCGGCGCGCGTATGAAAAGTCGTGGCGCAAGATTTCGCCGAGCGAACGCGCGAAGTACATCTATCGCATTGCGCGATTGATTCAGGAGAAAGCGCGCGCGCTGGCCGTCGTCGAAACGATGGACGGCGGGAAACCGATTAAAGAATCGCGCGACATCGATATCCCGCTCGCGGCCGCGCATTTCTTTTATTACGCCGGCTGGGCCGACAAACTCGAATACGCATTTCCGAATCGCACTGTGAATCCGGTAGGAGTCGCGGGGCAGGTGATTCCGTGGAATTTCCCGCTGCTCATGGCGGCGTGGAAACTCGCTCCTGCACTGGCGGCGGGCAACACGGTGGTGTTGAAACCCGCGGAAACGACGCCACTGACGGCGATGCTGCTCGCGGAAATCATTCAGGAAGCCGAATTACCGCCGGGCGTCGTCAATATCATTACAGGCGCGGGCGCGACTGGCGCCGCACTCGTATCGCACAATGACGTCGATAAGATCGCGTTTACGGGATCGACGGAAGTCGGTAAGCGCATTCAACGCGCACTCGCGGGAACGAAAAAGAAATTAACCCTCGAATTAGGCGGTAAAGCGCCGAATATTGTGTTCGAAGACGCGCCGCTCGATCAGGCAGTCGAGGGCATCATTAACGGCATTTACTTCAATCAGGGCCACGTTTGTTGCGCGGGTTCGCGATTATTCGTTCAGGAATCGGTCTTGGAGCCGATCATTCGCAAACTCGGCGAACGCATTCAAACACTGCGCGTCGGAAATCCGCTCGACAAAAACACTGACGTTGGTGCCATTAACTCGCGCGCGCAACTCGAGAAGATTCAAGAGCTCGTCGACAGTGGCGTTGAAGAAGGCGCCGCAATGGTGCAGTCGTCTTGTGCATTACCGAGCCGCGGATTCTGGTTCGCGCCGACGTTCTTTACCGGGGTTTCACAGTCTTCGCGAATTGCACAGGAAGAGATTTTCGGTCCGGTGTTATCCGTGCTGACGTTCCGTACTCCGGAAGAAGCATTGGAGAAGGCGAATAACACGCCTTATGGATTGAGCGCTGGTGTGTGGACGGAAAAAGGCTCGCGCATTTTGAAAATGGCGTCGAAGCTGCGCGCGGGTGTGGTCTGGGCGAATACGTACAACAAATTCGATCCGACGAGTCCGTTCGGCGGATTCAAGGAAAGTGGATTCGGACGTGAGGGCGGATTGCATGGCCTCGCTCCGTATGTGGTGCTGTCATGAGTACGCGTCTCGCGGTACGCAAAACCTACAAGCTCTACATCAACGGCGAGTTTCCTCGCACGGAGTCGGGCCGTTATTACGCCGTGCACGGCAAGGGAGGAGAGTTGCTCGCGAACGCTTGTCGTGGCTCGAGGAAAGATCTGCGGAACGCGGTCGTTGCGGCGCGTAAGGCGCAGGCAGGTTGGAGCGGGAAGACCGCTTACAATCGCGGCCAGATCCTCTATCGCATTGCAGAAGTGTGCGAGGCCCGCGCAAACGAGCTCGTGGACGAGCTGCGCAAAGCGGGTTCGAGCGCGACAGATGCGCGTAAGGAAGTCGATGCGGTCATCGATCGCTGGGTTTATTACGCGGGCTGGAGCGATAAATACCCGCAGGTCTTCGGCTCTGTAAATCCAGTCGCCGGTCCGTATTACAACTTCACTGTGCCGGAGCCGACTGGCGTCGTCGCGGTGATTGCTCCCGAAGCACCGGCGCTGTTAGGCCTTGTGAGTCGCATTGCGCCGGCGATTGTCGGCGGCAATACGGTTGTCGCGGTGACGTCGGAATCGAAGCCGCTGGCGGCGATTACGCTGGCTGAGGCGTTCGCGAATTCGGATGTGCCGGGCGGTGTGATCAATTTCATTTCCGGAATGAAGAGCGAGCTGGTTCCGTGGCTCGCGGCGCACATGGATGTGAATGCAATCGACACGACGGGAGTCGCGGTCGACTCATTGCCGAAGGTGCAGCAGACCGCGGCGGAGAACGTGAAGCGCGTGGTGCATTTCGATCCGGCGATCGGGTTCGAGGATGCGCGGATGGCGCAGGGGCCGTACGCGATTTTCGAGTTTCAGGAATCGAAGACGGTGTGGCACCCGATGGGGATGTGATTGCCGGCATGAGGTGGAGCGCCGGCGTCATCGCCGGCTGGATCGCGGGCGCCACGCCCGCGTCGATGCGTTGACGGCGACGAGGGCGTCGCCGGACCAGCCGGCGAAGGCGCCGGCGCTCCGCACAGCGTCAGCGTTTGGCGTGCCGCGTGATTGCCGGCGCAATCCCATCGAGCGGCAGCACGTGCGTTGCGGCGCCGCGTTGGATGGCTTCCTTCGGCATGCCGAATACGACTGACGTCGCTTCATCCTGCGCGATGGTCATGGCGCCGGTCGCGTGCAACTCGCCGAGGCCGGTGGCGCCGTCGTCGCCCATGCCGGTGAGCAACACGCCGATCGCGTTCGCACCGGCGCTTTGCGCGACGGAACGAAACAGCACATCGACGCTCGGCCGATGGCGTGACACCAGCGGTCCTTCGACGCACTTCACGAAATAGCCGCTCGTGCTGCGATGCAGAATCAAGTGTTTGTCGCCGGGTGCGATGAGGACGCGGCCGCGCGAAACCACATCGCCGTCCTGCGCCTCTTTCACTTGCACCGCGGCGAGTGAATCCAATCGCTTCGCAAACGCCGCCGTGAATCCTTCCGGCATGTGCTGCACGACGACCATGCCCGGCGCATCGTGAGGCAATGCTTCGATGATTTCGCGCAGCGCCTCCGTGCCGCCAGTCGACGCGCCGATCGCCACGATCGTCTCGCCATTCGCGACCGCGCGAATCGCGGTGCGCTTCAAAACCGCATCCGCCGAATGACGCGGTGTCACCGGCAGGCGCGGTACACGCTTGCGTATGCGCGCGGACGCCGCGGCGCGCAACGTGTCGGTGAGTAACGACTGCGCTTCTTCGAGAAACTCGCGCACGCCGACCTGCGGTTTGAGAATGATGTCGACCGCGCCTTCCTCGAGCGCGCGCATCGCGGCTTCACTGCCGCGCGCGGCCGCGCTCGAGCAGATCACCACCGGCACCGGATCCTCTGCCATCACTTCGCGCAGAAACGTGATGCCGTCGACGCGAGGCATTTGCAGATCGAGCACGATCACGGACGGCCTGCGTCGTTCCATGCGTTTGCGCGCGATGATCGGGTCGGCCGCGGTCTCGACATCGAATCGCGACGAGAGCAGCGACGTGAGCACCTGGCGCACGACCGCGGAATCATCGACGACGAGAACCTGGAGGCGTGCGGTCATTTCGGTTTGCGCAGTTGATACACCGTTGGTCCGACGCTGCGTACGCGCTCGAGCATGTTCAGCGTTTCGGAGTGTCCGAGGAAAAAGTAACCGGCGGGATCGAGATGATCGAGGAGACGTTGCACGACGCGCAGCTTCGCCGAGTGATCGAAGTAGATCAGCACGTTGCGGCAGAAGATCAGATCGAACTTTCCACCGACCGGCCAGCGATCGCCATTGAGATTGATGCGCTCGAAGCGAACGACGTCGCGCAGCTCCTGCTTCGCCGTCATCTTTCCTTCCTGCGAGCGCACGCCGCGCAGCATGAACGCGCGGCGGTAGTGTTCCGGAATCTGTTCCGCGCGTTCCACCGGCCACAACGCTGCTTCCGCGCGTGCGAGCACTTTCGTAGAGAGGTCCGACGCAAGAATCTCGATCGTCCAGTCGGGCAGTGCCGCGAGCAGCGTCATCGCGATCGAATACGGCTCTTCGCCGCTCGAGCACGCCGCGCTCCAGACGCGCACGTGCTTCTTGCGCTCGCCCGCATTCGCGCGCGCGATCCACGACGGAATGACCTGCTGCTCGAGATACGTGAACTGCTTCGGCTCGCGAAAGAAATGCGTTTCGTTCGTGCAGATCGCATCGATCATCAGCACCGCTTCGTCGCGATTCGTCGTCGCGTGCTCGAGATACTCGCCGTACGTCGACAACGACAGCGCGCGCAGACGCGGCGCGAGCCGGCCCATGACCAGCATGCGCTTCTGATCCGAAAGCGAGATCCCGGCCTCGCGATGCATGAACTCGCGCACGAGGTGAAACTCGGACGTGGTCAGCGGTCGGGGAGTGAGCGTCATCGTGTTCAGGCCGGAATGGCGTCTGTCGCTTCGAGTGCGGTTTGCAACTCAACGGGTGAGAGCAGGCGATCGATGTCGAGCAACAGCACGAGCTTCCGTTCGAGCTTGCCCATGCCGCGGAGATAGTCGACGCGCACGTGCGTGCCGAACGATGGCGCGGGCTCGATCTGGTCCGGCGTGAAGTCGACGACCTCCGAAACGGCATCGGCCATCACGCCGATCGTCAGCGTCTCGCCGTGATGCTTCGTTTCGACGACCACCGTGCACGTCGTCTTCGTCACGATCGATTCATCGCCGCCGAACTTCGTCGAGAGATCGACCACCGGCAGAATCACGCCGCGCAGATTGATCACGCCGCGCACCCACGCGGGTGTGCCGGGCACGCGCGTCACCGTGGAGAACTCGATGATCTCCTTCACGCGCAGAATCGGCACGCCGTGCTCTTCGCCTCGCACGATGAATGTGAGGTACTGCTCCGTCATTGCGTTCTCCTGAAAGGATGCTCGAAGCTGAGATAGAGGAAGACGCTGCGCTCGCCGTGATCGTTGCCGACCGGAATCGGCATGGCCAGTCCGGGCACGATCTGCAATCCGTTCTCGAAGTTGTACGCCCAGCGAATGCCCGGGCTGATCACCACTTCGGTGTCGGACTTGCCATCGACATCGCTGCGCGTCCAGACGGTCTCGACGAGCGCGTTGAAACGCGGATGCGCGAGCCACACGAACGAATTCGCGAGCGTGTAGTCCGTCGCGTCATTGCCGAGCGTCGCCCCCGCGTTCCAGTGCGCCACAATGCGCGGCGACAACACCGTGCTCACCGGCAGCATCACCTGCACCGCGGGATCGTTGTCATCGCGATCGCGCGTCGGAATCAGCAGCGAAACGCGCGGCGAGATCGCGAGGCGATCGTTGCTCACGAGTTGATAGCGATAGTGCGCGGCAACATCGCTGATGCCGTCGCGATCGACGTTCAGCGTGTAGCTGAGCTGATGCGTGAGATTCGGCGCGGGCCACTCCTGCGTGAACGAATATCCCCACGTCCCGCCGCGCTCGCGCTCGAACGTGGAGATGTGCTGCACGACGCCCGGATCCTGGTTGTATGCCTCTTCGACCAGGAAGCTGTTGTCGGCGATCGGGCCTTCCTGCGCGCGCGCGAAAAGTGCAATCGCGAAAATCAGTGCAATGCGTTTCATGTCGATCAGAAGCTGCTGAAGTCGGCGTACGCGTGACCGTTGCCGCTCTTCGCGCGGCGCGGCTGCGTGGATGACGCGGCGATCGGAAGATGCTGCGAATGCTGCGGCTGCAACGGCTGCTGCATCGTTCGCGCGCCGCGGCGATCGCCGATGTCGAAGAATCCGACGAGTTGCTGCAGGCTCTCCGCCTGCGCGGCCATCTCTTCCGAGGTCGCGGCCAATTCTTCGGCGGCCGAAGCATTTCGCTGCGTCACCTGATCGACTTGCGCGAGCGACTGATTGATCTGCGCCACGCCAGACGCCTGTTCCGCCGATGCCGCGGCCACGTCCTGCACGAGCTCCGCGGTCTTGCGAATCGACGGCACGAGCTCGTTGAGCAATGCGCCGGAGCGATCCGCGACGCGTACGCTTTGTCCCGCGAGTCCGCTGATCTCGCGCGACGACGTCTGACTGCGCTCCGCGAGTTTGCGTACCTCGGTCGCGACGACCGCGAATCCGCGTCCGTGCTCGCCGGCGCGTGCCGCTTCGATCGCGGCATTCAGCGCGAGGAGATTCGTCTGATACGCGATCTCTTCGACGATCGAGATCTTCTCGGCGATGAGCTTCATCGCGTCGACCGTTTCGCGCACCGCGTTGCCGCTCTCCTGCACATCGCGCGCGCCCTTCGACGCCATCTCTTCCGTCAGGCGGCTGTTGTCCGCGTTCTGCGCGATCGTCGCGTTCATCTGCTCGAGATTCGCCGTCGTCTCTTCGACCGCGGCGGCCTGCTGGCTGTTGCCTTGCGACACGGCCTGCGCGGTCGCGGAGACCTGCGCCGCGGCGGTGGTGAGTGCCGTCGCCGAGGAGCGCACTTCGCCGATCACTTCACTCAGCTTTGCGAGCATCTGCGAGAAGGCCACGCCGAAGCTGTCGGCTTCCGATCGTGCCTCGACCTTCACCGTGAGATCGCCCGCGGCCATGCGATCCGCAACCGACACCATCGATTGGAAGTACGAGTACATCGAGTTCATCGAACGCGAAAGCTCGCCGAGCTCGTCGCTGCGCTCATCGAATTCGAGCGTGTCGGTGATGTCGCCTTTCGCCGCGCGCTTCGACGATTCGGACATGCGCACGATCGGACGCGCGATCGATGCGGAGATCATGATCGACAGGACGGCGCCGATGATCACCAGCAGTGCGATCAGCACGTACGTGATGGTGCGCGCGGTGGCGTACCGCGTTTGCGATGCGGCGAATGCGGCGGCGGAGCTCTTCTGCGTCACCGCCTCCATCTGATCGATGATCGCTTCCTGCTGCTTGCGCAGCGGGAGGTAATCGTTCACGTAACGCTGGACTGCTTCCTCGCGTTTGCCGCTGCTGACCAGCACCATGATTTCGTCTTCGAGACGATTGAGCGACTGCTCGTCCATCGCGCGGGCGCGCTCGATGAGCTCGAGGACTTCGCCCTGCGGATTGAGCTTCTTGATGTCCGCGGCGTCGCTGACGAATTCATCGTCCGCGGCTTTCTTGCGCGCGAACTCACTCTTCGAATCCGGATCGATCAACACGCCGCGCATGGCGTCGCTCATCGTGATCATGTCGAAACGCAGCTCGCCGCCCTTCTGCTTGATCGTGTCCGAGACGGTGATGACGTCTTCGAGCTGATGGATGCTCGCGGTGAGCAACTGCAGCACCGCGACCGACACGAGGGTGCCGACCAGAATGATCGTGAAAAAGCCTGCGACCAGGCGTCTGCGAATGTTGAAACTCATACTGCCTCCGAGTTCAGGTGTGAGGTGCTGGTGAGCGCCGCCTGCGATGCGACGCGTTGAAGAATCGTGGTGGTGTCGAGAATGAGCGCGACGCGGCCGTTGCCGAGAATCGACGAGCCGGCGATGCCCGGCACATCGCTGAACCACGTGCCGAGAGGTTTGATCACGGCCTGACCGGTGCCGTTGAGCGTGTCGACGACGAGGCCGGCCTTCAAACCGTTGCGCCGTACGATGAGCACGTTCTCGCGCGCGCTCGGATCGCCTTCGATCGCGAACAGCGAACGCAGACGAACGTACGGAACGATCTCTTCGCGCACGCGCAGCACGCCCGTTTGCGCATCGCGCGCGTCATCGGTTCGGAGCTCGAGACATTCGAGCACGTTGTCCATCGGCACGATGAACGACTCGCGTCCCACTTCGACGCCGAAGCCGTCGATCACCGCGAGCGTCAACGGCAGGCGAATCGTGAACGTCGTGCGTTCGCCTTCGCGCGTGTCGATCGCGATCGTGCCGCGCAGCGCTTCGATCGAGCGGCGCACGACATCCATGCCCACGCCGCGACCCGAGAGATCGGTCACGTTCGTCGCGGTGGAGAAGCCGGGCTCGAAGATCAGTCGCCACAACTCGGAATCGCTGAGGCGATCGGGATCGTGTCCCAGCGCGCGAGCGCGCGTGGCGATGTCGCTGCGATTCAATCCGGCGCCGTCATCGGAGACGACGATGATGATGCTGCCGGCTTCGTGACGCGCTTCGAGCGTGATCGTGGCGACGGGCGGCTTGCCGCTCGCGATGCGTTGCGGCGAAGGCTCGATGCCGTGATCGATCGCGTTGCGGATCATGTGCGTGAGCGGATCGCGCAGCGCATCGACGGCGGTCGTGTCGAGCTCCACGTCTTCGCCGATCGTCACGAGCTTCGCGTTCTTGCCGTGCGTTGCCGCGACGTCGCGCACGACGCGCGCGTACTGGCGGAAGAGCGGGCCGACCGGCACCATGCGCGCGCGCATGATCAGTTCCTGCAATTCCGATTGCTGAATGTCGATCTGCCGTTCGATCTCGACGAGCGACTCGAAGTCGAGCGTGTCGCGATTGCTGAGCATCTCGCGCACGCGGCCGCGGCCGATCGTCATCTCGCTGACGAGATTCAGCATGCGATTGAGTTTTTCTTCGCCGACGCGCAGCGAGCGCGTGGCACTTTGCTTCGGCGCCGCGAGTTCCGATGCGCGCGCGAGCACCGGTGCGGGCGTGCTCTCGCCGCCGCAATGCGAGGCGATCTTGTCGACGATCGCGCGATCGCTTTCGCTCAGCGTGTCGTCGTTCGTGTTCTCGACGAGACGGCGCAGCAGGTCGACGCCTTCGAGGAGTTGCGTGATGAGCGCGCCGTCGACTTCGATGCTCCGTTCGTCGACGCGCTCGAGCAATTCTTCGTACGCGTGTGCGAAGGTCGTGAGCGCCTGCAGGCCGACGCATGAGGCGTTGCCTTTCAGCGTGTGCGTCAATCGCAGCAGGTCGTGACGCAGCTCGGCATCATCGAGATTGGATTCGAGTGCCAGCAGGCCGCGCTCGAGCGCATCGATGTTCTCGGCCGCTTCGACCGCGAAGACCGCGCGCAGTTCATCGAGGTTCAGATCGAAGTCAGCCATGCTTTTCCTTCGTCGGTGTGAAAGATCAACTTCCGTCCGCGCGGTCCGCCGGTCTCGGTTTCGACGATGCGAATCAATTTCGCGGCGAGGAAGTCGCGCGCGTACTGCTCGTTCTTCGTGCCGAGGTGCGCGGTGTTGCCGGGCTGGCCGAACATCGCGCTGCCGCCGAACACGCGCGCTTCGAGCATCGCGATGCGCGCGCCGAGCGCCGTGAGCTTCGTGAGCAACTCGTCCATGGCGATGTTGCCGAAGCGCGGAGACTCCTGTCCTGCACCGGCGTAGTGCGGCAGCATGAAGTGATTCATACCGCCGATGCGGCGCGTGACGTCGTAGAGACAAACGGCGATGCACGATCCGAGGATCGTGGTGATGCGCGCGGGCTTCGCGGATGCGAATACCTGTCCCGGGTAGAGATACACGTGCTCGCGCATCGGCTCCGCGGGCTGCGGCTGCGTGCCCGCCGGTTCCGGCGCGAGTAGCGTGAGCGAATCGTCGTACTGCGTGCGCATCAAACGGCCGTGAGCACTCGTTCGAACATGCGCGTGCAGAAGAGCGCACTCGCGGCGTGCGAAGAGAGCAGGTCGAAGAGCTCGAAGTCGACGGCTTCGAAGCCTTGCTTCTGTCGCAGCAGGCCGAAGATGCCGATGACGCCGATGACGCGCTCGTCGAGCTTCAGCGGAATGGCGGCGTTGAGCGTTTGCTCGTTGCCGGTGGGCGCGAGATTCGATTCGCTGCGCACGAAGCGTTCGCCGCTGCGCGCTGCACCGCCGATCACGCCGATGCCGACACCGACGCGATCCCACAAGACTTCGTCGATGCCAAAGGAATCGACGAGTTGCAGCGATCCCGTCGCCTCATCGAGCTCCCACACCGCAAGTTCTTCGGAACCGATCAGGTTGATGACGATCTCTTTGATCGCCGCGAGCACCGACTCGCGATTCAGCGTGCCGTGCAGTTGATACGTGGCGACGTAGAGGTTCGCGAGATTCGTGTTCTGCTGCTCGACCTCGACGTAGCGCGCCGAGTAGGAGCGGCTTTCCTTTTCGATCGCGGCGAGACGCTCCTGCAGTTGCGTTTCTTTCTGCGCCATCTCCGCAACCAGCTCCGTGAGGCGCTGGTTTTCTTCGAGCAGAGAGTGCATGTACTCGTTCGCGTCGCTCGCGACTTTGTCGCTGTACGCGCGCTGACCGTCGCCGCGTTTCATGCGATCTCCTGCGCGGCGGACATGCCGAGAATGTTCTGCAGTTTGGTGAGCAATTCGAGACCGTTGATCGGCTTGGTGACGTAGTCCGTGCAGCCGTTGCGGAACGCGGTCTCGATGTTCTGTTCTTCGCCGCGCGTCGTGACCATGATGATGGGGATGTGCGCGGTGGCTGGATCGTTGCGAATCGCGGCGCACGCGGAGAGGCCGTCGAGATTCGGCATCATGACGTCGAGCAGAATCACGTCGGGCTTTTCGGTTTGCGCTTTCGCGACGGCTTCGACGCCATCGCGCGCGGTGACGACATCGAATGGTCCCTTCGCCAGGATCATCTTCTCCATCATCAAAACGGTGGTGGAGTCGTCGACCAGCAGGACTTTCCTTTTCATAAAAACACCTCTTCGGATCGGGGCTGGGGTTTCAGCAGTGGGCTGTGGATGAGTTGTTCGACGGGGAGGCTGGGTGCGTAGAGCCAGCCCTGGACGCAGTGGATGCCGAGGGATCGCAGCGCGTCGAGGTCGTCTTCCTCTTCGACGCCCTCGGCGATCGGTGTTGCATCGGACGCAACTCCGAGCGCGACGATCGAGCGCAACACCGCCGCGCGATATCGATCGCGACTGCAACCCGAAACGATGTAACGATCGATCTTCAGATGATCGGGGCGGCAGTCGATGAGCATGTGGTAATTCGATGCGCCGACGCCGAGGTCATCGAGCGCGATGAGCACGCCGGCTTCACCAAGCTCGTCGAGCGTGCGTCGCATCGCCGGCACGTTCCACGCGCAGCGATGCTCGACGATCTCCAGCATCAGTCGCCGGGGCGCGATGCCGTTCGATTCCGCGAGCTGCATCAGCACGCGCGGGAAATCGGCTTGCAGCGTCGACGCATGCAGATTGACCGAGATGCGCGGCGAGCCCGGAAGTTTTGCCGCTTCGCTGAGCGCGAGGCGAATGCACATCAGATCGATGTTCACTTCCTCGCCTTTGCGCCGCGCGTACTCGAAGAGCACATCGGGACGCTCCATGCTCGTGTCGCGCGGCCCGCGCGTGAGCGCTTCGAGTGCATACAGCGATCGCGTTTCGCCTTCGAAACGAAAGATCGGCTGAAACTCGCAGCGCAACGCACCAGGTTGCCGCAACTCATCGAGCATGACCGTCTGATTCACGCTCGCTCCACCGCCGTTTCGACGAGACGATCGACGATCTTCGCGAGCTCCTGCAGACGTTGCGGTTTGTGGAGGAACGCGTCGGCGCCGCGCTTGTACGCTTCGGTCTCGATGTTTGGCGAGCCGTGCGCGGTGAGCACGATGACGCGCGCGCCGGGACAACTGCGGCGCATGAAGCGCACGATCTCGAGGCCTTCGGTGCTGCCGCTGTCGGTGAGCGAGAGATCGGCGATGACGACGCGGTAGCTCGTATGCGTCGCGAGCGCCTCGGCTTCTTCGAGCTCGCGCGCGCAATCGACCTGAAAGCCCATTCGCGTGAAGTAGCGCTTCACGGCAAACCGGATCGATTCTTCGTCGTCGACGATGAGGATGCGCTTGGACACGGCAGCCCACTGAGCAACGCCGCTGCCACGTGGGCCATCGAAGTGAAGTCGTTGAGACGAAGTGTGTTACGTGAAATCGTCGGCGAAGCCGTACGCGTCGTTCGTTCTAAAACTGAAACTCAATTTCTAGATTTAGAAACGTCGATGCCGTACTTGCGCGCCTTGTAGTAGACCGCGCTGCGCGACACGCCGAGACGCTCGGCGACGCGATCGATTGCGCCGTTTTCTTCGCGCAACACCTGCTCGATGTACTCGCGCTCGAGATCGTCGAGCGTGCCGCTGCGACGCACGTTCATCGCCGATGGTGCATCGCCGCCGCTCATCGGAAAATCGATCGCGCGCGCATCGAGCACATCGCCGTGCGTGCGCAGCAGCGCGCGTTCGAGCACGTTGCGCAGCTCGCGAATGTTGCCCGGCCACGAATAACGCTGCAGCGCTGCGATCGCGTCTTCACCGATGCTCACCGCGTGTTGTCCGAGATCGCGCGAGAGCGTCGATGCGATCTGCTCCGCGAGCATCGGGATGTCCTCGCGTCGCTCGCGCAGCGGCGGCACGCGCAGCTCGAGCGCGCTGATGCGATAGTAAAGGTCTTGACGAAATCGCCGTTCGACCGCGAGCTGCCGCAGATCGTGATGCGTCGCCGCGATGAGCCGGATATCGACTGTGCGATCGCGCACGTCGCCGAGGCGGCGAAAGCGTTTCTCTTCGAGCACCTTCAGCACGCTCGCCTGGACCTGCGGATCCATGTCGCCAATCTCGTCGAGAAATACCGTGCCGCGATCCGCGACTTCGAGCAGTCCCTGCTTCACGCCGGACGCGCCGGTGAATGCGCCTTTCTCGTGGCCGAACAACTCCGTCTCGAGAAACTCGCGCGAGATGCCCGCGCAATTGAGATCGACGAACGCTTCGCGCGCGCGGCGTCCGTTCGCGTGAATCCAGCGCGCGAGCACGGTCTTGCCGGTGCCGGTTTCGCCCTGGATGAGAATCGGAGAATCGGTGCGCGACAACACCGCCTCGGTTTTCTCGCGCAGCTCGCGAATCGCGGGGGCGTTGCCGAGGAATGGATCGATGTGGCGGCTGCGCTCGACCTGCTTCTCGCGCACGAGACTCTGTTGCCGCATTCGCGAGTGCTCGATGAGACGCTCGATCATCACGAACAACGTCTCGAGCTCCACCGGCTTCGTGAGGAATTGCTCCGCGCCGAGCTTCACCGCTTCGACCGCGTTGTCGATCGTCGCGTACGCGGTCAGCACGATCACCGGAGATGGGTTCACCGATTGAAAGAAGGGGATGAGATCGAGCGCGGTGCCGTCGGGAAGACGAAAGTCGAGCACCGTCACGTCGGGTCCGAACGAGCGGAACATCGTCTTCGCGCTCGCGCAGCTGTCCGCTTCCTCGACGTCGAATCCGCGCGACTTGAGAAAACGCCGCATGCCGAAACGCGGGCCGGCATCGTCGTCGACGAGCAGCACCTTGTTACGCATCATCGGCACGTTCCTCGATGCGCAAACGAATCTCGACGACGCCGCCACCGTGCTCGCCGTTGCGTGCGGTCACGCTGCCGCCGTGATCGCCGACGATGCGTTGCACGATCGGCAATCCGAGTCCCGTGCCGCTGCGGCGTCGTGTGAAGAATGGCGTGAAGATGTGCGGCAGATCGTCGGCGCGGAATCCGGGTCCGTGATCGGCGATCGTAATCACAAGCTGCTTCGCGTCGCGATCCTCGCTCGTCTCCACGACGATGCGCGAGCTCGCGGGCGCGAAGGCGATGGCGTTTTCGATGACGTTCTGGAAGACCTGCACGATGCGATCGCGGTCGATCATCGCATTGGTTGCGACGTCCTTCGGCCGCACTTCCAGCTCGACATTTTTCTGTCGTGCCAGAGGGGTGCAAACACGGATCGACTGACCGATGGCGTCGAGCACCGATTGCGACGCGATCTGCAGCTCCGCGGGACGACCATACTCGAGCAGCTCGTTCATCAGACGATTGAGACGCTCGGTGTCGGTGCGCAATCGATCGAGGTACTCGCCGAAGTCGCCGGTGTGTCCAAACTCTTCCTGAAATGCATCGAGCGCCGCGGAGATGCCGAAGAGCGGATTGCGCACTTCATGCGCGACGCCGGCGACGAGGTGTCCCATCGCCGACATCTGTTCGCTGATGCGCACCGATTCCTGCAGCGCGACGATGCGCGTGATGTCGTAGAGCACGACGATCGACCACGATGGCGTTTGCTCGGGCGACGCGATCGGCATCAGGTTCACCGCCCACGTTCTGTCGATGCCGTCGTGCACCTCGACGGTCTCCGCACCGCTGTCGTTCGCATCGCGCGCGTCGAGCAAAGCCGACGCGGTGAGGAACGGCTCGGCGCGATCGATGGCATCGATCCGCTCACCAAGAAGCTCGCTGTAGTCGCGCTGCGTGAGCTCCTTCGCCGCGCGATTCATGCGCGCGATGCGATGTTCTTCGTCGAGCAGAATGATCGGCGTCAGCACGGAATCGAACGTGTGCCGCCACTCTTCGGCCGCGTGTGCGAGCTGCTCCTGCATACGACGCTGCCGCTGTTCCGCGCGTCGCGCATCGGTGATGTCGATGCCGAACAGAATCGTGCCGACGGCGCGCCCCGCGCGACGCACATCGTTCGCGCGAAATCGCAACAGACGCAACTCACCATCGCGCGCGTCGAGACTCGCTTCCATCTCGTGCGGGCCGGTCGTGATGAGCTGATCGATCGGCCCCGCGTCGTGAATCATCTCGAGCAGCGGCCGTCCCTCCACGTCTTTGCGCGTGAGACCGGTGAGTTGTTCGAACGCGCGATTGACGAGACGAATGTGACCTGCTTCGTCGACTTCGATGATCACGACATTCGCGGTGTCGATGAGATTCTCGACGTACTCCTTCTCATCGACGAGCGAGCGCTCGTAACTGATTCGATCGAGCTCGACGCCGGCGCGCTGCGCGTAAATCTGCAACGCCGCTTCGGCCGCGGCGCTGCGCTGCAATGGTTCGCGACTGATCACCGCCACGAGACCCACGCTCGAACCATTCGCGCCGATGATCGGGAAGCCCGCGTAGCTCATGGCATCGAGCTCCGCGAGCAGTGCATCGTTCGGACACGCGACACGCACGTGCTCTTCGATCCAGTACGGCGTTCCTCGCAGCACGGGCTCGCACGGAGTGCCCGCGATGCTGTGCGAGAAGTTCGGCGCGATCTCGCCGTCGCGCGCAACAGCGACCGTAGTCAGCGCGCCGTTTTCGACTTTCGCGATGAACGCGAACTGTACGTTGAGCACGGATGCGAGTCCGAGCACCGCGCTGTTGAAGAAGTTGTCGGCGATTTGCGAGATCGCGCCGTACGCGATGTTGCTCAGCACGCGCTCGGTGCGGAACTGCTCCGTGCGATCGAACGCGATGCCGACGGTGCCGATCGTCGCGCCGCCCGCATCGCGCAACGGCTCGATGTGCACGCGCAGCTCGCGCGAGCCGTTCCACACATCGTACGAGACGGTGCGGTTTTCGAGCGCGTCGTGAATCGAAATGCCGGCCGGTGGCGCGCCGGTGAGATCGTGCACCGTGAGGTTGAGATCTTCGAGCTGCTGATCTTCCACCGCGGTGAATCCGGCGCCGATGATCGATGTGATCTTCAACTCTGAATTCGTCGACCACAGAATCACGGGCAATCGTGAGACGAGGAACTGCAGTCGCGCTTCGCGTTCGGCGATCGCGCGCTCCGCATCGATCTCCGCGGTGATGTCCTGCATGATGCCGATGATTCGCTTGCGGCCGCTGTCGACGTCGGAGGTGCCGCGCGCGCGTGTGTGCACGGTGCGGACGGTGCCGTCGAGGCGCAGGAACGGATGCACGGTGTCGAGCGTGCCGCCATCCGATAACGCCGCCATCGCTGCCGCGTACGTCGCCGATCGCTCCTCGGGGATTCTCGAGCGCACAAAATGGATGTCGATCGCGCGGCTGCGTGGCTCGAGTCCGACGATGCGATACATCTCGTCCGACCATTCGATCAAGCCGGTCGCGAGATCGACTTCGAAACTGCCGATGTGCGCGAGCGACTGTGCATCGCCGAGCTGAGCCTGGCGGCGTCGAAGGTCATGCTCGACGCGCACACGATCGCTGATGTCGGTGATCAGGACCAGTGTTTCGCCCGCGGTCGGACGGCTTCGCGTCACGATCGCCCACAGCGGCGCACCGCTTGCCGGTGCGAGCTCGACTTCGATCTTCGCGGGCTCGTCACTCGGCGGCATCTCGACGAATTGCTCGAGACGTGTACGTTCGCGCGGCGCCGCGAGAGTCGAGAACTCGCGGCCGAGGAGCGTTTCGATGGGGATTGCGATCATGCGTGCGAACGCGCTGTTCGCGAACACGATGCGCCCACGGTCGAGCGCGCAAATCCCCTGATCGGCGGACTCGACGACGTGCGCATATCGATCCGCGACACTCGCGAGTGCGCGTTCCGTCTGGATGCGATCGATGGCGTCGGCGGCGACGTTGGCGATGGTTTCGACGAACGCGCATTCGCGCTGCGTGAAGCGCCGCGTTTGCAGGAAATGCACGCTCAGAACTCCGTAGCGCACCGCACGGCCACGTAATGGCGCGCTAATTCCGCTGCGAATGCCATTGGCGAGCAGGGCAGGGGCGGAGAATCGCGGCTCTGTGGCGAGATCGTCGTACGTCACGCCGCGATCGGAACGATACGCGTAGCCGGCGAGAATTGAAGCGTCGTCTGCAACGCGAGTCGGCAACGGAACGGGATTGCCGGTCATCGCCGCGAACGTGAAGTCATCGGAGTCTGCTTCGCGCCACAGTGCGGTGCAACTGTCGGCGCGCAGGGCAGTGTGCGTGGTCCAGCACGCATCCGCTAATAATGCGTAGATGTCGCCGGCCTGAACCGCACGTCGCCCGAAATTCGCAGCGGCGACCTGTTGCTGCTCTTCGATCTTGCGCTGCGAGACATCGTAGGTGATGCCGTCGATGTAGCGCTTTCCGTCGAGCGTGTAGACGTGCGAGGCGCGATCATTGAGCCAAACCCACGTGCCGTCCTTACGTCGATAGCGATATTCGACGTCGAACGCTTCTCCTGTAATAAAGATGTTGGCGTGCGTCATCATGACGCGTCGCAGGTCGTCGGGGTGAACCGCGCGTGCCCATACGGCCGGGCTTCCTTCGGCGTAGATCTCGTCCTGCGAATATCCGGTGATGAGCTCGGCGTCGCCGGCCATCAATACCGGCTGCAACGTTTCGTCGACCGTCCACACGATTGCGGCGATGTTTTGCAGCAGACTACGCAGGCGAATCTCGTACGCCGAGGTCGAGGCGGCGCCTTCCTCACGGGCCATGAGCACGCAGTTTAGCGTGCGCGACAAATTTTCTTGGCGATCGTGGAATGTCTTCGTGCGGAAACGGTTATGTGTGGTCCGCGCGACGGAAACCGGCGAGCTGAGCCGGAGAAAAACGATGAAGCGCGGTGCTTGAAATAAGCAGCAGATCTTTGCAGTTAGCAGCGAGTCCTGGCCGTCGGAATCGGCGACATCAGCGAGCGAAATGCGAAGCTGAAATAAGCGATGAGGCGGATGGGTTAGCAGCGGTCCCGAAGCAACGTGGTCAGTCAGCGAACAAAGCAGTAAGCAGCTGAAATAACAAGCGGTTGCAAAGGGTTGTACACGATCCCGACGCAAGGAAGTAAAGAGCGAAGGGGAGCGGCAGAAGCGGAGAGCGGTAACGACGCAAAGCCGGAGCGCCGGATGGACGGTGAGCACGAAGCGAACGAATCGTGCTCAGCATCGATCCGAGGCGATCGAAGCAGTCGGTTCCTTGACAACTGAATAGGAAAGCAACGTAAAAGACGACGTGATTCCTTTGAGTCT
>JACZCU010020891.1_pt1 | contig 27921 bp, 19 predicted proteins | sample 8641851 | NCBI WGS metagenome assembly JACZCU01 (sample SAMN15324605, study PRJNA640507) | soil metagenome | isolation source: monocropping sugarcane control | place: China: Luxin town, Laibin City, Guangxi Province | collected 2019-07-25 | depth 10cm m | reverse complement strand
CCGGCCGGCGGGGCCCCCGCCCAGACCGCCGCCGGGCCCCCGCCCTGGAGCCGCCCCGCGGGGGGGGCGGGCGCGCGGCGGTTGTGACCCGCCCCCGCTCCGTCACGGTGGTCCTTGTGTCGTGGTGCTCGTATCCGTTTGCGTCGGTTCTTCGGGAGGTGGCGGCTCTTCCGTCGTCGTGGTCACGGGCGGTGGCGCCGTGTCGGTGCGGAACACGCCACCGGTCAACGTCGTGTCCGTCGTGACTGGTGGCGGTGCGATCGTCGTCGTCGAGGTGTCCGTCGTGATCGGATTTCCGTACTCGTCGTACATCGGCACGACTGGCGTGATCGGCACGCTCGTGTGAATCGGACACGGCTGCGTCGGTTCCGTTCCGGCTTTGAATGCGAGTTGCACGATCAAGTTGCGCGGGCAATTCGCGGTGGCGAGCCCGCCACTCGTCTTATCGATCTCCGTCACCGTGATTCCTGGTGGCGGTGCGAAATCCGAATTCGGTTGTCCGGCTGTCGCCGCGAGCATGTATCGCGTCCACATCGGCACTGCGGCATCACCGCCGCTGAGGCCTGTCGGATCGTTGTCATCGAACCCGACCCACGTCAGCGCGAGCGTTTGCGGCGTGAAGCCGATGAACCACGCATCGCGTTTGTCGTTCGTCGTCCCGGTCTTGCCCGCCGCAATCTTGCGGAAGCCCATCGAACGCGAGCTCCCCGCGGTGCCGCGATTCACGACGCCTTCCATCACCTTCGTCAGCAGATACACATCGCGTTGCGGAAACACCTGCGTCGGTTTCACATCGCCTGCGCCGCTGAGCGTTTTTCCGCGATCGTCGGTGACGAAGCGAATCGTGCGCGGCGGCAAACGCTGTCCTTGTCGCGCAATCGTCGAATACGCCTCGGCCATCTCGATCGGCGGAATGCCCACCGCGCCGAGGAGAATCGCCGGATTGCTGTCGTCCATCTCCGTCTGCACGCCGAGCGTGCGCGCGGTCTTGAGAATCGGTTCGATGCCGCACGCGAGACCGATGCGCACCGACGCGGAGTTGAGCGACTGCTCGAGCGCGTACGCAACCGTCACGTTGCCGAGGTAACGTCCATCGTAATTGCGCGGCGACCAGTCATCCGACCAGCGTCGCTTCAACACGAAACGACTGTCATTCACCAGCGTTGCCGGCGTGATGTTCTGATTCGAGAGACTCGGCTCGAACGCGGTGAGATACACGAACGGCTTGAACAGCGAGCCGACCAGTCGCTTCGACTTCAACGCGCGATTGAATTGCGAACGCTCGTAATTGCGACCGCCAACCAGCGCGCGAATCTCGCCCGTCGGCACATCGATGTGAATGAGCGCGCCCTGCAACTCAGGATCGTGATTGCGCAGTCGCCTGCTGCTCTTCTCGAGATTGCGAAGACTCTGATCGACGATGCGCGTCGCCGCGTCCTGCGCGGTCAGATCGATCGCGGTGTAAATGCGAAGACCGCGGCCCTTCACATCATCGATGCCGTAATCGCGTCCGAGCTCCTGCAACACGCGATCGACGTAGAACGGAATCGAGCCGAGACCGCTCTTCGATCGAAACGGCTTGCGCGGCAGCGGCGCGTCGTGTGCTTTCTGATACTGCTCCTGCGTGATCTTCTTTTCTTTGAGCAGCAGTCCGAGCACCGTGTTGCGGCGCTTCAGGGCGTTGTCCGGGTTGTTGAACGGCGAGTTGTTGTTCGGACTGCGAATCATGCCCGCGAGCAGCGCCGCCTCGTGCACTTCGATCTCCGAGATCGGCTTGCCGAAGTAGAAGCGCGACGCTTCGCCGACGCCGAGAATCGAGATCGAACGATTGCGGCCGAGGTAAATGTCGTTGAGATACGCCTCGAGAATCTCGCGCTTCGAATAGCGCGCATCGAGAATCACGGCCATGAACGCTTCGATGATCTTGCGTTTGTACGTGCGCTCGCTCGTGAGAAAGTAGTTCTTCACGAGTTGCTGCGTGAGCGTCGACGCGCCTTCCGAAACGCCGCCCGCTTTCATGTTGCGGAACACCGCGCGAACGATGCCGAGGGGATCGACGCCGGGATGCCGCCAGAAGCGAACATCTTCGGTGACGACAACCGCGTCCTGCAGAATCTGCGGCACCTGTTCGAGCGTGACCGGACTGCGATTTTCGAGTTGCTCGCTGAGCACTGATGTCAGCAGTTCGGGCTCGAGCGCGGCGCGATCGACCGGTCGCGCTTCTTTCAGTGAGACTACCGATTCAATCGCGGACTTCGCGATCGTCACGCGAATCGGTTGCGCCGGATACTCGCCGCTCGGATGCGTGAACGGTCGCGTGTAGAGATCGACGCCTGTTTCGCTGCGCAGATAATCGCCGGGTTGCGCGAGCGTTTTCGCTTCGCGATAGCCGAGGCGATCGAGCTTCTCGAGCAGATCATCGGATTGCAGCGGACTCCCTGGTGTGAGCGGCGTGTAATCCGCGTAGATGCGCGTCGGCAATCGCAGCTTGCGCACCTGAAAGCGGCCGACGGATTCGCGATAAATCCAGACGCCGAGAATCAGCAGCAGCAGAACGAACGCGCCGACCGACCACGAGATCACGCGAAACACCGTGCGCCGTTTCGGCAGACGTCGTTTCGCGCGCGGTGCGGGTGCAGGCGCCGGGGTGGCAGGCGGTGGGGTTTCGATGGGCGGCTGGGTCATGAGTTACTGCGCAACAATCTGAAGATTACGCCCGCCGCCTTTGCCTGCGCGCCGGTACGAGTGAAACATCGAGCCTTCGCAACGCGTGCAAACGCCGGAGTCCGAGATGCGATCGTCCGTGAATCCGCGCGCGCGCAGCAGATCGATCGTGTACGACACGAGATCGACGTGCGGTTTCGCATACGAACGATCGATATACGTCTCGTCGAATTGCGAGGCCACTTCCTCGCCGACTTCGAAGCAGCACGCGCGAATCGACGGGCCTAAAAACGCGAGTGCCGAATGCGCATCGAAGCTCGTATCGCGCTCGACGGAATCGAGTGCATTCACGGTGATGCGCTGTACCGCCCCGCGCCATCCGGAGTGCACATTTGCAATCACACGGTGCGCGGGATCGATCATCGTGACGGGGAGGCAATCTGCAACCTTAATGCCGAGAGCGACATGCGGTTCATCGCTGTACAACGCATCGCATGCATCGCACTCGCGCCACGTATGCGCGCGATGCACGCGCGTCACCGTGGCGCTGTGAATCTGCGTGCACGTATTGAGCGTCGCATCGACTTCGAACTCCTGCTGGATCACATCGCAAATCTCGTTTGCGATCTCCGGCGTGAGGCGACCTTCGAAATCGAGCGACGTGATGAACAGCGCGTAGCCGCGTGGAAGTTGCGGAGGGACGAGGATTCGCCCGAGGGACGAGGTGCGGATCTGCCACATGCGCCGTGAAGTTTACGTGCGCTGACACGATCTTGACGATCGGCTCATCCATCACGAACGGAATGTCGGTAGAGTCCGACGCAACTTCCCATCCGATCGCGTCCACCAGGAGGTTTGTTTGATTCATCGCGCACTGCGCTCGCTCCTCGTCTGCGTCTTCGTCACGATCACGCTTCACGCGCAACCGCTCGTGAAATCCGCGATCCAGGTCGATCCCGGCAACACCAAACAGACCGGCGCCACGTTCGCGTATCGCCTCACCTACAACTGTTCGAGCACGTCCGGTCCGTGCCTCAACGCCGAGGTTGTCGATCTGTTGCCGCCCGAAGTGCAATACGTCTCGACCGTGCCCGCGAGTCCCACCGGCGACATCGGTGCGATCAACGTCACGCCGAACTTCGGCGGCTCCGGACGCACGCGCGTGCAGTTCGTGATGATCAATCCATTGCCCGCGGGAAACAGTGGCGATCTCGTGATCAACGTTCGCTTCCCGAATGGCTCGACGCCAGACGGCACCGTCGCCACAAACACCGCTGACGCCATCAACCTCGGCGCAGCGCCCGGCACCTTCACCACGCCGCCGGTGAACGTCACCGCCGTCGCGAGCGTGCAGGTCACGCTCACCAAGACATTGCAGACCAGTCCTGCAAATCTCGACCTGCCCGAGTCGTATCGGCTGCGCATCAGCGTGCCGAACAACAACGGCGCGGTCAGCCTCACGAGCATCGGCCCCGTCGTCGACACACTGCCATCCGGCACCGTCTTCAACGGCGCAACACCCGCGGCGGATTGTCAGCCCGGTTGTGTCGGAACGACACCAGCGACGGTCACATGGACTTCGCCGTGCAGCGTTCCACTCAACCCCAACCAGAACTGCGACATCACCGTGAACGTCACGTTCCCGAGCGCGACGTTCCCTTCGGGCACGAACGTCACGAACAACTTCACCGCCGACGCGACACCACTCGGCGAGCCGCCGCAAACGTTCGGACCGAGTGGCATCACGCACAGCGTCACCACGTTCGTTCCGAGTCCCGGCGCGAATTACTCGAAGAACATGGCCGGCGGCACGCCGAACCCGCCGACGCTCAATCAAACATTCAGCTACGACTTCAACCTCACGAACAACGGCAACGTGCCGCTCGACAACCTCGTCAACATCGACACGCTGCCGGTGGAGTTTCAAACCATCAGCGTGACCACCGGCGCGTACAACGGCCTCGCGGACTTCGCCGCGGGCGAAGGTGTGCGCGTGTCGTACGAGAAGAACACCGCGCTCGGTGTGTTCACGTTGTGGGGCTCATCGCCGAACACCACGACCAACACCACGCTGACGGCACCACCGCCCGGACTCGGCGCAGGCGAATACCTCACACGCATTCGCTGGGAGTACGGCCAGGCGCAGCCGGGCATGTCGCCATCGACGCGCCCGATCGTCACCGGACGCGTCATCAATCCCGACAACGCCGGCGGTCCTGTCGCGTTCGGCGATTCGATTCAGAACTGCGGTGCACTCACGGCGGTCTACACAGCGGGTCCGACGAACGTGAGTCGCAATGACTGCGAGACGTTCGCGCTCAGCGGTCCATTCGTGCAGCTCAATCCCGCGAAGGACAATCTCTCCGGCGGCGGTCCATTCAATCCGGGACAGACCGTCTCGTGGCGCTTGCGCGTGCGCAGCGCGGCGCAGTCGAGCGATCCCGTACCGCTCGAATCGCTGATCGCCACCGATCTGCTGCCAATCAATCTCAACTTCACCTCGTGGACGTTCGACGATCAGGGCACCGGTCTTCCGGCGCCGCAAACGTTCGCGCAGATTCCGAATTACGCGGGCACCGGACGCACGCTGTTGCGTTGGACGTGGACCGCGGGCAGCGGCAACCTCGGCGTCAATCAGCAGGTGTGGATCAACATCAGTACGACGATCCGGAACGGTGCACCATCCGGAAGTCTGTCCAACGACTTCACGCTCGACTACGACGCACCATCGCTCGGCCAGCGTTGCAGCGGCTCCTCGCAAAGCGACGCGCTCGATTACGACGGCGATGGCAACACCGCCGAAACGCTTTGCCGCGCAACCGGCACGATCACCGTCGCGGGCATCGCTCAACTGATCTCGAGCAAAACGATCAAAGGCACGTGCGACGGCGGCGCGGTCTCGAGCTCCGCCGGAACGCTCACCGGCGGCGCGATCGAATATCACCTGCGCGTGCAGAACGTCGGCACGGTCGCGATGCAGAACTTCGTGCTCGTCGACATCCTCCCGTTCGTCGGCGACACCGGCGTGCGCGATACGAATCCGCGCGGCTCGCAGTGGTCGCCGCTGCTCGCCGCGCCGATCGTTCCGCCGTCCGGCACGACGATCTACTACTCGACCTCCGGCAATCCGTGTCGCGGCGAAGTGGGCGGTCCGACGTCATCGTGCGATCCGCCGAACTGGACGACCGTCGCACCCGATCCGATCACGAGCGTGCGCTCGTTCAAGATCGAGTTCGGCGATCGCGTCGTGAATCCGTTCGACTTCATCGAGTTCACGTTCCTGATGACGACGCCGGGCAACGTGCCGTCGTCGCAGATCGCATACAACTCGTTCGCGTATCAGGCCGATCGTTCCGATGGCCTCGGCTCACTCGCCGCGGAGCCTCAGAAAGTCGGCATCTCTCTCGGCTCGTGCGACGCCGCATCCCTCGGCGATTTCGTATGGGTCGATACGAATGGCGACGGCATTCAGAACGATGGACCGACCGGTCTCAACGGCGTTCGCGTCGACCTCATGACGCCTGGCGCGGATGGCGTCGCCGGAACGGTCGATGACATTCCGCTCGCATCGACCATCACGAGCAACAGTCCGTCGAATGCGCCGGGCTGGTATCGCTTCCCCGGTCTCGCGCCCGGAACGTACTTCGTTCGCGTCACGCGGCCGCCCGCGTACGCGTTCACCACGAGCAACGCCACCGCCGATGCGAATGACTCCGATGCGAATGCGCTCGGCGAATCGCATCTCGTCACACTCGCGGTGAATCAGGACGATCCGACGATCGACTTCGGTCTCGTCGCCACCGCGTTCGGTGCGGCCGGCGATTACGTGTGGTTCGATCGCAATGCGGATGGCGCGCAGAACGAGCCGCTCACCGATGGCGTGAACGGCGTAACCGTGCATCTCTATCTCGATGACGGTGACAGCGTGCTCGAACCGGGCACCGGCGACGTGCTCATCGCGACGACCATCACCGCGGATGATGTGTACGGTCGTCCCGGCTACTACCTCTTCGAAGGACTCTCGCCGTCGCTGCCGTACTTCGTGCAGTTCGTGCGGCCTGCATCCGCAACTGCATTCACAAGTCGTGACGCAACGAGCGACGCAAATGACTCCGATGCGGATGTTGCGAACGGCACCGCCACGATCTTCAGCGTCGCGGCGCTGGAAGTGAATCGCACGTTCGATGCGGGACTCATCGCGCCGAGCGGCACGCTCGCTCTCGGCGATCAGGTGTGGCTCGACGACAACGACGGCGTGTTCGAGCCGGAGAACGGCGAGATCGGCATCAACGACGTGAGACTCGATCTGTACGTCGATGCGAACGGCGATGGCCGTCCGACGCTCGATGAGTTCGCGGCATCCACCGTGACGGCGACATCGAGCGGATTCCCAGGACGCTATCGCTTCGATGATCTCGCGGCGGGCATCTACATCGTCGTCGTCGCACCGTCGAACTTCAACGGCGGCGGCGCACTCGCTGGACTTGCAACGAGCACCGGCAATGATCCTGCGCCCGATCCCGATGACGATGTGAACGGCGATGACAACGGCACTGACGTTGGTGCGCTCATCGCGAGCCGTGCCGTGACGCTCACCGACAACGGCGAGCCGACAGCCGACGACGGCAACAACGATACGAATCTCACCGTCGACTTCGGATTCACCAACGCCGGATTCGTCACCACGCCGGTGTTCGACTACGGCGACGCGCCTGACGTCGGCGTCGGTACCGCAACGACGAACTACAACACCACCGCACTCGACGACGGCCCGCATCATCTCCTCGGCGTTCAGAACGCGCCGTATCTCGGCCAGTGCGTCGACGACGACGGCGGCTTCCATCAGAACGTTGCGGCAAACGCGGACGATCTCGCCGCGGGCGGCAACGTCACGGGCACGTGTGCGAGCGGCGATGACGAAGACGGCGTGACGTTCAGCGGATCGTTCACGCCTGGCGCAACGGCGACGTTCAACATCACCGCGGGCGGACCAACGCAATGCCTGCTCGATGCGTGGGTCGATTGGAATCAGAACGGGATCTTCGGCGACTCGGGCGAGTTGATCGCATCTTCACTCAGCGTTCCGAACGCCGCGCCAACACCGCTCAACGTGAACGTTCCGGCGAACGCGATTCCGGGACGCACGTACGCGCGCTTCCGCTGCTCGTCTACCGGCGGGCTTCCGCCGATCGGCGCGGCATCGGATGGCGAAGTCGAAGACTACGCGGTGACGATCACCGGCACAGATCTTGGCGATGCGCCTGCAAGTTACAGCGATGCGACGCACGTCGTCGATCCACTGCAGCCTCTCTACCTCGGCGCATGCGTCGACACTGAAGCCGCATCGCAGTATTCAGTGAATGCCGATGGCGATGACGTGAACGCAGGCACGAGCCGCATCGGTTCGTGCGTCGATGACGAGAACGGCGTCGCGTTCACCGCGACTCTCGCAACGTGCGTCAGCGCGAGTGTCGACGTGACCGCGAGCGCGGCATCGATGCTCGATGCGTGGATCGATTTCAATGATGACGGCGATTTCAACGATGCCGCCGAGCAAATCTTCAGCAGTGCGCCGCTCGTTGCCGGCGCAAACGCGCTCGCGTTCACGGTGCCGTGCACCGCGGTGAGCGGCACGACGTACGCGCGCTTCCGCATGTCGTCAACCGGTGGCCTCACGCCAACGAGCAGCGCAGCGAATGGCGAAGTCGAAGACTACGCTGTCGCGATCGGTGCAACGGATTTCGGCGATGCACCCGACTCGTACGGAACGTTGCTCGCGAGCAGCGGTCCGCATCACATCGTCGTGCCCGGCTTCTCCCTCGGCGCAACGGTCGATACGGAACCGAACGGCCAGCCGAGCGCAAACGCAACCGGCGATGGCGCGGATGAAGACGGCGTCGTGCTGCCCGCTGCATTCGTCGCCTGTTCGAACACAAACGTCACGATCGCGCTCACGAACACGGCGGGCATCAACACGCCGCGTCTCGATGCATGGATCGACTTCGATGCGAACGGCGTCTTCGATGCGACCGATCGCATCGCCACCTCGCTTGCACTCGTCGCGGGCGCAAACAATCTCCCGGTGAACGTGCCGTGTTCTGCACGCACAGCGAATTCGTACGCGCGCTTCCGGCTCTCGTCGAACGGCGCCTCGACACCGTTCGGTCCCGCGAGCAACGGCGAAGTCGAAGACTACGTCGCGGTCGTGCACGGACTCGATTTCGGCGACGCACCCGATCCGACGTTCGCGACGTTGCTCGCCTCGAATGGTGCGCGGCACATCGTGCTCGTATCGAACAATCCCACGCTCGGCGCAACTGTCGATACCGAAGCGAATGGACAACCAACTGCGAATGCCACCGGCGACGGCGTGGATGAAGACGGCGTGACGTTCACGACGCAACTCATTCCGAGCGTCACCGGCAACGTGCAAATCGCAACGGGTGCCACGGGCGGCATCGTGAATCTCTGGATCGACTTCAACGGCAATGGCTCGTGGGCCGACGCCGGCGAGCATGTCGTGAACGAACAATCGATGGGATCCAATACATCGCAGTCATTCCCGGTCGCCGTGCCGGTGAACGCAACGGTCGGCAATGCGATCGTGCGCGCGCGCATCGCATCGCAGGCGGGACTCGGCGTGACGGGACTGGCGAACGACGGCGAAGTCGAAGATCACCTCGTCGCGATCGTCGCACCGACGCCGCACATCGGCGCCGCGTTGCGCGTCGTGTCGAACGAATACCGCGGCGTCTGCGGCGTGTACGACGTCACGCTCGAAGTGCTGCTGCGCAATCACGGCAACGTCACGCTCAACAACGTGCAGGCCGTGCTGCCGCTCGCATCGGTGTTCGTCGCACCGGCGACGTACAGCGTCACGTCCGTGACCAGTGCAACGCTGCCGGTCGATGCAACGTTCAACGGCGGTGCGAATCAGAATCTCCTGCTGACCGGCGCGACGCTGACGCCCGGCCAATCGGCGACGATCACCGTCGTCGTGCATCTCAACGCCGCGTGCACGACCACGACGTATAACGTGTCCGTCACCGCGAGCGGAGAGCCGCCGGTCGGGCCGACGGTGACCGACGTCTCGCAAAACGGCGGCGACACCGATACCGATGATGACGATGACTCGACGGATGACAACGAGCCGACGCCGATCGAGATCACCGCGGTCTCCACGATCCCGACGGTGAGCGAATGGGCGCTGATCGCAATTGCCGCGATGCTTGCGACGATCGCAATCCGGCGACTAACGTGATGTGAAGCGGAGCGCCGGCGTCTCGCCGGCTGAGCACGCGGCGTCTCGCCGCCCACCCGGAGCGAGACGCTCCACTGCTCAGCCGCCGGGACGGCGGCGCTCCGCACGTTTCAATTCGGGACTTGCCGCAGCTCCGCAATTCTGTTGCGGAGCTGCTCCGTGATCACGACGCCGCGAAGCAGCGACGCGGTCTTCTCGAACTCCTCGACCATCGCATCGAGCGCACGAGGTCCGTGCCCATTCATGATGCCGTCGAGCGCGTGCAGAAAGTGACGTTCGATCGTTTTGTGCGCGGAGTTGCCGATGCATTCTTCGGCGATCGCGCGAATGCGTGCGGCGAGGTCTACGAGATCGCCGTTTTCCTCATCGGGATTGCGGAGGGATTTTTTTTTTAAGGCCACCAGCTCCGCGGTGATCATTCCGTAGAGGATTTTCGCCACGTCGAAACTCGAGACGTTCAACGCCCTCGCGATGTCCGCGATCGAGCGATGTCCGTCGATCTTCGTCAACAGAATCCACTCCTGCGGATTCAGCGTGACCTGCTCGTGCCGGTTCTCGCGCGCCATCAGCTCCGGCACGTGATCCACCGACGGAATCTTCTTCGACAGAATGCGCCATTCATCGAGACGGCGCGCCGCTTCCATCAACAGATTCGTATTCGACTTGGTGATGGTCTGGCGATCGGGCTCTTCGCTCGGCTGGAACTGAAACTCGCCCTGATTCCAGATTGCGAGCGAGTAGATCGCTTCCTCGCCGATGAGATCACCGACGATGGCGTGCACCATCTGCCCATTTTTCAGGTAGATGAAGCCTCGGTCCGCATCGCGCGTCAACGTGAACTTGCCGGTTTTCCCGGAGACACTGACGAGCTGGATGATGTCCGGGAGCGGCAGTTCTTTCAGCGAGCCCTGGAAAGCCATATTGTCCGAATTAATCAACCGACGGCGACGGCCGCATCTGCGTCTCGGCTGTGCGTGAGGTTTGCCGAAGCGTAACCCAGCCCCCAGGTCAGGTCAAGAATTCACGGGCACTGCATCATCACGACGCTCGATTGCGCTCAAAACCCACAATCCAAAGGCCAAACCCGCGATCACTCCCGTGACCACGCGAAGCGAATTGTTGCTTTCGCGAAGTCCGGCGAGCTGCGTGAGACCGTCGAGCGCCAGCGGCGCGACCGCGGCGATGGCCACGCGTCGCATCACACGCTCGCGAAGCCACGGAATCACGAGGAAAAACGCGATTCCCACGAGCATGCCGGCGTAGATGCCGACGCAGCGCGCGCAGATCGGCATCGGCACATCGAAGAGCTCGAGACAACGACGCTCCATGCCGTGACACATCAATCGAAACGCGAGCCGCCACTTCATCGACGCCCCGTGCGCGATGGCGAAAGAACACAACGCCGCCATGCCGAGGATGAAGGTCGGAATGGCGGCGATAAAGGCGAGAACGATTTTTGTGTCGCGCTTCATCGATTGGATCGAGAGATCGCGAGTCGATACACCTGCGCGAATCCGTGCACGGTGATGCAGAACGCCCAGAACGCGGTGAAGAACACGCCGACGCACAACAGCATCACGCCGAGTCCGCCGATCATGCGCGCGATGAGATAGACGACGACCGCGAGCAGGTAGTTGCCGATGTTCGCTTTGATGTACGGCCAGATGCGACGCAGCTCGAACGCCGCGCTGAAGCGTTGCTCGACGACCGCAAACGTGAGCGACGCCGGCAGGAAGAACGTGACCGCGAGTGACAGCGGAACGATGAGACAGGCCATGCATCCCGCGAGGCCGCTGCCGAATGCGTTGAGGTCTTCGTGATGATCCATCGTGCCGAAGATCATCATCGGAAACACGAACGCGAGGACGAGGATGATGATCGGCAATACCCAGCACAGCGCGACGCCGACGAGACGCAGTCCTTCATTGAAGAACGTGGCGAGGTTCTCCCATTCGGGCAGCGGATGCTGATCGCCGCGGATCACGTTGCGCGCGAGCGCAGCCAGATAGCCGAGGACGAAAAACCAGCCGACGATGACCACGCTGGCGAGATAGAAGAGCCCGCCGATCAGAATCTTCTGCAACCATCGCGGATCGTCGAACACGAACGTGAACGGCTTCGCGAAGTCGAATGCCGGCTCCGGATTCGACGGCGGCGGAGGCACGGCCGGTGGCGGCGGCGGCACGTACTGAATGTCACTCATGAGGGAAGTGTACGCGGGCAGGGTTGACGTTGTTTCCACAGCGGCGAAACTTGGAAGAAATACCAGCCGTCCTAGCTTCTGACCAGCGCGTGGAAGACCGTCTCGAGCTCATCATCCCGGAACGAAAGAAGACCGGCGGTCTGACGATCGCCATCGCTGTCTCTTTCGCTCTGCACGGTGCACTGCTGTGGTGGTTCGCGACGCACTATCAGGTCGTTCCCGTCGCGGAAAACGTCCCCATCGCGCGCTACGTCGAGCTCATCAAACAAAACCCGCAACAGTTCACCGAAGCGCCGGGACAGAAGCTCGAGAAAGCGCCTTCGCTCAACGCGCCGCTCTCCGATGCGAATCGCAAAGCAGCGATGCCGGAACCTACGGGACTGACACCGACGCGTCGTCCCGGTGATGGCGGCGCGATCTACACACCGCCGCGCGGCGAAGAATCGGCCCCGCCGGTTGCAGCAGCGCCGCCGATGCCACGACAGCGTCCACAACCGCAGCAGAACGCGTCGAATGCATCGCCGTTCGCGCCATCGACGAATGCGAATCCTGCCGCGCAGAGCGATGCGTTCGCATATCGCGAGTCGCGCAACGCGGGCGTGCAGCAACAGCAAGCGTCCGCTGCAGCGCCGGGCATCGATTGGAAGTCGGCGATTCGCGATGTCGCACGCACGACGAACATCGGCCGCCCCGACGGCACCGATGGTCCCCTCGGCGGCGAAAAAGGTCGCGCCGAGCAGGGACCACTTTCCTTCGAGACGCAGTGGTACGACTGGGGCGATTACGCGCAGTCGATGGTCAGCCGCATTCGCGTGAACTGGTACGCCAACATGCCGCCGCTGTTCCGCACCGGAATCGGCGGCGTCGTGACGATTCGCTTCACGATCCACCGCGATGGTTCGATCACGGATGTGACCGTACTGAACAGCTCCGGCCATCCGCCGTACGACCAGGCCGCGAAAAAAGCGATCGAGCAGTCGTCGCCACTGAAACCACTGCCCGCGGATTTCCCAAATCCCACCGAGCGCGTGACGGCGATGTTCTACTACAACATGGATATCCCGAGCCGCGGGTAGGTTGGCGGTTCGCGCGGCGTTGCCGCGCTGGCGGTTGGCAGTTGGCGGTTACAACCTCATCGCCCATCTCGCCTCTCAATCGTGAACGTACTCGCCGATTCCCGTGCCTTCACGATGCGTCACTGCCAACCGTCAACCGTCACCCGCCAACCGATTACACTTCCCCTCGTGCCCCGCGAAGTTCTCATCCGGAAACCGGTCACCATCCTTCTTCTCCTCGCCACGTCCATCGCCATCATCGCGGTGACGGTGTGGATGGCCGGCAAGAGCTACGAGAACTTCGATCCCATTCCGTTCGACGATCTTCGCTATCTCGCGCGCCGTCTCGCCGTGAAGCCGATCTCCACGCACGTGCTCACGCTGATCGTCGTGCCGATGATCGCGAACGTGCTGCTGTTCGTGCCGTGGGGCTTCTTCGCGTTCATCGCGTTCTACAACCTCGAACGCCCGACGATGCAGACCTACGTGCTTACGATTCTGCTCGGATTTTCCTTCACGCTCGGCATCGAAGCGTGGCAGTACTTCCTCCCTTCGCGCGTCGCTGACATCAACGATGTCATCTGGAACACCAGCGGCACGATCCTCGGCGCGCTCCTCGGACATGCCCGACTCCGCGTGCGATTCGAATTCGAATAGGTACAATCGCCGGGTTCAATGCTTCCCGACGTAAAAAAACTCGAGGCTCAGCTCAAACAGATCCTGTACGGATGTGTCGAACATGTGCAGGCCACCAAGGCCGCGCTGTATCTCTCCGCCACCGGCAATCTGAACGACAAGACGTACGAGGTCGTGACGAGCTATCAGTACAACGTCGCGGAGCGCAAAGTGGTCAACGCGAACGATGATCTCGTCGATCGCCTCACCGTCAAGCGCAACGCGTTCTTCGTGAACGGACTCGGTACGGATCAGCGATTCGCCGAGATGCTGTTCCGCCAGGGCAACGATCGCCTGCTCGCCGCGCCGCTGTTTTCGCGCGGACGCCTCGTCGGCTTCATCGACATGCGCGACAAAGCAGGACGCAAACCGTTCGACAACGCCGATCTCGACGCCGCGCGACAGATCGCCGATCAGATGATCGATGTGCTCGCCGCGAACAAACTCTTCGGCCTCGCGCCCATCGCACTCGTCGATGATCCGTCCGCGCGTCCCGCGCTGATGACGACGCCCGCGCCGCTGCCGCTCGCACGCAATCCCGCCGCGCCGATGGCATCGCCGAGCGCGGCGTTGTCGGATCAGGTTTTCTCCGGCGACGCGATGCAGGCGATCGAGCGCGCGCGACAGTATTTGTCGAAGCGCCAGCACATGCAGCAGAACGCGAATCGCAAAGTGCTGAGCGAAACGGAGCTCGACATCGTGCGCCTGCTCCTCCCCGCGTCACTCGCGATTCCGAACGCGATCATCGGCTGCTTCACCGCGATCGGCCACATCAACAATCCGCAGTTCATCGTCGCGCGCTCGACGGTCTCAGACGAAGCGATGGAGAAACTGCAAGGGCATCTCGATGGATGGCTCAAGCGCACGAATCAACTGCGACTGATGCTGCGTCCGCAAGTCGCGTATCCGTTCGGCGTGTTGCCCGCGCCGATCGAAACGACCGGCCCGATCGTCAGCGCACCGGTGACCGTCGCCGGTGTCGAAGGTCTCGTGCTCACGTTTGCATTCGATCGCGCGCCCGATGCCGCGGCACAACGCTCGCTGCGCGTGTTTCTGCGACAAATCGAACAGGCGATCGAGTCGGCGCTCAGCGGCACGTCGCGCAACGACAGACAGACGATCGCGGAGCTGATCGTCGAGCCTGATTTTCAAAAGTATCCCGAGCTCGCGGAGCATTGCCGCGAAGTCGCGACGATCGCGCATCGATTCGCGAAATTGCTGGAGTTGCCGCCGGCGCAGATCGAGACCGTGCGTCTTGCCGCGTTCGTGCACGATGTCGGATTGCGTCTGCTCGACTATCAGCGTCTGTATCGCAAGATCAATCTCACCGCGGAGGAGATGCGCGGACTCGCCGAGCATCCCGTCGTCGGCGCCGCGCTCGTCGAGCCGCTCCTCGGCGCCGACGTCGCGCAAGCCGTGCTGCGCCATCACGAGCGCGTCGACGGCAAAGGCTATCCCTCGCGTCTCAGCGGCGCGCAGATTCCGTTGACCGCGAAGATTCTGCAGATCACCGACGCGTGGGTCGCCATGACGTCGAATCAGACGTATCAGGCGCCGGTCTCGCGACGTCAAGCCCTGCAGCGCCTGCAGGAAGGCGCCGGCACGCAATTCGACGCGCCGCTGGTCGAGAAGTTCATCGCCGGCATCGACGAGCTCGCGCCATAAGTTCGTCCCCGCCTGCCGCCGATTCGGCCCATTGCCTCCGTCCGTAGGCAACCCTCGCCAAGCCGGGCCGTACAATCCGCTGCACTAGCGTCCAAAAGGAGAAACCATGCGGAAAACACTGACTCTCGCGGCAGCGCTGCTGTTCGCCGTCTCGATGCACGCGGCCGAGCTGACCGTCGACGAGGTCCTCGCGAAAAATGCCGAGGCCAAGGGCGGGTTGGAAAAATTGAAAGCGGTGGGCTCGATGAAGATGACGGGCAAGATCGCCTTCGGCCCGATCGAAGCGCCGTTCGTCATGACTAAGAAGCGCCCGGAAAACATGAAAGTCGATTTCACCGTGCAGGGCATGACCGGCACGCAGGCGTATGACGGCGCCACCGGCTGGATGGTCATGCCGTTCATGGGCAAGAAAGATCCCGAAGAGATGTCCGGCGACGATCTCAAGGCCGTGAAGGAACAGGCCGATTTCGACGGTCCGTTCATCGACTACGCGAAAAAAGGCAACAAAGTCGAGCTCCTCGGCAAAGCCGATATCGAAGGCACGTCCGCGTACAAACTCAAGCTCGTCACAAAGGACGGCACAGAGAGCACTGTTTATCTCGACGCCGATTCATTCCTCGAAATCAAAATTGAGTCGAAGCGCACCGTGCAGGGACAGGAAGTCGAGTCCGAAACCGTTATCGGCAACTACAAAGAAGTTGACGGAATGCTCTTCCCCTTCTCCCTCGAATCGAAGGCCAAAGGCATGCCCGGTGGTCAGGTGATCACGCTCGACAAAATCGAGCTCAATCCGGCCATTGAAGACGCATCGTTCAAGATGCCGAAGAAACAAGCGCCGGCAGCCGAAGCCGTCAAGCAGTAAGCCGTACGGGATTGAGGATTGAGGATGCAGGATTGAGGATTCAAACCCTCGCCGCCCCTCAATCCTCAATTCTCAATCCTCAATCCTCAATCCCTCCGCCCAAGGAGCACCTACGATTGCGCAAAGCCTTCGCTACTCTCCTCCTCACACTTCCCCTGCTCGCACAAGAAGACCTCAAACTCGATTCGTCGACGTTAGGCGGATTGTATGCACGTCCCATTGGACCGGCGGTCATGGGCGGACGCATTGCGGCCATTGCCGGCACTGACGATTCCCCGTCGACGATGTATGTCGGCGCGGCCAGTGGCGGCGTCTGGAAATCGACTGACGGCGGCATTACCTTCAAATCCGTCTTCGACGACTACAACCAGTCCATTGGCGCCATTACGATCGATCCCTCGAAATCGTCCACCGTGTGGGTCGGTACCGGTGAATCGTGCGTGCGCAACAGCGTCTCTGTGGGCGACGGCGTCTACAAGAGCACCGACAGTGGCGCGACGTGGACCAATGTCGGATTAAAAGACTCGGAGCACATCGCGCGCATTGCAGTGCATCCGAAGAATTCCGACACGGCTTTCGTCTGTGCGACGGGACACGCGTGGAACGCCAATGAAGAACGCGGCGTGTTCAAGACCACAGACGGCGGTAAGACGTGGAAGAAAGTTCTGTACGTCGATGCGAATACCGGCTGTTCCGACCTGGCGATGGATCAAGGCGAGCCGAACGTTCTCTATGCGGGTATGTGGGATTACCGCCGCCAGCCGAATCTCTTCCGCTCCGGCGGTCCGGGCAGCGCACTGTACCGATCTCGCGATGGCGGCGAAACGTGGCAAAAACTGAGCAACGGATTACCGAACGGCGAATATGGCCGCATCGCAGTGGCCATTGCGCCGTCGCGTCCCAGCACCGTCTATGCACTCGTCGAATCGAAAAATACCGCGCTTTATCGCTCCGATGATTTAGGTGAACATTGGAAGGAAATGAATGACGCATTCAATATTCAGGTGCGTCCGTTCTACTTCGCTCACCTTGCGGTCGATCCGAAGGACCACAATCGCGTTTATAAACCCGGGTTATCGCTGTCGTTCAGTGAAGACGGCGGAAAAACTTTCGGCGGCGCGAATACGGGTCGCGTGCATTCGGATCATCACGCACTGTGGATTCATCCGAAAGACACCAACGTCTTATTCCTCGGCACTGACGGCGGTCTTTATCAGTCGCTCGATCGCGGACAACACTGGCGTCATCTCAATGTCCTGCCGGTGTCGCAGTTCTATCACGTGAATTTCGATCACGAAACGCCGTACAACGTTTACGGAGGACTGCAGGACAACGGCACGTGGATGGCTCCATCACAGGGCTCCAGTGGCGTGTCGAATCACGACTGGCGCTCGATCGGCGGCGGCGACGGATTCTCCGTCGCAAACGATACTGTTGATCCCGATGTCGTTTATGTCGAATCACAAGGCGGTCGCGTCGTTCGTTTTCGACGCTCGACTGGTGAATCGAAAGAGATTTATCCCTACGCGAAGAAAGATGAAGCGAAATTACGCTTCAACTGGAACACACCGATCGTCACGAGTCCCACGCAAAAAGGCACCGTATACCTCGGCTCTCAATACCTGATGCGCTCGAAGGATTTTGGCGATACGTGGGAGCGCATTTCCGGCGATCTCACGACCGATTCCGCCAAGGGTCAGAAAGTTTATTCGGGCGGCCTGACGCCGGATAATTCGAGCGCAGAGAACTACAGCACAATCATTACGATCGCGGAATCGCCGAAAAACGCGAACACGATCTGGGCCGGTACCGACGACGGCAACGTGCAATTGACGCGTGATGGCGGTAAGACATGGACGAATGTCGTTGCGAACGTAAAAGACCTCCCGGCGAAAACGTGGGTCTCGCGCATTGAACCTTCGCATTTCGACGAAAACACCGCGTACGTCACGTTCGACGGTCACCGCACCGGCGATATGAAACCGTATGTGTATCGCACTCGCGATGCGGGTAAGACGTGGGAAGCGCTTGCAACGAGCGATATCCGCGGATTCGCGCACGTCGTTCGAGAAGATCTCGTCAATTCGAGCCTGTTATTCCTCGGCACGGAATCCGGTTTGTACATTTCTCTCGACGCCGGAAAGAATTGGGCGCAATTCAAAGAGAATTTCCCACCCGTACCGGTCAATGACGTGAAAATTCATCCGCTCGCAGCGGATGCGATTATCGGCACACACGGCCGCGGCATTTACATCATCGACGACATTACTCCGCTGCGCTCACTGACGACCGACGCGCTACAGAAGGACGTCGTCATGCTCGCGTCGCGTCCTTCTGTGCTCTCGATTCCGACCTACGAGCAACGCTCCGAGGGCGATGCACTGTACGCTTCAGGCGCAACCGGCGATGTCGCGTCGATTTCGTATTACCTCAAGAAGCGCCACATCATCGGCGATTCGAAGATCGAGATTTATGACGCCGGCGGCAAGCTCGTGTCGACGCTGGCCGCTGGAAAACGTCGCGGGATTAATCGCGTCGACTGGGCGATGCGAATGAAACCGCCGCAAATCCCGGCCGGCAGCTCGACGATTTCCTCGGGCGGCTCATTCGTCGGACCGCGTGCCGCTGACGGCAAATACACGGTCAAATTCATCAAAGGCAAGGAAACGTATACGACGACGCTCGAGCTCGTACCAGATTCGCGCGCCAATTACACTGCCGACGATCGCGCACTCCAGCAGAAAACCGCGCGCCGCCTGTACGATCTTCTTGCCGACTTCACGTTTCTTACAGAACGCGTTCGCTCCTTACGCGATGCATCGAACGCGCGCGCTGCGAAACTCACTGGCGCGGATAAGAAGAAATTCACCGATTACGCGGCGAAACTCGATGCCGTGTACAAGAACCTCGTCACGACGCGCGAAGGCGGCTGGTTATCCGGTGAAGAGCAATTACGCGAGCGCATTGCAATGGTCTATGGAGCCGTAAACAGCTTCGATGGCCGGCCTACGACGTCCCAGCTTGCGGAGGCCGATCTCGTTTCCGACGAGCTCGCAAAGCGCAATGCCGCGTTTGAGAGCGCGTTGAAGGATCTTGCTGCGCTGAATCAAACGCTGGTGGCGAAGAAACTTGATCCGCTTGTGCCGCTGACGCGAGAAGCGTGGGAGAAGAAGGATATTGGGGTTACGGGTGGGGCTCGCGCGGCTGAGGTGAATGCGGTTCGATTCTGGTAATTGTTGTTAGGCCTCGTGCCGCACACCCGCCAAGGCCCCTCGCTCTCGCTCGGGGTGACATTGTTGTCACCCCGAAGCGTAGCGAGGGGCCTGGCTGGGTGGCGGCGGCAAAACGCTAAGAGATCACCCCAGGCACAAACATCCTTCGAATCTCGCGCAAGTATTCATCCGCGGACAAATCCGATTTCATTGACGCCAGCATTTGCGAATCCGCACCTGCCGGATAACGCAACTGATGATTCTCTTCGATCGCCGCAGTGAGCACCGCATCGGCGATGTCCTGCTCCGTTGCATACGCGGTCGGATAATTCGCCATTCGCTCGAAATACGCCTGCGCGAATTCGGCATAAGGCGGCGGTAATAACCCCTGCATCCGCTCTGCACCGTTCGCCGCGAAATTGGTCGTCGGGGCAAAGCCCGGCTCGACGATCTTCACGCGAATTCCGAGCAGTTCCATTTCATAAGACAGCGATTCTGAAAATCCCTCAATGGCGTATTTACTCGCCGTGTAAATCGCCACGAGCGGCATCGGCGCCAGGCCGACACTCGACGTCACATTGATGATCGTGCCGCGGCCGCGCTCGCGCATGTGCGGAATGATCGCGCGGCAAACCGCCATCACGCCGAACGTGTTCGTCTCGAAAACCTCGCGCATCACCGCATCGCGCGTGTGCTCGAACGCGGAGAGCAGGCCGATGCCCGCGTTGTTCACGAGCACGTCAATCGAACCAAACGCCTCAATACCCTCGGCGATCGCGGCTTGAATGCTCTCCGGACTCGTGACATCGAGCGCCAGCACCCGCAGCCGCGCCGTGTCGCCGTGAAAGAGACTCGGATTCGGGTTGCGCATCGTCGCCACGACGTTCCATCCGCGATCGAGAAAATGCTGCGCCGTCGCCTTGCCGTATCCCGTCGACGTGCCGGTGATGAGGACTGTGTTCGCCATTCGTTTCTCCTTCTGGCGTAAAGATAGGCGCGCGACTCGATACGATCTATAATGCAGAAGCTCGATTTCATTACGAATCGTCCAGAATGGATCCACTCAGCCAGATCGTCGCCCTCCTCCGGCCGCACGCCGTGCTCTCGAAGCCGATCACCGGACGCGGGACGTGGGGCGTCCGCTATCACCGCTACGACGCTCCCGGCTTCGGCATCATCCTGGACGGCCACGCGTGGCTGACGATCGAGAACGAATCACCGCGACTGCTCGAGCGCGGCGACTTCCTGCTCCTTCCGGTGACGCCCGAGTTTTCGCTCGTCAGCGAGCCCGGTGCGCCGTGCAAACCCGGCATTCCGTCGAACGTCGCCGTGCGCCACGGCGAGCAGCACGGCGATCCCGATTTCGAAATGCTCGGCGGCACGTTCGGGATCGAGCCCGTCAACGCCGCGCTGCTTCTCGGACTCCTCCCCAACCTCGTGCACATCCGAGCGTCAGAGAACGACACCGGCCGGCTCGCGCGCGTCATCGAGCTCATTCGCGACGAATGCGGCAGCGAGCGCGAGGGGCGCGCGATGATTCTCGAGCGGCTCCTCGAAGTGCTGCTCATCGAAGCGCTGCGCTGGAGCGCAACGCGTGAAGACGCGATCGCGCGCGGGCTCCTCGGCGGCATGCGCGATCCGCAAATCGCGCGTGCGCTGCGTGCGATGCATGCCGAGGTGAAACGCGAGTGGACCGTCGCGGAGCTCGCGAAGCAAAGCGGGAAATCACGATCCGCATTCGCAGCGCAATTCGCGCAGATCGTCGGCTGCGCGCCGATGGAGTACCTCGCGCGCTGGCGCATGAGTCTCGCGATGGATGCGCTGAGTCGCGGCGACGCGTCGCTCGATCGCATCGCCGACGACATCGGCTATCAATCCGCGAGCGCGTTCAGCACCGCGTTTCGCAAACGCATCGGCCGCGCACCCGGAGCATTCGCGCGCGAGTTGCGCCGAACGTAACGAACGCGCATCGCGTTGCGCGTGTTCATCGCAGCAGCCATGTACACTCGCGACGTGCCATCGCTGACGCAGAACCTTCGCGCACTTCCGCGTCCCGCGTGGATTCTCTTCGCCGGCACATTCGTGAATCGCTTCGGCACGTTCGTCATGCCGTTCCTCGCGATCTACATGACGCGCCTCGGATACACGCCGACGCAAGCCGGCTTCGCCGTGAGCGCATACGGCGCCGGCCATCTCGGCGCATCGATGATCGGCGGCCATCTCGCCGATCGCATCGGTCGCAGACACACCATCGCGCTCTCGATGCTCAGCTCCTCCGCGGCGATGCTCGCGTTATCGCAGGCGCGCACACTGCCGGCGATCCTCGCGATCGCGTTCGTCGTCGGACTCGTCGGCGAGTTCTATCGACCTGCAGCGACAGCGCTGCTCGGCGATCTCGTGCAGCCCGAACAGCGCGTCGCCGCATTCGGCATGTACCGTTTCGCCATCAACCTCGGCTTCGCCGCGGGTCCCGCAACCGCGGGCTTCCTCGCGGAACGCTCCTTCTTCTGGGTCTTTTTCGGCGATGCCGTGACCTCGTTCGTCTACGGACTCGTTGCGCTCTTCGCGCTGCCGCACGGCAATCGATCCGCGTCGAAAGATGAAACGCCCGCGGAAGCGATGCGCCACGCGCTCACGAATCGCCCGTTCATCTACTTCCTGCTCGCAACGCTGTGCCTCACGTGGATCGAGTTTCAGTTGCACTCGACGCTGCCGCTGCACATCACGAGCATCGGCTACTCGACGCGCGCATACGGCACGCTGATGTCGCTGAACGGCGTGATCATCATTTTGTTCGAGCTCGCGCTCACGTCGTGGACGCAGCGATTGCCGCCGAAGCCATTGATCGCGATTGGATACGCGCTCACCGGCATCGGCTTCGCGCTGACAGGATTCGCATCGGCGATGCCGGTGCTCATCACATCCGTCGTCATCTGGACGCTCGGCGAAATGATCTATGCGCCTGTCACCGGCGCGTACGTCACTGGCCTCGCGCCGGAGCGATATCGCGGACGCTACATGGGCTTGTGGCACACGATGTGGTCCGCCGGCATGCTCCTCGGGCCGCTGATGGGCACATGGATCTACGAGCGCAACGCAAACATGTTGTGGCTCGTGTGTCTCGTGCTCGGCGGTGTTGGTGCAGCGTTGTCGTTGATGAAAGGCGAACCCGCGGAGAAAGCGGAAGCCATCACGACGTCGTAGGCACGATCCACGTCTTGCCATCGACGTCGATCGTGCGCGCGTCGAATCCGAACAGCTCGCGCATGCGATGCGGCTGCAGCACATCGTGCGGCGTTGCATCGAGCGCGAGCGCGCCGCGCTGCATCACGAGCATGCGATCGGAATGCGCGGCAGCCCAGTTGAGATCGTGCGCGGCGAAGACGACCGTGCATCCGGTGCGATCGACGACATCGCGGAGCAATCGCGAGAACTGCTGCACGTGCGACAGATCGAGCGCCGCGAGCGGCTCGTCGAGCAGAATCAATCGCGGCGTTCCGGCCAGCACGCGCGCGAGGAACACGCGCTTGCGCTCGCCGCCGCTCATCTCATCGAGATAACGATCCGCGAGATGCGCGGCATCGCAGAGCGCGAGCGCGTTGCGCGCTTCATCCCAATCGCGATCGCTTTCCCAGGAAAAGCGGCCGAGGAATGGGGCGCGGCCGGAGACGACCACGTCGATCGCGCGCATCGGAAATGCGGGATCGGGCTCCTGCGGCAAATACCCGACGCGACGCGCGTACTCCTTCGCGTTCCATTGCGACAGCGGCTGGTCTTCGAAACGAATCTCGCCCGATGAAGGCGCGATCACGCGCGACATTAACTTGAGCAACGTCGACTTGCCGGAGCCATTCGGACCCGTCAGCGCGACGAGCTCTTTCTCGCGCAGCGTGAGACTCACGTCGCGCACACCGTCGCTCTGCGCGTACGCGTACGACACGCGATCGAGCGCGAGCATCAACGCGACCTCCGCAGCAGCGACAAAAAGAATGGGACCCCAAGGATTGCGGTGAACGCGCCGACGGGAAGTTCGGAGCTCGTGACGATCACACGCGAACAGAGATCCGCGAGCACGAGCAACGTCGCGCCGCCGAGTGCGCAGAGCGGAAGCAGAAAACGAAAATCGCGACGCCACACCAATCGAATGAGATGCGGCACGAGCAGACCGACGAAACCGATGATGCCGCTCACCGCGACAGCCGCGCCGGTTGCGATCGACGCGACACCGAAGCCGATGAACTTCACGCGCTCGACATTGACGCCGCGCGCTTTCGCATCCTCTTCGCCGAATGCGAGCAATCGCAGATCGTTTGCGATGAAGACGAGCGCGATCATCGCGACGAGCAGCAGCGACGCGACGAGAATCACATTCGTCCACTCCGCGCCGAAGAGTGTGCCCATCATCCATCGCAGCGCGCCGGTGAGATCGGCATCGCGCGACAGCGAGAACGCGATGAGGATGATCGCGGAGAAGAACGCGTTGAGCACGAGACCGGAGATCAGCAAGCGCGTCGGATCGGTGTGATCGCGACGGCGCGCAAGCAGAAACACCGCGGCCGTTGCGCCGATCGCGCCCGCGAATGCGACGCCTTCGACGACACCCGGAATGCGCGACCAGCGCAACGCACTCGCAACCGCGGCGCCTGCAGCAGCGCCGCCGGAGACGCCGAGGATGAATGGATCGGCGAGTGGGTTCCGGAGAAGCGTTTGGAACGACACGCCCGCAACCGCGAGCGTCGCGCCAATCACCGCCGCGAGCAACACGCGCGGCAATCGAATTTGCAGCAGGATCGTGCGCGCCGTTTCGTCATCGAGCGAGATCTGCGTCGCGCCGAACAGCAACCCCATCGCGATCGCCGCGAGAAGCAACAACGCGAGAAGAGTGATGGCGCGAATCACAGAGTGGAGGGACAGGGCGCGAATGAAGACCAGTCGATCGCGGCGAGGAACGAAACGTCCGGCGGTTGAATCGTGCGAAACGTGAATGCGAACTGCGACGGCCCGTTTGCCTCGAGATGATCGAGCCGCTTCTTCGCTTCATCGATGCTCGGAATGTGTCCCGCGGGCACCCACCACATCGCCAGTGCAGCGCCGTCGAAATGCTCGAACCAATCGCGCCGCTGACGCAGCAACTCCGCGTGCGCGGTCTTGTAGACATACTCCTTCAGTTGCTCGACCGACTCCCACACCGACAGGTTGAAGAGAATGCGATCGTCTTCGTAAGGACGCAGATACGTTGCGTCACCGGCGTCGGTTTGCAAACGCCACACGAATCCCGCGCTGTGATCCGCGAGCGCATTGATCTCCTCGAGACGCGCGACGAACGGTGCCATGACCGCACTCTCGAGCGGCTCGCGCATGCGCGCGATGTTCACCTGAGCGATGTGAAATGCCGTCATCGTGAACCTCCGGACTCGTCCAGTATCGCATTCAGCGTTTTCGCTGCTTCCGCCATACGCGGACCGGGACGCTGAAACATATCCTGATCGACCGCCACGATTTTCGCGCGCACATTCGGCGCGCGTGCGAACAACGCGGTGACTTGTTCCGGAGTGACCGAGCCTTTCGGATAGAGAAACACCCGCGGCGGATTTGCGACGAAGGATTCAAGCGAATACTGCGGCCAGCCATTCAACGGCACCGCGTTGCTCGCGCCCGTGAGCGCGTAGAGATCGTCCATGAACGTCTCGCGTCCCGCGACGTAAAGCGGATCGGTCCACACCGCGAACAAAACACTTGTTTGCGGATTGCGCGTGCGCTTCTGTGCAGCGACCGCGGACTCGAGCTCGCGAATCGCGTCATTCGTGCGCGGCGCTTCGAGAAACTCGCCGATGCGTTTCATCGCCGGCGCGATCTCTATCAACCGATCCGTGCGCACGACGTACAACGGAATCTTCGCTGCCGCGAGTGCGCGCGCGAGATTCGGATGATTCCCTTCCGTCGATGCGAGCACGAGATCGGGACGCAGTTGCACGATCTTCTCGATGTTCGGCTGCATCCCGCCGACCTTCGGCAGCTTCGCCGCCTCGGCGGGATAGTTCGAGAAATCATCAGTGCCGGCGATCTTCGCTCCCGCGCCAACCGAGAACACGATCTCGGTGAGATTCGGCGCGAGCGTGATCACGCGCTTCACATGCGCGGGCATCGCCACATCGCGGCCGAGATCGTCCTTGATCGTCGTCGCCGCGGGCTCGGCGCACGCGAAAAGCAACAAGGTGAAAACGAGAAATTTGCGCATGGCGAAAAAACAAAAACCGCGGCTGAGAAGCGCCGCGGTTTCATGCGAAGAGGTGATGCGAGCGGCTACGACTCGCCGCCGTCTTCGTCGTCGAGATCGTTCGCGACGCCGAGGCGGTTGCATGCGGCGGCGTACATCTGCTTCGACGCATTGATCGCCGACTGCAACTCGGCGATGCGGTCTTTCACTTTCGCGAGCTCTTCCTCGATCGAATCCTTCAGATCGTTGATTTCCTGCTTCGTGACCTGAAGCGTCGTCTCGTAGAACTTGCGTTGCTGGTCGGTAAGAACCGGCATGTGTATCCCTCCCTCAACTGATTCGGATCATAGCTTGAACTCGACCGGCACCGTGAGCCACGACCGGACGCGAACGCCGTCCTTCGTGCCTGGTGCGAACGTCGAGCGTCGCATGGCTTGTTCTGCTGCTTCGTCGAGACCGACCGGACGGCCGATGCCGCGAATGATGCGCACATCGAGCACCGAACCGCTCTCGGACACGAGCACGCTCGTGATCACCGTGCCCTGCACGCGCTGGCTGCGCGCCATCGCCGGATACGTCACCGAGCCGCGGCGAATGATGCGTGGCGGCGTGAGACCGGCCGTGCCCGCGGGGACGAGATCGCCTTCGCGTGCGCGCTCGACCTGCGGTTGTGCGCGCGCCGGTTCCGGGCGCGATTCCGCAACTTGCGGCGGGGGATCATTGCGCACCGGTGTTGGATCGGGACGCGTTTCCGGCTGCGTTGCCGCAGGCGGCGGTTGTTGTGCGGCGGTCTGCACCGGTGCCGGTGCCGGACGCGCGGGTGCGCTCGTTTGCGTCTGCTGTGTTGCCTGCTGCGCGCGGAATTGCGCGTCGATCTTCGCGCGCTCAGCGGCGAGACGTTTCGCGACTTCCGCATCGACCGCGGATTGATCGATCCCGGTTGATGTCGTGGCGAGCGTCGTCGTCGGAATCGCGGTCGTTCCCGGCACCACTGCCGCGGCAGCAGGTGCGGTCGTCGTGTTTGCCGCGGTTGCGGTCCCGGCGGTCGACGATGCGCTCGTGGTGGTCGTTGCCGGTGCGGCGCTCTTGCCGCGCGTCAGCACGAAGGCTGCGCCACCTGCGACGACGAGCAACCCGATCACCATTCCGATGATGGGTCCCGCCGACTTGCGCTTGACTGGCTCGGGGATCTCGCCGTAAACCGGAGCGCTGACGTTTGGTGTTGCGGCCGCTGGTACCGGTGCTGCGATCGGAGCCGCGGCTACGGGTAATGCAGCGGCCGCGGCGATCGGCGCCATCGCCGGAGCCACTGGCGGCGGCGCAAACACGGGCGGTGCGGAAACCACGGCCGGTGCGGGAACTTCGTGCACCGGCTCGTGCTGCTCGTGCACGGGCGCGGCAGCCAGTTCCGGACTCGAAAGACGATGCATGTAGATCGCGAGATCCGCGCTCGTCGGAGTCGGCCGGAAACTGTAGAGAATCGCGTCAATGTCTCGCGCGAGCTCGCCCGCGGTTTGATATCGATTCGCCGGATCTTTCTGCAGCGCCTTGAGCACGACCTTGTCGATCTCCGGCGTCACCTCATCGTTGTAGAGCGACGGCGGCTGCACGCGCGCCTCGCGGACCTGCTCGAGAATCGACAGCTCGTTGTCGCCGCTGAACAGCTTGCGGTTCGTGAGCATCTCGAACAACACCGTCGCCAGCGCGAAGATGTCGCTGCGGCGATCGATGTTGCGGCCCCACGCCTGCTCCGGCGCCATGTATTGCAACTTGCCTTTGAGTGCGCCGGCCTGCGTGTGCGACGCCTTCGACGCCGCTTTCGCGATGCCGAAGTCGCACAGCTTGATGTCGCCTTCCTGCGAGATGAGCACGTTTTGCGGCGAGACGTCGCGATGCACGAGTCCCATCTCTTTTTCTTCGAAGTCTTTTTTGCGATGCGCGTAATCGAGCGCCGCGGCGATCTTCGATGCGACGAAGAGCGCGAGCTCGACGTTCATCGGCTGATCGCGCTCCGTACCGCGACGAAGGATGGTCTTCAGATCGAAGCCATCGATGTACTCCATCGCGATGTAGTACGAGCTCTGGATCTTGCCGAGGTCGTAGATGT